>ERZ1034980.453-NODE-453-length-30498-cov-16.349637_pt1 | contig 30498 bp, 26 predicted proteins | sample MGYA00520622_ERZ1034980 | MGnify/ENA primary metagenome ERZ1034980 (study PRJEB33766, sample SAMN09781791) | gut metagenome | biome: gut microbiome | host: Homo sapiens | place: Madagascar | study: EMG produced TPA metagenomics assembly of the PRJNA485056 data...
GAAAATTAATGATAAGAGGCTTTCGTTGAAAAACGGAGGTCTTTTAGCTTGCAAAAATACTAAAAGATAGATTTTGAAAGTTTTTGACAGATTGTGCTTGACAATGATAGAAAATGGGCTATAATAGATTACGTAAACGTTTGCAGAAAGGAGGTTGCCATGCTAAAATCAGAGCGAAAACAAGTGATTATGTCAAAACTTGATGAAAGTCAATTTGTTACTTTGGACAGTTTGGTGACTGAGTTAGAGATTTCTGAATCAACGGTTAGACGAGATTTAGATGAGCTAGAAGAGGAAGGAAAACTTCGCCGTGTTCATGGTGGAGCAGAACTAACTCACTCTTTGCAGGAGGAATTGAGCAATCAAGAAAAAGCTATCAAAAACATTCAAGAAAAGTCAGCGATAGCACAAGTTGCTGCTGACTTGATTGGGTCAAATGAAGTTATTTTCATTGATGCGGGGACAACGACAGAATTATTGCTGGAGCATCTGAATCAGAGTAATTTGACTGTTGTGACTAATTCTATTCACCATGCTACCAAGTTGGTTGATCGTAAGATTAAGACGATTGTTATCGGCGGTTTTGTTAAGCACTCGACGGATGCAAGTATCGGTCAGATTGCTTTAAACCAGATTAAGCAGATGACAGTTGATAAGGCTTTTATCGGGATGAATGGAATTGATGAAGCTTATTTGACCACTCCGGATTTAGAGGAGGCGGCCATCAAAAAAGCTATCATTGATAACAGCAGGCAGACGATTGTCTTGGCAGATTCTTCCAAAATCGGTCAGGTTGCATTTGCAAAGGTGGTGCCAATTGAAAGGGTTACCTTGGTGACCACTCGATCTAGCGCCAGCCTATTGCAAAAAATAAAAAGAAAAACGAAGGTGATTGAGGTATGATTTATACGGTAACACTGAATCCATCCATCGACTTCATCGTTCGCTTGGACCATTTGGCACTTGGTAGTGTCAATCGTATGGATAGCGACGATAAGTTTGCTGGTGGTAAAGGGATTAATGTCAGTCGTGTGCTAAAACGTCTTGACATTGATAACACAGCAACTGGTTTTATTGGTGGCTTTACAGGACGTTTTGTGGAAGAGGGGCTTGTTGAGGAAGGTATTACTACCAACTTTGTGTCAGTTAACGAAGATACACGTATCAACGTTAAAATCAAGGCTGGTGAAGAAACTGAAATCAATGGTGCAGGTCCAACGATTATAGATGAACAGTTGGCTGAGCTTGAGACTATTCTCGCTAGCTTGACAGCAGATGATACTGTTGTTTTCGCAGGGTCTGCTCCGGCTAATCTTGGAAATAAGGTTTACAATACGTTGATTCCTTTGGCAAAAAAAGCTGGCGCTGAAGTCGTTTGCGACTTTGAAGGTCAAACCCTCCTAGACAGCTTGGACCATCAACCACTTTTGGTTAAGCCAAATAATCATGAGTTGGCAGCTATCTTCGGTGTTGAGTTGAATGGACTAGCTGATATTGAAAAATATGCGCGTGAGATTCTTGCTAAAGGTGCTAAAAACGTTATCATCTCAATGGCTGGTGACGGTGCTTTACTTGTCACTCCAGAAGCTGCATACTTTGCTAAACCAATCAAAGGAACTGTTAAAAATTCTGTGGGCGCAGGCGATTCAATGGTAGCCGGTTTCACTGGTGAATACGTGAAATCTGGTGACCCAGTTGAAGCTCTCAAATGGGGAGTGGCATGTGGCACAGCTACAACCTTCTCTGATGACTTGGCGACAGCTGATTTTATTAAAGAAACTTATAAAAAAGTAGAGGTAGAAAAACTATGAAAATTCAGGACTTGCTTAAAAAAGAAGTCATGATCATGGATTTGAAGGCAACTTCTAAAGAAGCTGCTATCGATGAAATGATCACAAATCTTGTGGACAAGGGGATTGTAACTGATTTCGGCACTTTCAAAGCAGGAATCATGAACCGTGAAGCGCAAACATCAACAGGTCTTGGCGAAGGTATCGCGATGCCACACAGCAAAAATGCTGCGGTTAAAGCTGCTACTGTATTGTTTGCTAAATCAGCTAACGGTCTTGATTATGAAGCACTTGATGGTCAACCTACCAACTTGTTCTTTATGATTGCTGCGCCAGACGGCGCCAACGATACTCACTTGGCTGCGCTAGCAGAATTGTCTAAATACCTCTTGAAACCAGGTTTTGCTGAACAATTGCGTCAAGCAACATCACCTGACCAAGTGATTGCAGCTTTTGACGCTGCCTCTGATGAAGCAGCTGCAGAAGAAGCTAAGAAAAAAGAAGCTGTTAAAGCTGCGGCGTCATCTGACAAACCACTTATCGTTGCTGTAACAGCATGTACAACAGGTATTGCCCACACTTACATGGCAGAAGAAGCTCTCATCAAACAAGGTGAAGAAATGGGTGTCAACGTTCGTGTTGAAACCAACGGAGCTTCTGGTGTCGGTAATCGCTTGACTGCTGAAGAAATCTCAAAAGCAGTTGGTGTTATCGTTGCCGCTGACAAGGCTGTTGAAACAGACCGTTTTGATGGTAAAAAATTGATTTCTAAACCAGTTGCAGCTGGTATTCGTCAACCAAAAGAATTGATTCAAAATATTCTTGATGGTAAGGCTGAAGTCTTCCACGCAGCTAACGCTGGTAATGCAGCTACTACCTCATCTGAAAAATCAGGTCTTGGTGCTGCCTTCTACAAACACTTGATGAGCGGTGTTTCTCAAATGCTTCCATTCGTTATCGGTGGCGGTATTATGATTGCCCTTGCCTTCTTGATTGATAATGCTATGGGTGTGCCCAAAGATCAATTGTCTAACCTTGGTACTTACTACGAAATTGCATCACTTTTCAAAAATATCGGTGGTGTTGCCTTTAACTTCATGCTTCCAGTGCTTGCTGGTTACATCGCTTATTCAATCGCTGAAAAACCAGGTTTGGTAGCAGGTTTCGTTGCTGGTTCTATCGCATCAAGTGGTCTTGCTTGGGGTAAAGTTCCATTTGCAGCTGGTGGTAAAGCATCTCTTGCCCTTGCTGGTATCCCTTCAGGTTTCCTTGGAGCTCTTGTAGGTGGTTTCCTTGCTGGTGGTGTGATTCTTGTGATTAAGAAAGTCCTTAATGGTCTTCCTCGTTCACTTGAAGGTATCAAATCTATCCTTCTTTACCCATTACTTGATGTATTGGTGACAGGATTTTTGATGCTCTTTGTCAACATTCCAATGGCTGCTATCAATACTGGTTTAAATAACTTCCTTGAAGGATTGTCAGGTAGCTCTGCTGTTCTTATGGGACTTATCCTCGGTGGTATGATGGCTATCGATATGGGTGGACCTTTCAACAAAGCAGCTTATGTTTTTGGTACAGGTACTCTTGCTGCAACCGTAGCTGATGGTGGTTCAGTTGTGATGGCTGCTGTTATGGCTGGTGGTATGGTTCCACCACTTGCAATCTTCGTTGCAACACTCTTGTTCAAGAATAAATTCTCTGAAGAAGAACGTAACTCAGGTTTGACAAATATTATCATGGGTCTCTCATTCATCACTGAAGGTGCGATTCCATTTGCCGCTGCTGACCCAGCGCGCGCTATTCCAAGCTTCGTGGCAGGTTCTGCTCTTGCAGGTGCTCTCGTTGGTTTGGCGGGCATTAAATTGATGGCTCCTCACGGTGGTATCTTCGTTATCGCCCTTACAAGTAACCCACTTCTATACATCGTTTTCGTTCTTATCGGAGCAATTGTATCAGGTATCTTATACGGTGCCCTTCGTAAAGCTAAATAAGCTAATAACAGAATTTGAAACCAAGGTCTGCGGACTTTGGCTTTTTTGTCTCTTGCTAATTATGTTATAATAAATGTAAATTTTTAATGACTGATGGAGGTCGCTCATGACTAAAATAGATGTATTTGCCCACGTCTTACTACCCGAATTAAAAAAAACACATGCTCATGTTGGATGAGAAACTTCCTGAGAAGATGCCCTTTATTCAGCATCCGCATTTGACTGACATGGATGAGCGTCGTAAGCATCACATTGCTGCTACCAAGCAAGTCATTTCCTACGTCAATACCAACCCTGAGGATTATATGGCAGGGAAAATGGCTGCGCTCTTGGTTCGCAAGGCAAACCAAGAATTGATTGAAGCCGTGCGTGCGCATTCAGACTTATTTGCTGGTGGTGTTGCCATGCTGGCACTGAATAATATTGAAGAGAGCCTAGCTATCCTTGATGATACGATTCTAGCCAATGATGAGATCTTCGGTGTGCAACTGTTTAGCCGTCATCTTGGAAAGTCTTGGGCTGACCCAGACTTTAAACCAATCTTTGAAGCTTGTGCTGAGAAAAATATTCCCATCTGGTTGCATCCAGTCTTTAATGACCGTAAGCCTGATAACAATATTATTTTCTCTTGGGAGTATGAGCAGACGCAAGCTATGTTGGACTTAGTGCAGGCTGGTTATTTTCAAGAAATGCCTAATTTGAAAATTATTGTTCATCATGCAGGAGCTATGGTTCCTTATTTTGTAGGGCGGATTGAGCATATTCTTCCTACGCATTTAGCAGCTGACTTTAAGAAGTTTTACGTTGATACAGCGCTTCTTGGAAACAGTAAAGCTTTAGAGCTTGCTGTCGATTATTTTGGGGTTGACCATGTCCTCTTCGGAACAGATGCTCCACTCGGGATTGCGCCAGCTGGGGCTACGCAAGAAATTATTGATGCTATTGAAGCCATACCTTTGTCAGAAAAAGACAGCGCAGCGATTTTCCAAAAGAATTTTGAGCAATTAGTGGGAATGGAGTTTGATTGATGCTAGTGATGCGATTGTTTGAATTGACAGCTTTGCCTGAAAAATTAGAGGAATTCTCAGCGGTGGGAGTGCACAATCTTATGTCTTCCTTGGAGAAAGAAGCGGGAACGCTTTTCATGGCTTCGACTTACGAAGCTGGACAACCAAGCAAAAAAAGTTGTTTTTGAGATTTATCAAGATGATGAGGCTTATCAAGTCCACGTGGTGTCAGAGCATTTTGGGCAATTTGCAGCTTTTACCAAGGACAGTTTTTCAGAACGTTTGGTGCATACCTTGGTTCCAGAAGTGACGGTTGAAAAGGCAGAGCAAAAGGCGTTTCCAGATGCCAGTGGCTTGCATTTACGCTTGGCACGAGTACGTGTTGCCCAAGAAAATGCAGCGGCTTTTAAAGCGATTGTTGCTGAAGAAATGGCAACATCAGTTGAAGTGGAGGCTGGGGTTTTGGCCTTACTTGCGGGACGAGATAGCGAGGATTTGTCGCAGTGGTATTTCTTTGAAGTCTATGCGGACGAGTCAGCTTACGAGAAGCACTGTCAGTCGCCACATTTTAAGAAATATATTGAACAGTCAGCTGACCTTGTTTTGGAGAAAACCTTACAAGTCTTAACTGGCGAAACTTGGTTTCTACAAAGGAGCAGCTTCAACTCTCCTCCAACTCTATTTAGCTCTCAAAGGTGACTTCAAGGTGTCACGCATTATCGACGACCCATGCCCATCTACTTACTAAGAAAATACCAAGTTAAGAAAAAGCAAGCAAAGTCTAGTGGTAAAAAGTCAAGAGAAAGCTGATTAACTTTTAACTGATTTTTGAGAAAACAGGGCGCACTAAAAACACCTAGTGAAAATCGCTTTTTTCACTAGCTCATCCAAGGATTTGTGCAGATAATCACTTATCTTCCATAAACCTCCTTGGTGGCGTATAGAGTTGGCGGTTGCGTAGTAGCACATCCACCAGACGCACAAATTTTCTAACGGTTAAGACGATGGCTCGTTTGTGTTGATCTTGATACTTCTTCTTGTAAAAGTCTTGATACTCGCTATCATGGCATCTCACCGAGTTGGCGGCTTCAACTAAGTAATAACGGAGATAGCGATTGCCTCGTTTGACAAGGTCAGTATTTTGAGAATTAGTGTTCCCAGATTGCTTCTGTTTCCCAATTCAAGCCCGTATATTTAGCGACTTGAGGATGGTCTTTAAAGCGTTCAATCTGTCCGACTTCAGCGATAATCCCTGCAGCGTAAACTTTACCAACGCCAGGTACTGAAGTTAATCTTGATAAGATTGAGCATGCTGTAATTTTTGTGAACTTCTACAACGCAGATAGATAATATGCAATTAGGATTAGCATATCTTATCGAAAACGACTTAATAAAAGTTTTGTCCGTAAGGCGTAAGGTGGGGAATTGGTGGGGACGAGTGCTAGAAAAGGCATTGTAGCAAGCTTTTATTTATTGTTAATGATAACGACCAATCCATTGCTGTAAACCCTCACGGCGGTATTTATACAGCTCTTCGCAGTCTCCGAAACAGTAAAGGTCAAGCTACTGACAATGTGTTCAAGGCGCTTGGTTTTGATTACCATTATCTGGAGCAAGGAAATGATTTGGAGACCTTGATTGCACTCTTCCAGGAAGTCAAAGATGCTGATCATCCTGTTCTTTTGCACATTCATACACAAAAAGGTCACGGCATTCCTTTTATGGAAGAAAATCGCGAAGCTTTCCATGCGGGTGGCCCTTACGATGCCCAGACAGGTCAATACCTGGGTAGCAATGCTGGAGCAAGTTACAATTCTGTCGCAGCTGATTTGTTGTTAGAAAAAATGGCTAAAGACCCAACCGTTATCGTTGTAAACGCTGGAACGCCAATGTTCCTCTTCAATCAGGAACAGCGCAAACAAGCTGGTAAACAATTTGTCGATGTTGATATTGCTGAAGAACAGGCGACCACCATGTCAACAGGACTTGCCAAAAACGGTGTCAAACCCGTTTGGTCTGTTGCCTCAACCTTTATGAAACGGACTTACGACCAATGGTCTCACGACATTGCGCTTAACAATCAACCTGTGACAGTTCTCGTTCACTCTGCCTCGGTCAATGCCATGAACGATGAAAGTCACCTTGGTTTCTTCGATATTCCATTTCTCAGTCACATTCCAAATGTTGTCTATCTTGCACCGACCAACAAAGAAGAAAAGCTAGCTATGTTGGATTGGGCAATTGAACAAAAAGACCACCCAGTAGCTATTCGCGTTCCTGTTGGTCCATTGAAAGAAACAGGCATCCCAGACACAACAGATTATTCTCAACTCAATAAAAATCAAGTCCTTCAAAAAGGTTCGGAAGTGGCCCTCTTTGGGCTTGGTAATTTCTTCAGTCTTGCTGAAGCAGTAGCCAAAGAATTGCAAGAAAAATACAATATCACAGCAACGCTAGTCAATCCAAAATTCATTACTGGTCTTGATACTGAATTGCTCGATTCACTGAAAGCCAACCACAAACTTGTTGTAACCTTTGAAGACGGATTACTTGAAGGTGGCTATGGTCAAACCATTGCTAGCTATCTTGGTGATTCAAACCTCAAAGTGAAAAACTACGGCATCGACAAAGCTTTCCACGACCGATATGACCACCAAGAACTGATGGCACAAAATGGTTTAACCGTGGGTAATATTGTGACTAATATTTTTAAAATTATTCATAAATAAGATTAGATCTAGGTTTCGTGCACAGCACAGCCTAGTTTTTTTATTGAGCCTCAAACTTTTTCGATGCTCCCATTTTTGTTAAAATAGAACCATGAAAACAATTCAAGAACTTTACGCAGATTATCCTGAAATGCCCTGCATTTCACCCGAACGTGACTTGGCTGAGACTAACTTTACCAAGCCTGTTCCTAAGCGCAATATGGTGCGGACAGCCGAAGGGCTTTTGCCTGGTCATATCATCCTCTTGTGGCGTATCAATTTTGGGACTTTTACGACTGAGACGACTTTTTCAAAGTATTTTGAGTACACCTACGGTGTCAATGGCAGAGCTGCACTTAACGACTTGATTGTAGGTGGTTATGCTGTGATTGAGAGAGCTTTTGAAATCCCTTGACCATTTGTCAGCGCAGCTTTTAAAGGCGTTCTTGAAAGAAAAGGGTGTCAAAGGTCTATCAAAAATGAAGTGAGCAGATGTTGACGAAGCCCTAGCGCAGCATCTTTCAAAGGAAGAATTAGGAACTTACTTCAGCTTACGAGGTATCAAACTTACAGACAAAGGACGGCTAGCTCTAGCAAACAATCAAGCAGTTATTGACAAACATCCCAAGAAAAAATTGGGCTAGCCAAGTTCTTTAATAATGCTTGAAATTGTGGTATAATAGCCCTAAAATGTCTATCAAGGAGAAATGAAAATGGAAGTCCTACGCGAACAAGAATTCGTCAACCAATATCATTACAACGCTCGTAATCTAGAGTGGGAAAAAGAAAACGGAACGCCAGAAACAAATTTTGAAGTGACTTTCCAATTATCAAATAAGGATACGGTTAATAAAGTAACCAGTATCGTTGCAGTACTTCAATTTATCGTTGTGCGTGACGAGTTTGTGATCAGTGGTGTGGTGTCGCAATTGGTTCACGTTCAAGATCGTCTCATTAACGAACCAAGCGAATTTAGCCAAGAAGAAATCGAAAATTTGGCAGCACCCTTGCTTCAGATTGTCAAACGCTTGACTTTTGAAGTAACAGAAATTGCTTTGGATCGTCCAGGAATTACATTGGAGTTTAATAGTTAATGAAGTTAGCAGTTATTACGGACACCTCGGCAGCTTTATCAGATGAGCTGATTGCTAAGGATGATTTATATATTTTAGATATTCCTATCGCTATCGATGGTCAAACTTATGTAGAAGGTCAAAACCTGACTATTGATGAGTTTTACGATAAAATGGCAGCCTCAGTAGAGCTTCCAAAAACTAGCCAACCGAGCTTAGCGGCTTTGGATGATCTCTTGATAAGACTAAAATCAGAAGGTTATAGCCATGTTATTGGTCTGTTCTTGTCGTCAGGTATCTCAGGCTTTTGGTCAAATATTCAATTTTTAGTTGACGAACATCAAGATTTGACCATTGCTTTCCCAGATACAAAAATCACCTCTGCACCCCAAGGAAATCTTGTTCGCAATGCCTTGATATGGTCAGAAGCTGGCATGGATTTTGAAACTATTGTTACAAAACTTCAAGAGCAGATTGATAAAATTACAGCTTTCATCATGGTTGACGATCTTAATCACTTGGTTAAGGGCGGGCGCCTTTCAAATGGCTCTGCCTTGCTTGGCAATCTGCTGAGCATCAAGCCAATTCTTCGTTTTGATGAAGAAGGAAAAATCGTTGTTTACGAGAAAATTCGTACAGAGAAGAAGGCTATCAAGCGTTTGATTACCATTTTGGAAGAAGTGACTTCAGATGGTCGTTATGAGATTGCTGTCATTCATTCGCGCGCTCAGGAAAAAGCAGACCAGTTTTACAATTTACTTGTAGAGTCAGGCTATCCTGAGGAAGATTTGACCATCGTGCCATTTGGTGGTGTCATCGCTACTCACCTGGGAGCAGGAGCGGTTGCCTTTGGCATTACCCCACGAGACTAGTTAGGAATCAAAGGAGTATAGGATGAGTATTAAGGTTATTATTGCAGGATTTAAAGGACGTATGGGCTCAACAGCCCTTGATATGGTAAAGGGTGATAGTGACCTTGAAGTTACTGCGCTTCTTGATCCATTTGCTACTGAAAAAGATGTGGACGGCGTGCCTGTCTTCAATCAAAAAGAAGATTTGGTTGGCTTTGATGCTGATGTTTGGGTTGATTTCACCATGCCAGCAGTAGCTTATGAAAATACTCGTTTTGCTTTGGAAAATGGCTTCGCTCCTGTGGTTGGAACGACTGGTTTTACAGAAGAACAAATCATAGAATTGATTGCTTTATCTGATGAAAAGAGTTTGGGTGGCTTGATTGCTCCTAACTTCGCCATCGGAGCCATTCTGTTGATGGAATTTGCAGCTAAGGCTTCAAAATATTTCCCAGATTTAGAAATCATCGAATTGCACCATGACAAGAAAAAAGATGCACCGAGTGGTACAGCTATTAAAACCGCTGAATTGATTCGTGAGGTGCGTGAGCATAAGGTTCAGGGTGCAGCAGATGAGAAAGAACTTATTAACGGAGCTCGCGGGGCTGAATTTGACGGTTTCCGCATCCATAGCGTTCGCTTACCGGGATTGGTTGCCCACCAAGAAGTTATCTTTGGAGCACAGGGTGAAGGGTTGACGCTCCGCCATGATTCATACGACCGCGTGTCGTTCATGAGTGGTGTCAATCTAGGAATTAAAGAAGTTGTCAAACGAGACCAGCTCGTTTATGGTTTGGAAAAATTACTATGAGATTAAACAATCTGCCTTCTGAATTCCAGAAGGCTTTGCCAATATTAAAGAAGATTAGAGAAGCAGGTTATGAGGCATACTTTGTGGGAGGGAGCGTCCGCGATGTTTTGTTGGGACACCCTATCCACGATGTTGACATTGCCACGTCATCCTATCCAGAAGAAACCAAGCAGATTTTTAACCGCACCATTGATATCGGTATTGAGCATGGTACGGTGCTGGTTTTAGAAAATAATGAAGAGTATGAAATCACGACTTTCCGTACAGAAGACGTTTACGTTGACTACCGTCGTCCTAGCCAAGTGAATTTTGTGCGCTCTCTTGAAGAAGATTTGAAGCGCCGTGATTTTACGGTCAATGCTTTTGCTTTGAATGAAGAAGGGGAAATTGTTGACCTTTTTCATGGCTTGGAGGACCTAGATAATCATCTTCTTCGTGCAGTTGGTGTAGCCGGTGAGCGTTTCAATGAGGATGCTCTGCGCATCATGCGAGGCCTGCGTTTTGCTGCCAGCCTTGATTTTGAGATTGAGGAGGCGACTTTTGAAGCCATGAAGGCGCATGCCCCTCTCTTGGAGAAAATTTCTGTGGAGCGCTCTTTCATTGAATTTGACAAGCTGCTAATGGCACCTTTTTGGCGCAAGGGGATGGAGGCTTTTATTGCTTCACAAGCCTATAACTATTTGCCTTGTTTGACTGATTCTCAGGAAAAATTGCAGAGCTTGCTAGATGATTTTGCAGCTGACTTTTGTTTCACGAGTTCTGAGCAAGCATGGGCTGCGCTGATACTGACCTTGGAAGAGTCAAATGTTAAATCATTCCTAAAAAAATGGAAAACCTCAACCCATTTTCAAAAGAATGTGGAACATATTGTGACTATCTTCAAGAACCGCCTCACAGCTGAATTGAACAAAGAACAGGTCTATCAATTTGGAAAAAACTTGATTTATAGGGCTGAAGAACTCCGTCAGGCTATGGGAATGTCGGTCGATTTTGAACGCATTGATGTTCTTGATAAGAGCTTGACCATCCATGACAAACATGAAATCGTGGTCAATGGAGGTATGCTCATCAAAGAACTGGGGCTTAAACCAGGTCCACAGATGGGACAAGTCTTGTCACAGGTTGAGCGAGCTATTGTCTATGGAGACTTGGCTAACGAGAAAGAGGCGATTTTTGACTTTGTCAAGGATTGCTTAGAAGATATAGAGAAAGGCTAGTATGAGCGATTTTTTAGTTGAAGGATTAACCAAATCCGTCGGTGACAAAACTGTTTTTCGCGATATTTCATTTATCATCCATGACCTAGATAGAATTGGGATTATTGGGGTCAATGGGACTGGGAAGACAACCTTGCTGGACGTGATTTCTGGTCGTCTTGGGTTTGATGGTGATGTGTCGCCATTTTCAGCAGCCAATGGTTACAAGATTGCCTATTTGACACAGGAACCTGATTTTGATGATAGCAAGTCTATTTTGGACACGGTCTTGTCATCTGACCTCCGAGAAATGGCTTTAATCAAGGAATACGAGCTCATCATGGCTGATTATTCTGATGCCAAGCAAGCCCGTCTGGAGCAGGTCATGGCTGAAATGGATGCTCTGGATGCTTGGACCATTGAGAGTGAAGTCAAGACGGTCTTGTCAAAATTGGGGATTTCAGACTTGCAGCAGACCGTTGGTAATCTATCGGGTGGGCTCCGCCGTCGTGTACAGCTGGCGCAAGTTCTCTTGAACAATGCGGACCTCTTACTATTGGACGAACCGACCAACCACTTGGACATTGACACCATCGCTTGGCTGACCAATTTCCTGAAAAATAGTAAAAAGACTGTTCTCTTCATCACCCACGACCGTTATTTCTTGGATAATATTGCAACGCGCATCTTTGAATTGGACAATGCTAAGCTTGTTGAGTACCAAGGGAATTATCAAGATTATGTTCGTCTGCGTGCCGAGCAGGATGAGCGCGATGCGGCAACGCTTCATAAGAAAAAGCAACTCTACAAACAAGAGTTGGCTTGGATGCGGACACAACCACAAGCGCGTGCTACCAAACAACAAGCTCGTATCAATCGTTTCCAAGATTTGAAATCAGACTTGCAAAACACAACAAGTTCTGACAACCTTGAAATGACCTTTGAAACCAGCCGTATCGGTAAGAAAGTCATCAATTTTGAAAACGTGGACTTTGCTTATCCTAACAAGCAGATTTTGACTGATTTCAATCTACTCATACAGAACAAGGACCGCATTGGAATTGTCGGTGACAATGGTGTTGGGAAGTCAACCCTCCTTAACTTGATTGTTGGGGACTTGGAACCTACGGCTGGTAAGGTTGATGTCGGAGAAACCGTTCGTGTCGGTTATTTTTCACAACAACTCAAGGACATGGACGAGTCCAAACGCGTCATCAACTACCTTCAAGAAGTGGCTGATGAGGTCAAAACTAGTGTCGGCACAACCAGCGTCACTGACCTTTTGGAGCAATTTCTCTTCCCACGTTCAACCCACGGGACGCTTATTTCAAAATTGTCTGGTGGTGAGAAGAAGCGCCTTTATCTCTTGAAGATTCTGATCGAAAAGCCTAATGTACTGCTCCTTGACGAGCCGACCAATGACTTGGATATTGCGACTTTGACAGTTCTTGAGAATTTCTTGCAGGGATTTGGTGGGCCGGTTATCACGGTTAGCCACGACCGCTATTTCTTGGACAAGGTAGCCAACAAAATCCTGGCTTTTGAGAATGGCGGGGTGCGAGAGTTCTTTGGCAACTACACGGATTACCTGGATGAGAAGGCCTTTTTGGAAAATAGTTCTGCTATGACCGCGAAAGCGGAAGCGCCAAAGGCTACTAAAGAAAAAACCGAGAAAAAGCGCATGTCCTACTTCGAAAAACAAGAGTGGGCGACCATCGAGGATGACATTGCTGCGCTGGAGGAAGCTATCTCGACCATTGAGGCAGACATGGCAGCCAATGCCAGCGACTACGGTCAGCTAGCCGCTTTGCAGCAAGACCTAGATACCAAAAACGAGGACTTACTTGAAAAATACAAGCGTTATGAGTATTTGAGTGAGCTGGAGAGCTAATAAAAATAGGCGGAAACAAGTCCCTTTAATCAAGAGTGTCAGCTGAAAGGCTGGCGCTTTTAGGGTTAGGAGACAAGAGGAAATCAATAGAAAACTGTCGGTCGCCCCCTCGTCTGGGTCCTGCGCCAAAAATCAAAAAGCTGGCCGCCCCCTCGACTGGCCTCTCCGTAAAAAAGGAACCGCCAACCGCCCCTCAGTCGATCTCTTCGTAAAAAAGGAACTGCTAACCGAGCCCTCAGTCGGTCTCTTCGTAAAAAAGGAACTGCCAATCGAGCCCTCAATCGGTCTCTCCGTAAAAAAGGAACTGCCAATCGAGCCCTCAATCGGTCTCTCCGTAAAAAAGGAACCGCCAATCGAGCCCTCAGTCGGTCTCTCCGTAAAAAAGGAACCGCCAATCGAGCCCTCAGTCGGTCTCTTCGTAAAAAAGGAACTACCAGCTGCCCCCTCGACTAGCCTCTCGGAAAAAAAGAACCGCCAACTGCCCGCTCAGCTGACGTTTTCTAAACTAATCAATGAATAAAGTAACTATCGAAAAAAGAAAAGGAGAAAAGGATGGCCTATATTTGGTCTTATTTGAAACGGTATCCCAAGTGGTTACTGTTAGATTTAATTGGAGGTTTGCTCTTTGTTGTCGTCAACTTAGGGATGCCAACAGCGCTAGCCCGCATGATTGACCAGGGGGTAACTGCCAACTATCAATCTGCCATTTACTTTTGGGCTGGGGTTATGTTTGTGACCGTACTACTTGGTATTGTCGGACGGGTGACCTTGTCTTATGGGGCTAGTCGCCTGACAACGACTATGATTCGTGACATGCGAAATGACATGTATGACAAACTTCAGGAATATTCCCATCATGAGTATGAGCAGATTGGTGTGTCATCTCTGGTGACACGGATGACCAACGATGCTTTCGTCTTGATGCAATTTGCCGAGCAGTCTTTGAAGATGGGCTTGATTACGCCTTTGATGATGGTGTCAAGTATTGTCATGATTTTCGTGACCAGCCCATCCCTAGCTTGGGTAGTAGCGGTAGCCATTCCTTTCTTGGTCTGGGCGGTAGCATATGTAGCCATCAAGACCCGACCACTGTCTGAAAAACAACAGAAAACTTTGGATAAGCTCAATCAGTTCGTCCGTGAAAATTTAACAGGCTTGCGCGTCATCCGTGCCTTCGCCCGTGAAGACTTCCAGGAGGAACGCTTTGATTCTGCCAACCGCACTTACTCTGAAACCTCAAATCGTCTCTTTAAATTGACTGGTTTGACGGAACCATTGTTTGTGCAGATTATCATTGCCATGATTGTAGCGATTGTCTGGTTTGCCTTGAAACCGTTGGGTTCTGGGGCTATCAAGATTGGTGACTTGGTTGCCTTTATCGAGTATAGCTTCCATGCTCTCTTCTCATTCTTGATGTTTGCCAATCTCTTTACTATGTATCCTCGGATGGCGGTGTCTAGTCGTCGGATTCAGGAAGTCATGGAGATGCCGATTTCCATTGACCAAAATGAAGATGGTGTGACTGAGACTGAGCAGAAAGGCTATTTGACCTTTGACCATGTGACTTTTGCCTATCCAGGTGAGACGGAAAGTCCAGTCTTGCATGACATTTCTTTCACTGCTGAGCCTGGTCAGACGGTGGCCTTCATTGGTTCAACGGGTTCTGGGAAATCTTCTCTGGTCAACCTTATTCCGCGTTTCTACGATGTGACTTTAGGGAAAATTCTGGTGGACGGCGTTGATGTCAGGGATTATAATCTTAAGGCACTTCGTCAGAAAATCGGTTTTATTCCGCAAAAAGCTCTGCTATTTACCGGAACTATCGAAGAAAATCTAAAATATGGTAAGCAGGACGCGACCTTGGAAGAACTACAAGAGGCTGCTGAGATTGCGCAAGCCAAGGACTTTATCGAGAGTCGTGAGGAGCAGTTTGACACCCACTTGGCCGAGGGCGGAAGCAATTTGTCTGGTGGTCAGAAGCAGCGTCTGTCTATTGCGCGTGCGGTGGTCAAAAATCCAGATATTTACATTTTTGATGATTCCTTCTCTGCCTTGGATTACAAGACGGATGCTCAGTTGCGCGCCCGTTTGAAAGAAGTCACTGGGGACAGCACCGTGCTCATCGTCGCCCAACGTGTCGGAACCATTATGGATGCTGACCAGATTATCGTGCTTGACGAAGGTGAGATTGTCGGACGTGGTACCCATGACCAATTGATGGCAAACAATGCCATTTATCGTGAAATTGCGGAATCGCAGTTGAAAAATCAATCATTGACGGAGGAGAATTAAATGAAGCAAAAAAATGTCTTTCTACGCCTCTGGACTTATCTGAAAAACTACCAAGGCGCCCTTTACCTAGCTATTTTCCTCAAGGTCTTGAGTGCTGTCATGAGCGTATTAGAGCCCTTCGTATTGGGATTGGCTATTACTCGTTTAACGGCTAATCTGCTGGATATGGCTAAGGGGGTGGCTGGTGCTCATATTGATGTTCATTACATCGCCATCGTTTTGGTCGTTTATTTCTTGCGTGGTTTCTTGTACGAAGTGGGTTCCTACGGGTCAAACTATCTCATGACTAATGTGGTGCAAAGTAGCATCCGCGATTTACGTCAGGACTTGAGCCAGAAAATCAACAATATTCCAGTCTCTTACTTTGACAAGCACCAATTTGGTGATATGCTGGGGCGTTTCACATCCGATGTTGAAACTGTTTCCAACGCTCTCCAACAAAGTTTTCTGCAAATCATCAATGCTTTCTTGAGTATCATTTTAGTTGTGGCCATGATTCTTTATATCAATGTGCCTCTGGCTATGGTTCTGATTGCCTGTATGCCACTGATTTATTTCAGCGCTCAATTTATCATGAAACGGTCACAGCCTTACTTCAAGCGTCAAGCCAATACTCTTGGAAATTTGAATGGCTTCGTTCAGGAAAATTTGACTGGATTTAATATCATCAAACTTTACGGTCGTGAGGAAGAGTCAAGCAAGGACTTCCGACAAATCACCGAAGAACTCCGTGATGTCGGCTTCAAGGCCAGCTTCACCTCAGGAATCATGATGCCAGTCCTAAATGCCATTTCAGATATGGCTTACTTGCTTGTCGCTCTTGCCGGCGGTCTCATGGTCTTGGCTGGAAAATTGACTGTTGGTAACATGCAGGCCTTCGTTCAATACGTTTGGCAGATTAGTCAACCCATTCAGACCATTACCCAGCTAGCTGGTATTCTGCAAAGCGCCCGCTCTTCACTAGAACGTATTTTTGAAGTTTTGGATGAAGAAAATGAAGTTAACGATGTCACAGAAACACTCAGCCAAGATTTGACAGGACGCGTCAGCTTCCAGCATGTTGATTTCCAATACGTTGAAGATAAGCCCTTGATTCGTGATTTCAACTTGGAGGTTAAGCCAGGTGAAATGGTCGCTATCGTTGGACCAACGGGAGCTGGTAAGACAACTCTAATCAACCTCTTGATGCGTTTTTATGATGTCACGAGTGGATCTATCAAGGTGGATGGTCATGACATTCGTCATCTGTCACGACAAGAATACCGCCGACAATTTGGTATGGTCTTGCAGGACGCTTGGCTTTACGAAGGTAGTATTAAGGAAAATCTTCGTTTTGGTTATTTGGAGGCTACTGATGAAGAAATCGTTGAGGCTGCCAAGGCTGCTAACGTTGACCATTTTATCCGAACACTTCCAGGTGGCTACAAGATGGAAATGAATCAGGAATCAAGCAACATTTCACTCGGTCAGAAACAACTCTTGACCATTGCGCGTGCCTTGTTGGCAGACCCTAAAATTCTGATTTTGGATGAAGCAACATCATCTGTTGATACTCGCCTTGAATTGCTTATTCAAAAAGCTATGAAAAAATTGATGGAAGGACGAACAAGTTTTGTCATTGCCCACCGTTTGTCAACCATTCAGGAAGCTGATAAGATTCTAGTCCTCAAAGATGGACAAATTATTGAACAAGGTAACCACGACAGCTTGCTGGCAGATGAGGGATTCTACTATGACCTCTATAATAGCCAGTTTGCCAAAAGTAAATAAAAAAAGCAAGTCTTGATGACTTGCTTTTCTTAATAGTTAATTCTGATAAAAGTGTAAATGGCTGACGCACCGATAGCGATGAACAGAAGTGCCACAAAGCGTCCGATAATGGCAGCAGTAAGCAAAGGTTGTCCCAGCAAAATTAAGCCAATGATGATGGCAATTACCGCAGACCCGATGTAGCGACTTGCTCCGGGAAAAGCAATCTTTTGCATTTGAATCCCACCAACTAAGCGAATGATGCCACTAACAAGAACCCAGTAAGCCAAGATGGTAATAACAGCGCTTGAGAGTGACAGAGCATTACTTGTCAAAAGAATCAAGCCAAAAATGACAGAGACGATACTTTGAACCAAGAACCAGACACTACGATGGTAGGCATCTGCTAAGAAATACCCCGTCAGGCTAGAAATACCTGAAATAAAGACGAATAAGGCAAGAAACCAACCCACAGTTGCCACTGTCACTAGCGGATTAACAAAGAGGAAAATCCCAGCCAGTAGGGCAACAATGCCACCCACTAAAGGAAACCATTTCATAATAAATACTCCATTTCAATATCATCCACTTCATTATAGAATGAATCAGCACAAATGTCAAAATCAGGTAATGTAGTAGGTTTTCTGTAAATGTTTTGGAAATTTACAAGAAAATAACATTATGATTTCGAATTGAAAAAGCACTTGCTAAAGCAGTTGGATAAGACTATAATAAATCGTTATTTCATTTAAGGAGTATCATCGTGTTTGAAAAAGTTAAGAATTTTTTCATTGGCTCTCCTCTAGCATCTGTTGGAGAATCTGAGGAAGGTCATTTGTTGACTAAGACGCAAGCCTTAGCTATGTTGTCTAGTGACGCCCTGTCATCTATCGCTTACGGTCCAGAGCAAGTTATTCTGGTACTTACGGCTGTATCAGCATCTGCTATTTGGTGGTCTTTACCCATTGGTCTCCTAGTTTTAGTTTTATTAGCTAGTCTGACGATTTCCTATAAGCAGGTCATTTATGCTTATCCGCAAGGTGGCGGTGCCTATGTGGTTTCTACTGAAAATTTATCACCGACAATGGGCTTGATTTCAGGAGGCAGTCTCTTGGTGGACTACATGTTAACCGTTGCGGTATCTGTATCATCAGGGGCGGATGCCCTGGTCTCAGCCTTCCCATTTATGAAGGAACATACCCTGCTGATTGCCATTGTACTGGTGCTCTTGTTGATGTTCATGAATTTGCGTGGGCTACGTGAATCAGCAGCTTCTTTGATGATTCCAGTCTATCTCTTCATCGTTAGCACCTTGTTTTTACTTGGTTTTGGTGCCTTCCAAATTCTGACTGGGCACTTAGCTTATCATGCGACAGCCCATGTCGGCAAGGTGGTTTCTAATGTGACGATTTTCCTTTTGTTGCGTGCCTTTACCAGCGGTTCGGCATCATTGACAGGGGTGGAAGCTATCTCTAACGCTGTGCCATTTTTCAAAAAGCCTAAAGAAGTCAATGCAGCTAAGACTTTAGGAATTATGGCAATAATTTTGGGAATCATGTTTGCGGGAATTACAGGCCTCAACTATTGGTTGGGCATTGTTCCTGATGGTCACGTGACTGTTTTGGCACAAATTGCGCAGCGCGTTTTTGGAGATTCAGTTGTGGGAAATACACTATTCTATATTTTCCAACTCTCAACTGCCCTCATCTTGGCAGTCGCAGCTAACACCGGATTTTCAGCCTTTCCAATGCTTTCCTTCAACATGGCTAAAAACAAATATATGCCACACATGTTTATGGAAAAAGGTGCCCGACTTGGTTATTCAAACGGAATTATCACGCTTGCGATTGGTGCCATTGCCCTCCTCTTCATTTTTGAAGGGTCAACAGAACGCTTGATTCCACTTTATACCATCGGTGTTTTCATTCCATTTGCCCTCTCTCAGACGGGGATGGTCGTTCATTGGAAGAAAATTTATGGCAATCATTTTCTCAAACACTCGGTGGCTAATATCATTGGTGCCTTCATTTGTTATATGATTATTGGCATTCTGCTTGTTTTCCGCTTGGGAGACATTTGGCCATTCTTCCCCATTATTATTGCCCTCTTAGCTCTCTTTTACTCCATTCGCAGTCATTATCAAAATGTCGCTATGCAGCTGCGTTTGACGGATGATGTGAAAAATATTCATTATGATGGTAATACCGTTTTGATTTTGGTGGGAAATATGACGCAGGCAAGCATCCGTGCGGTTAATTATGCACGTAGTATTGGACAAAACGTTGTTGCAATGCACGTTTCGACCAAGGAAACGGAAGCAAAAGACAAGGAAATTCAAACAGAATTTAAGGACTATTTCCCAGATATTCAGTTTGTGAATATCGAATCAGACTATCGTGATATTATTAATCCAACTGCGAAATTTGTAGAACGTATGACCAAAGAAGCCAGTCAAAAAGGCCACACCATGACAGTCATCATTCCAAAATTCATTCCTAAACACCCTTGGCAAAATACGCTTCACAACCAAATGAGTCTGCGCCTACGAGCAAAATTACGCTGGCACGAAGATATTGTCATTGCTACCTATACCTATCACTTGAAAAAATAAATGAGGAAATTCTTTAGATTTTTGGTCTGAAGAATTTTTTATTTGGTAAATAGCAGTGATTATGTTACATTTTCTGACATTAAAAGTAATATTTTTTCAAAAATTTGCAAAAAATACTTGACAGAAATATTCAGAAAATTTATAATATTCTTTGTAATTCGATTTACGACTATTATTTTCGGAGGATATATATATGACAACAGGTAAAGAATACGTAGCAAGCGTTTTTGAAAAAGTAAAGGCTCAAAATAGCCACGAAGCAGAATTCCTTCAAGCGGTTGAAGAAGTTTTCGCATCACTTGTGCCAGTATTTGATAAATATCCAAAATACATCGAAGAAAATCTTTTGGAGCGTTTGGTAGAACCAGAACGCATCGTTTCATTCCGTGTTCCATGGGTTGATGACAAAGGTCAAGTCCAAGTTAACCGTGGTTTCCGTGTTCAATTCTCATCAGCTATCGGACCTTACAAAGGCGGACTTCGTTTCCACCCATCAGTAAACCAATCAATCATTAAATTCCTTGGTTTCGAACAAATCTTTAAAAACTCATTGACTGGTCAACCAATCGGTGGTGGTAAAGGTGGATCTAACTTCGATCCTAAAGGTAAATCAGATAACGAAATCATGCGTTTCTGCCAAAGCTTCATGACTGAATTGAGCAAACACATCGGTGCAGATACAGACGTACCGGCAGGTGATATCGGTGTTGGTGGACGTGAAATTGGTTACCTCTATGGTCAATATAAACGTCTTCGTAACGAATACACAGGTGTTCTTACTGGTAAAGGCTTGACTTGGGGTGGATCACTTGCTCGTACAGAAGCAACTGGTTACGGTGCTGTTTACTTTGCAGAACAAATGCTTAATGCACGTGGTGAAAACTTTAACGGTAAGACAGCAGTTGTTTCAGGTGCTGGTAACGTTGCGATTTACGCTATTGAAAAATTGCAAAGCCTAGGTGCTAAAGCTGTGACATGTTCTGATTCATCTGGTTTTGTTTATGATCCAGACGGAATCGACGTTGACTTGTTGAAAGAAATCAAAGAAGTTAAACGTGAACGTATCGTGAAATATGCAGAAGCTCGTCCAAATGCAACTTACACACCTGCTGGTGGTGAAAAGACAGTTTGGTCTATCAAAGCTGACTTGGCTTTCCCATGTGCAACTCAAAATGAATTGGATGAAACAGATGCAGAAACACTTGTAGCTAATGGTGTTCTTGCTGTTTCAGAAGGTGCTAATATGCCTTCAACTTTGGGAGCTATTGATGTCTTCCTTAAAGCTGGTGTATCATTTGGTCCTGCCAAAGCAGCTAACGCTGGTGGTGTAGCTGTATCAGCTCTTGAAATGGCACAAAACAGCGGACGCACTTCATGGACATTTGAAGAAGTAGATAGCAAACTCTACGATATCATGAAAGGTATCTACGAAAATGCTGCCGCTGCTGCTAAAGAATTCGGTCAAGAAGGTAACCTCGTAGTAGGTGCCAACATCGCTGGTTTCCTTAAAGTAGCAGAAGCAATGTCAGCACAAGGGATTGTTTAAAAAGTCGTTAGGTATTTACAGATATCAAGGCGCAGATTTCTTTAGCCAATAATAACTTCCAATAAAGTATAAAAGGGATCCAAAGTAGGGTTCCTTTTATGTTATAATCAAGTAAGTAAGGAGATTAGTGTGATTACTTATAAGCATTTTTCATTAAAGACGGCTATAGAAATTAAGGAGCTTTACCAATATGTTGGTTGGTCGACTTATCTCAGTGATGACGCCAAATTATTACGTGCATTTGCCAATTCCTTATGGGTTTTAGGTGCCTTTGAGGATGATCGTTTGATTGGTTTTATCAGATGCGTGGGCGACGGTGAGCATATTGTTTATGTTCAATATTTACTTGTCGCACCGCCTTATCAAAAGCAAAGGATTGGAAGTCGCCTGTTTCAAGAAACCTTAGATAAATTTCAAAATGTAAGATTGTTCGAGGAGGTTACAGATTTAACGGATGAGGTCGACAATCATTTTTACCAATCTTTTGGCATGAAACCACTAGCTGATGGTCACATGATTTCCTATTATAGATCGGAGTAAGATAGAATGATTAAACCAATTATACGAGATACTTTTTTCTTGCAACAGAAGTCACTTGAGGCGACTAAATCGGATTTATCACTGGCAAAAGATTTACAAGATGCGCTGGCAGCAAACCGCGAGGTCTGTGTTGGGATGGCGGCTAATATGATTGGCAGTCTCAAGCGCGTGATTATTATCAATATAGGATTTACTGATTTGGTCATGTTCAATCCTATTTTGGTTGATAAAGCACAACCTTATGATACCGAAGAACTTTGCTTGTCACTGGTCGGAGTCCGACCAACCAAGCGCTATCGGACGATTAAAGTCTCCTATCGTGATATCAACTGGCAGGAAAAGACAATTACATTGACTGATTTTCCAGCCCAAGTTTGCCAGCATGAATTGGACCACTTGGAAGGCATTTTGATTTGATAGGATTAAATAGAAGATGAAATAGAGTCCTCATTAGGTTGAAAGTCTAGTGAGGGCTTTGTGTTGGGTATGGCATTTTTTTGAAAATATCAGTGAAAATCGTAAGTGTTTCAGAAATTTTTTGAAGAAAATAGTTCTTATGAGAACTTTTTTCTTGACTTTAACTTTTAAAATTAGTAAAATAGTTTTCATGATAACTAATCAATGGAGGTGAGTCATGGATAGTCCGATTCAACACATGCGCAGTTTTATCAATCACTTGGAGCAATTTCTTGATCGGAATGCTAAGGAATATGGGATGGAGCACTTGGCAGGGCCGCAAGGTCATCTGGTTATGTACCTTTACAAACATCCTAGCGATAGCTTTTCCATCAAAGATGTTGAGACTGTTTTGAGAATTTCAAAATCAGTGGCTTCTAACTTGGTGAAGCGCATGGAAAAAAATGGTTTCATCTCTATTCAACCATCAGAAAAAGATAAGCGTGTTAAGCATATTTTTCTGACGGAGTTAGGGAATGAAAAGGCGAAAGTGTTTGAGGAGTTTTTAGAACATACTCACAAGATAATGATGGCTGATATTAGTGATGACGACATTAAGACGGCTGTTCGTGTTATCAAAACACTAGCCAAAAACATTCATTTTGATTTACTGGAAGATAGTCACAAGCTTCCAAAAACTAAAAAGGAGTAACTCATGTTTAAAATCTTTAAACGACTAAATGCCAAAGAGTGGGGCATGATTATCCTCAGTACCGTATTTATCTGTTTTGCTGTTTGGATGGACTTGAAGAGTCCTGAATACATGTCAGATATTACGACTCTTCTTCAGAAGAAAGGTACTGAAGCCAGCGATATCATTGACCCCGGTTCAAAAATGCTCTTGTTCTCATTAGGGTCCTTCCTAATGGCAGTCTGTGTTGGATTTTTAGCTTCACGCACAGCAGCAAGTTTCACGACACGATTGCGTTCTGATATTTTCAATCAAGTCATGGACTACTCAGACGCTGAAATTAAGAAATTTTCAATTCCATCATTGTTGACACGTACAACCAATGACTTGACCCAGTTGCAAATGATGATTACTATGGGGATGCAAGTTATTACCCGCGGACCAATTATGGCTATCTGGGCATTGACCAAAATTTGGGGTAAAAGTGACCGATGGACAGGTGCAGTAGCGGTAGCTGTTCTTGTTGTCTTGATTCTATTAACAATTTTGTTAGTCTTTGCCTTCCCTAAACAGAGTAAGGTTCAAACATTGACAGATGATTTGAATGCTACTACCCGCGAATCACTAACAGGTATTCGTGTCGTCCGTGCCTACAATGCCGAAGAATATCAAACCAATAAATTTAACAAGGAAAACGAAAATCTTACCCGCTTAAACCTATTTGTTTATCGTTTGATGGCTTTGATGAACCCCGTTATGACGGCTGTTTCATCTGGTTTGACACTTGCCATTTATTGGATTGGTGCTTACCTCATCGATGACATTAAGATGCCTAAACTATCTGGGACAACGCCAGAAGCTATCAAAGCGTCAGCTCTTGCCCTTAAAGCCGCAGCGTCAAGCCGCGTTGATGTCTTCTCAGACATGGTTGTCTTCTCATCTTATGCCATGCAGGTCGTTATAGGATTCATGATGATGGCTGCCATTTTCTTGGTTCTCCCACGTGCGCTTGTATCTGCAAAACGTATCAATGAAGTCTTGGCACTTGACCCGTCTATTGCTTTCAAAGAAAAATCTAAAGAAGCTGACGGGCAAAAAGGTGAAATCGAATTTCACGATGTATCCTTCCGTTACACTAAAAATTCACGTGACGTTATCGAACATGTTTCCTTCAAGGCAACAGCTGGTCAAACCGTTGCCCTCATCGGGTCAACAGGTTCTGGTAAATCAACCCTTGTTAACTTGATTCCTCGATTCTATGATGCAACCGAAGGTTGGATTAAGGTTGATGGTGTCAATGTTAACGACTATTCACACGATGACCTCAATAACAAGGTCGGCTACATTCCACAAAAGGCAGTGCTTTTCAGCGGAACCATCCGTTCGAATATGGAATTCGGTCTTAGCAATCAAGCACCGCTTGATGATACCAAAATCTGGGAAGCTCTTGAATTGGCACAAGCTAAGGACTTCGTTGAAGGAAAAGAAAAAGGATTGGACGAAGAAGTTGCCCAAGGTGGTACCAACTTCTCCGGTGGTCAAAAACAACGTTTGGCTATCGCTCGCGCTCTTGCTCGTAAACCAGAAATCCTTATCTTTGACGATTCCTTCTCAGCCCTTGACTACAAGACGGACCGTATCTTGCGTACTGAATTGAAAGAAAAAACAGCTGAAATGACTAAACTGATTGTCGCACAACGTATTTCAACCATCATGGATGCTGACCTTATCTTGGTTCTTGACGAAGGTAAGGTTGTGGGACAAGGTACTCACAAAGAACTCTTGGCAAGCAACGCAGTTTACCAAGAAATTGCTTACTCACAATTATCTAAGGAGGAGTTAGAAAATGGAAAATAAGAAAGAAAAGACATCATTATTAACCAACTTGGCTCCTTACCTCAAAGGCTATAAAGCTATCTTTGGTCTTGCCGTTATCTTTACAGCAATTTCAAGTATCATTACCGTTATCGGACCTGACCGTTTGAAAGAATTGACCAATACTATGGTTAAAGGCTTGTCTGGCAATATCAATTTAGATAAAATCGGCGAGATTGCCCTTCAACTAGCCATCCTTTATGCTATTGGTGCCATTGTTGCTTACTTGGCAAACTTTATCGTCACATCAATCATTCAAAAATTTGCGCAACGTATGCGTGATGCCATCGCAGATAAAATCAATAAAATCCCGTTTCGTTACTTTGATGGCCATTCTCAAGGTGACACCCTTTCACGTGTCACTAATGACGTGGACTTGATGACCCAATCCTTCAACCAAAGTTTGACAACCATGGTGTCATCAATCGTCTTGCTTGTTGGTTCCATCGTTATGATGTTTAAGACAGACTGGCATCTAGCTATCACAGCTATCGTGTCTGTCTTTGCAGGCTTTGCCTTGTCTTCAATTATCATGGTCAAAAGTCAGCCATTGTTTAAAAAGCAACAAACTAACTTGGCCAATATTTCTGGTTATGTTGAAGAAGTCTACTCTGGTCACAATGTCGTAACCAGCTACAACGCCCGTCAACAAGCTAAAGGGGACTTCAAAGTTCTCAATGATAACTTGTATTCATCAATGTGGAAATCACAATTCTTCTCAGGAATCATGATGCCACTCATGCAATTCATTGGTAACTTCGGTTATGTCATGGTCTGTGTGGTCGGTGCAGTACTTGCTATCGATGGTACGATTTCAATGGGGACAATCGTTGCATTCATGGCTTACGTTCGTATCTTCACACAGCCTATCTCTCAAATGGCTCAAGGGATTACGCAGTTGCAATCAGCTAGCGCAGCTATGGGCCGTATCTTTGAATTCCTTAACGAAGAGGAAATGGAAGAAGAAAGTGGTAAAACTAAACAATTGGACAAAGTGGAAGGTCATGTTACTTTCGACCATGTTCACTTTGGTTACACCCCTGAAAAGACTATCATCCATGACTTCACTTCTGAAGCCAAACCTGGTCAAAAGGTTGCCATCGTCGGTCCGACAGGTGCTGGTAAGACGACTATCGTCAACTTGCTCATGCGCTTCTACGAAATCAACTTTGGTAAGATTGCAATCGACGGTGTTAATGTTCACGATATGAAACGTAGCGAGGTTCACAATGCCTTCTCTATGGTACTTCAAGACACTTGGCTCTTTGAGGGAACTGTCAAGGAAAACCTCATCTACAACCAAGACCACATCACTGATGAGCAGGTGGAAGCGGCAACGCGTGCTGTTGGCGTTCACCACTTCATCAAGACTCTCCCTCAAGGCTACGACACTGTCCTCGACGATTCTGTCACCTTGTCAGTTGGTCAAAAGCAATTGTTAACAATTGCTCGCGCTTTGTTAAAAGATTCGCCATTGCTCATTCTCGATGAAGCAACGTCATCAGTCGATACCCGTACCGAAGAATTGGTTCAGAAAGCCATGGATAAATTGATGGAAGGGCGTACGTCATTTGTTATCGCTCACCGCTTGTCAACTATCCGCAACGCTGATTTAATCCTTGTCATGAAAGATGGTAACATCATCGAACAAGGTAACCACGATGACTTAATGAGTCAAAACGGCTTCTACGCAGACCTCTACAATTCACAATTTGAAGAAGCTGCCGAAGAACCAGCCTAATAGAAAAAGAGTCTGAAACCAATGCGTTTCAGACTCTTTTTCATCCAGTTTAGTCAGCTCCCTAGAAAGCTGGCCCAATCACCTATAAATAGACCCAAGTAGTCATAGAAAATCAATTTTCATCTCTTGTCACCTACCAGTGCACCGTGTAACTAGGTAGAATGACATGTCGGACAAGCTAATGCACCGTGTATCTGAACAGAACGGCATGACGGACAAGCTGGTGCATCGTGTATCTGGGTTAAACAGGTCGGTGTATGCAAATTAGCAATGAGATGCCGAAGGGAGTTGCTTGCGCCCGCACCATCTAAGAAAGTATCAAAAGTAGAGATTACTTTCCGTAGCAGAAATTTGAAAAGTTTTTTAAAACTTTGTAGAATACTATTATTAAATCATTAGTTAGGAGAATCTCTTATGTTATCATATGATGTCTTAGTTATCGGTTTTGGAAAAGCTGGGAAGACACTGGCTGCCAAATTTGCTACTCAAGGAAAATCTGTTGCTGTTATTGAAAAAGACCCTGAGATGTATGGTGGGACTTGTATCAATATCGGATGTATTCCCACAAAAGTGTTGATTCATGCGGTTGAGACTGGTCATGATTTTGAGCAGGCTATGGCTGAAAAGGAAGCTGTTGTTAGTCGTTTGCGTGCTAAGAACTTTAACATGCTAGACCAAAAAGAAACTCTTGATGTTTATAATGCTAGCGCCAGCTTTATTTCCAATAAAGTCGTGAAAATCACTTCCGAGAATGGTGACAGTCAGGAAGTAACGGCGGAAATCATCATCATCAACACGGGTGCTGTGCCAGTTCAGCTTCCAATCAAGGGACTTGCCACTGCTAAAAATGTTTTTGACTCGACTGGTATTCAAAAATTGGCATCACAACCAAAACGCCTTGGTATTATTGGTGCGGGGAATATCGGGCTTGAGTTTGCCAGTCTATACGGTCAAATGGGGACTGATGTGCAGGTCTTTGACCCTCAATCACGCATCCTAGGTCGCGAAGAAGAAATGGTTGCGGACGCTGTTCGTGGCTACATGGAAGAAAAAGGCGTGACTTTCAACATGGCAGCCTTTATTTCTGAAGTGTCGAACAAGGGTGAGCAGGTTGTCATTTCAACGGACAAAGGTGATTTTGAAGTTGATGCTGTGCTTTATGCAACAGGGCGCAAACCAAATACTGATAAACTAGGGCTTGAAAATACAGACATCCAAGTCACTGAACGTGGTGCTGTTGTGGTTGACGAATTCTTGCAAACAGCTGTGCCAAATGTCTTTGCGGTTGGTGATGTTAACGGTGGTCTTCAATTCACTTACGTGTCTTTGGACGATTCTCGTATTGTCTTTAATTACCTTAACGGTGTGACGGATTATTCAACCAAGACGCGCCACCATGTACCCAATACTGTCTTTGTCAATCCACCACTTTCTCGTGTTGGACTTGATGAAGCAGCAGCTAAAAAAGCTGGGCTAGCCTACAAAGCCAATACCCTCATGGTTGCTGGTATGCCTCGTGGTCATGTCAACGCAGATTTAAGAGGATTCTTCAAAGTGGTTGTTGATACTAAGACTAATCTCATCTTGGGTGCTACCTTACTCAGTGCTGAGTCCCCAGAATTGATTAACCAAATCACCATGGCTATGGATAATAAGATTCCATACACTTACTTCAAGAATCAGATTTTCACCCATCCAACCATGGCTGAGAATTTCAATGATGTCTTTAATTTTTAATCTATAAGCTACTCCATTTACAGGGGTGGCTTTTTTGGTAAATAGTGTTATAATGAAAAAAAGGGGGGAGAAATCATGGCCTTGACACTATACTTTTTAGCCTTGACACTATACTTTTTAGTTTTTGGTCTTATCTTCTTAGGTTTCGGTCTTACAATTTGGCGCAATCAGAAGATAGAGCTACTACATCATTATCACTATAAGCATGTGCTAGAAAAGGACAAGCCAGCTTATTGCGCGATGGTTGGTAAGGCTATGGTTGCTTTTAGCCTTTATATGCTTCTTGGTGCGTTGGTAGATATATTATTTCAAAAGCAACTAGTCTGGCTATTCTTTTTGCTAGGCTTTGCCCATTTCTTCCTAGTCTTTGCTTGGGCACAGAGAAAGTACAATGACGGTAAGTGGTTTCGATAGGAGTAGAAGGAGGTTCTCGGTGATGAGGACCTCCATTTTTGCCCAATAAAAAAGATAAGAACCAAGTCAGTCCTTATCTTTAGACTAAGTTAACTCTAAACTGTCCTCAATTTCTAGATAGAAACAGTTATCACAGATAGGAGCGAACGAAGTGAGCTAGACAAAATATTTTCGCCGTAGTGGGATTATCAGTGACACTGTAAGTGTTACTGATAACGGGATTTTCGAGACTCTAGGATAGAAAATTAGCAATGAAACTCCGAAGGAGGTTGCTTGCGTCCGCACTACTTAAGAAAATATCAAAACCATTTTTGAATGTCATTGGTGATTAGACGATTTCACCTTCGTAAAGGCGTGGGACTCGCCAATCAGTCTCACTTTTTTGTCGATATTGCCGATTGAGGCTCTAAAGTAGTCATTTTCATTAACCTCATGATACTGGTAGATAGCGCCTGACAGGTACTCGACCTCCATGGTTTGGTTTTCCCAGCCCATGCTTTTGACCATGCGGGCGCTGACGGGTTTGCGTTCCATTGTTTGCCTTCTTATTTGTATTGTAAATGGTAATGGCAGAGCTGTCAAATGGGATAGACTTGTCAGTCTTCGTCTATCTCAGCCTCATCATTGTCGTTATCATCTCCACTCTTCCAAAGTGAACCAATGAGCATGCCGACAAGCATCCTAATAGGAGCCCCAAATCCGATATTATGCGTTATGATACCTATGGCAGCACCGAAAGATAGACCAAGTGGACATTCCGATTGCCATGTTGTCTTCAGACTTTTTATCTTTATCCTTCTTTTCCTTTTTCATCGTCTTTTCTCCTCCCCTTGAGAACATGATGTTTTGATAACAACTGCTTGTTAAGGCTATTTTATCATATAGCTCTGCTATTGGTACAAATCTTCAATCTTAATTTTTATGATGCGGTCCATGTGGAGGATGTTTGGCACCTTGCGGTACTTGTGGGAAGAGCTGATTCAAAGAGCAGGTAAACCTTGTCGTTACGGCTAATAATCTGTTCTAGATAAGGTGGCAGGGTCAGACTGGCGATGGCATCGTCTTTATCAAGGTCAAAATTATCATCGTCTAGGTTATTATCAAAGATAAAGAGTTTGGAATCCTTTGCTCCGTAAGATTGTGACAAGAGAATCTTATCTTCGTAGAGGCTCATCCCTTGCACTTGGTCATAAGTTTGGATGGTTCTTGCAGGTGAAGCGGTATTAGTCAGCTTGGGGTCAAGAATGAGTTTGCCTGAATTGTCTAGATGATAAATGGCTAACTTACCATTCTTGGTCTGATTGAAATAACCGATATAAAGTTTACCCGTGGTGCTAGTTAATTTCAAAATATCTCAGATTATAGGCTAATACGATTTGCTCTATCCTCAATTGCAATCCTGTTTTTGCTCTAGCTAGTGTTTGCTCCATATCGAAAAGGGTACAAAGTTCTGAAAAACGTGTCTCAATGGTCCTCCTCATAGCCATCAGTTTCCAATGATTATGTTGCTTAGCCCCCGCCATATTTTGATGTAAGGGAGTCCAAAGATGATAACCTTTTTGCTCCAAACTATTTCTAAGCTCGCGAC
>ERZ1034980.454-NODE-454-length-30468-cov-6.537566_pt1 | contig 30468 bp, 42 predicted proteins | sample MGYA00520622_ERZ1034980 | MGnify/ENA primary metagenome ERZ1034980 (study PRJEB33766, sample SAMN09781791) | gut metagenome | biome: gut microbiome | host: Homo sapiens | place: Madagascar | study: EMG produced TPA metagenomics assembly of the PRJNA485056 data set...
GCGAGAAGGAATGCGATTTTATTGACATCGTTGTATGGAGGAACACGGCGGAGTTCGTCTCCAAGTATTTCGACAAGGGCAGCATGGCGGTGGTATCCGGCAGGCTCCAGATTAGGGGCTGGACGGACAAGGAGGGCAATAAACGCCGGAGTGCCGAGGTAGTGGCAGATAGTGTCTACTTCGGCAGTTCCAAGCGCGACACCACTTCCGGCGGCTATGATGCCCCCAGCGACGGTTTTGCTGATTTTACCCCGCTGGAGGAAGACGACAGCGATTTACCGTTTTGACGGATAGGAGAACGCTATGAAGGAGATTACCTATCTCCCGAACGAGTACCTTGAGGAAATGGACTGCTTAGGTGACGCAGAGTTCGGGCGGCTCATCAGGGGGCTGTTATACTACAGTACCACTGGTGAGGAGCCCGAACTAAAAGGAACCGAACGGCTGTTTTGGAAGACGGTACGAAATCGGGAAAACAGGTTTGCGGAGGCGTACACCAAAAAGTGTGACGCGAACGCAAAAAACGGCAGAAAAGGCGGACGGCCTAAAAAAGCGGTTGGTTTTGATGGAAACCCAGAAAACCCAACGGTTTTTAATGAAACCCAGGAAAGCCAACCCAAACAGAACCCTAACAGAACTATAACTGAGCTGAAAGAAGATATTAAGGCTCCAGAGGAGCCACCCGCGCCCGAGCCTGAAAAGGCCGCAGATGGGCCGAAACGGCATAAATACGGCGAATACAAGAACGTTTTGCTGTCTGACAGCGACTTGGAAAAGCTCAAAGCAGAATTTCCGACGGACTGGCAGTCCAGGATTGAGCGGCTTTCGGCCTATATCGCGTCCACGGGCAAGAAATACAAGAATCACCTGGCTACCATCCGCAACTGGGCACGTGGCGACAAAGAAAAGACCGTGAAGAAGCCCTCTGGGCTGACCGGCGGGAAATTTACGCCCGGTGAAACCGAACGTGCCTCTATTTCTGCGCTGGTGCGGTACCGGGAACAGCTGCGGGAGGGATAACCATGCAAGCAAAACGGAGCTGCAAAACCTGCGTCTGGAGGCTTGCGAATGCAGGCAACAGCAAAGAATACCATTGTGGCTACTCCCTCTGTCTCACCCATCACAGCCGGATATGGCTGCACTACCAGCGCACCGGGCGGGAGAGCCTGGAGGGTATGACCTTTGACACCAACTGCACGGAGTGGATGCACGGCAACCCCCGGGCCAAACTGTCCCTTTTGCAGGACAACCCAAGCGCGGTTACAGCGGAAGCGTGGGCGCTGCTGGCCCAGGAGATGGGCAAGCCTGTTAAGCCCGAGAAGATCAACCGGAGGCCCTACGCCCTGACAGCGGATTTGGACATGGACAAGGCTTGCGCCCTGAAACGTGAGCACACGTGGATAGAGATTTCCAACGCCTCGGGCCTCAGTCTCAACGGGGCAAAGGGCAGTTGGCAGAGACATCGGATCAACAGACAGGCAGCCAAACGGCTGCTGGACGCTTATGGCGTTGATATCACAAAAGGAGGGATATAATGGCTGATTACATTGACCGTCAGGCCGCGATTGCGGCGCTGAGGAAATTTGCGGAGAACTGCAAGGGCAGTGCTGAAGCTGCAACTGCGGCAGCGATGGCGATATCGGTTATTTCGAGGGTACCATCTCCGTGGGTGAGTGTAAAAAAAGACCCGCCCCCACTCCACACCGGGGCCATTGTTGCATATATCGGGTACGACGGAAAACTACACTCGGATGATGCTGCCTGGTATGAGGGGAATGATGGCTGGGAATGGCGGGATGAAACCCACGCAAGTTGCGAAGATGGAGCAATTCCACGGATTACGCATTGGATGCCGTTTCCGGATGCGCCGGAGGTGGGCACCAAATGACCTATGCAGAAATGGCAAAGCTCCAGGCTATGCCCTATGCGGCAAAAATCCGGTATGCAGAGATGCAGGCCAGGGATTTCTACAACGACTGTCACAGGCTCTATGTGGACAGCAAAAACCATCTGGTGACCTTCAGCAGTCAGGAAAATCTATGGGAGGCCCTGGATAACGGAAAGGCGTTTCCGCTCAAAAATCATATTTCCGTTGGGGGACTGGACAGCATTACGCTTTTGTGTTTTCTCAGGGATATGGGATATTCAGCGGAGGAAATTCCGGCAGTTTCGGTTTCATCCTTGGAGGATAAGGGAAATCAGGAAGTACATAAGCGGCTGGGCGTGATTCCTATCAAACCGTACAAGTCCAAGGTTCAAGTAATCCGAGAGTTCGGTTTCCCTGTGATTTCGAAAGCGAAAGCCAAGAAAATATCTTACTTGCAGAATCCGGACAGCGAAAAGCAGACCTTTATCCATGCCATTATGACTGGAGATATGGGAGAGCAAGGGCATTATGGTCACTCGGACAAGATTAAGCTGCCAGACAAATGGCTAAAACTGTTCGGCGGAAACTATCAGAGCCACAGGCCAGATATCCAGTGCCTGACGGCGCCGTTTAAGGTTGGGGCTGATTGCTGCCTTTGGATGAAAGAAAAACCATCAGACGATTGGGCCAGAGAACACCACAGTGTTCCATACCTAGGGCTGATGGCATCGGAGGGCGGGCAACGGGAACACGGGCTAGTAAAGAACGGCTGCAACTACTTCGGAAAATCGACCATAAGATCATGCCCATTCAACATTTTCACCAGAGACGACCTTTTGCATTTGGCGGTAGATTTGAACGTGCCGGTGCCAAGAGCTTATGGAAAAATCGTATATGAGGACGGACATTTCAAAACCACAAGAGCACAGCGAACAGGCTGCTCCATGTGCGGATTTGGAATCCATATCGAGAAACGCCCACACAGATTTGACCGACTGCGTGAGGATAACCAAAAGGAATGGCATTTTTGGATGTATGAATGCTGTACCGATGAAAAAACCGGTGAAAAATACGGCTGGGGCAGAGTACTGGACTGGATTGGAGTACCTTGGGAGGATGAATATATTGACTACACCAAGGCGCAAATTAGCTTATTTGATGGATTGGAGGAATAATGTGAAACCATGGCAAAACAGTGAGGGCTACAATGACCCTACAGCATACGGCGCTATCAAGGCTGAAAACACCCGGGAGGCCGAGCTGGCACGGCTGGTCAAGACGCTGAAATATGTTATCGGCCTGAGCGAGTTTGAGCTGGTGGGCAGGATCGTCCTCCGGGATAAGGATGGGAGGGAGTACCGTTGACACCCGTTGAAACCCTTGAGCGCGCCAAGTGCGCCAATCGCCGGATAGCCCAAATCAGTGCAGAGCGGGCACAACTGGAGCAGGAGCTACAGACACTCAAGTCCTTTGACTACAGCAAGCCAGTGGTCAGATCGTCCGGCGGGCGCGGCGAGGTTGAAGCCAACGCCGTCAGGATCGCAGATCGTGAGCGGCAGCTTGAAGACGACCTACAGCGTCAGCTTGAGTACCGACATAATGCAATGGTACTTATCGCTGCTCTGCCGTCGCTCAAGGAGCGGGTAATCCTATTCCATCGGTACATCCTGGGCGAGAAGTGGGCTGAGGTGGCAAAATACACTCACTATGAGCGCCGGTACTGCATCAAGCTAAGAAATGAGGCGCTTGAAAAGATGACACCAAAAGACACTATATAACACCCTCAAAGTATGATATCATTATAATGCGATTATTAGGTGAGCGGGTAACACACCCGCCCGCCTTTTTCCTTTTCCGGGGCAGTACGCGCGCTGGGTCTCTCCTATCCAGCAGATGGACGTTCGAGTCGTCCACCCGGGCCGGGTTGCTGTTTTGGTTTTCATGGTTTTCCAATACAGCGCCCGGTTTTGTTATATGCCGGGGCATGGCGCGAGGCGGCTTTTCTTCCTTTCGCCGCCATGGTGGTTCGAGTCCGCCACCCGGCACCAAATTACTGTAAGGCGGTGAGCACGTTGTGGCAAACGGCAAATATCAGCGATGGCTGGAGCCTGACGGGCTCCTGCTACTGGAAGGATGGGCCCGTGACGGGCTGACAGACGAGCAGATAGCCCACAACATGGGCTGTGCATACTCCACACTCCGAGAGTGGAAAGACAAGTACCCGGCACTTTCGGCAGCCCTAAAAAAGGGTAAGGAAGTCGTGGACGTAGAGGTGGAAAACGCCCTTCTGAAACGAGCAATGGGCTATGACTACATAGAGGAGCGCGTGGAAGTCAACGGGGACGGCAAGCGGAAGGTCACACAGACCACCAAGCACGTTCCGGGAGATACCACCGCTCAAATCTTCTGGCTTAAAAACCGCCGCGCTGACCGCTGGCGGGATAAGCCCACACCGACGGCAGAGGGTAATGAGGTGACCATCGTTGATGACATGTAGATTATCTGATGTGATGGGCCCGGCCTATCGTGAGGTACACCAGGCGGTTAAGACCGGTGACTATACGCAGTTCGTACTTGCTGGTGGGCGCGGAAGCCTCAAAAGCTCCTATGTTTCGGCGGAGGTAATCCTCCAGCTGATCCAGCACCCGGATATCCATGCGGTGGTTCTGCGCAAGGTAGCCAATACCCTGCGTAAGAGCGTATTTGCGCAGTACCAATGGGCAATTGACAAGCTGGGGCTGTCCAGCAAGTTTCTCGCCACTGTCAGCCCTATGGAACTGACCTATCTCCCCACCGGGCAAAAGGTATTATTCTTCGGCACCGATGATCCGGCAAACCTCAAGTCCATCAAAGTCCCCTTCGGCTATATTGGCATCCTCCACTTTGAGGAATGGGATCAATTTGCCGGACTGGAGGAGACGCGCAATATTGAGCAGTCTGTTCTCCGTGGCGGTGCCATGGCGTTGGAGTTCAAGACCTTCAACCCGCCCAAGACCAGGGACAATTTCGCCAACCGGTACATCCTCCAGCGTAAGCCCGGACAGCTGGTACATAAAAGTACATACCTACAGGCTCCGCCGGATTGGCTGGGGCCTCGTTTTATAGCTGACGCTGAACATCTCAAAGAGACCAACCCGGCAGCGTATGAGCATGAGTATCTGGGCATTGCCAATGGCAGCGGCGGACAGGTATTCGATAACCTGGACATTCGGGCAATCACCCCGGCGGAAATCCGGGAGTTTGACCGCATTTACAACGGCGTGGACTGGGGATATTACCCTGACCCGTGGGCGTTCAACCAAATGCACTATGATGCCGGACGGCGGACGCTGTACATCTTCGGGGAGCTGACCCGGCGTAAAGCTGGCAACCGTGAGACGGCGGATGCGCTGATCGAGTACGGCATCACCGGAACAGACCGGATCACCGCCGATTCCGCCGAGAAGAAATCGGTGCAGGACTACCGGGAGTATGGCCTGGACTGCCGAGCCGCTATCAAGGGCCCTGGCAGTGTGGATTATTCCCACAAGTGGCTGCAATCCCTCCAGAAGATCGTGATTGACCCTGACCGTTGCCCGGATACGGCGGCGGAATTCCTTAACTATGAGTATGACCGGGATAAGTCGGGCGAGGTAATCTCCGGCTATCCGGATCGCAATAACCACCACATCGATGCCGTGCGCTATGCCATGGAATCAGTGTGGAGAAAACGAGGTGAGTAACTATGTGGCTGTTTGATAAGATTCTCAATCGCAACCAGGCGGGCATCTGGGATGAGGCGGACATATCGCTTCCCATGGCTGGGGCTATCACAAAGTGGCTCAATGCCTTTTACAACAATCCTGACTGGTGCAATAACCAGGTTCGCTTGTCGGGCCTTCCGTCCACTATCACGGGGTTCGTGGCTACCCTGGTGACCAATGAGCTGTCTATTTCCTGCGGCACCAGCAAACGCGCCGAGTACATCGAGGAGCAGCTGCAACCGCTTACCCGTCGGCTCCACAACGCCGTGCAGCTGGCGGCCGCTGGTGGTCAGATCATCATCCGGCCATTCGTCCAAAATGGTCAGTTCTATTTTGATTTGGTTCAGCCGGGACGTTTCTTCCCTACCCGCTACGCGCCGGACGGACGAGTGATGGCGGGCTATTTTGTGGACTACAGAGACATAAAGGGCAAAGAGTACGTCCGCATCGAGAAATTCGACTGCGACGGCAAGCAGCTGATTATCACCAACACGGCACACAGCTCCAACGGCGATGTGCTGGGCGGCACCGTGCCCCTTGATACCGTCCCCCAGTGGGCAGACCTGGAGCCGGAAATCACCATTGATGGGGTAAAGCAGCCGTTATTTGGCTGTATTCAGATGCCCTTTGCTAATACCGTTGATGATGCATCTCCCCTGCCCGTCAGCATCTATGCCAACGCCATGGAGGGCATCATGGAATTTGACCGGGTGTACTCCGACATGATTTATGAGCTGCATTCGGGTCGCAGGAAGAACATCGTGGAACGTCAGGCGATTGTGCCGGACGGCAAGCGTAAGCCCTTCCGTGGGGCACGCTACCAAGACCCGACCACGGATACCTACATCCTTGATCCGGCTGAGGAGCACAGCCCATTCCAGGACTATTCCCCCAGTATCCGCACAGCGGAGTATATGACCGGTCTCAAAGCCATCTTGCACATGGTGGAAAATCAGTGTCACCTATCCCCCGGCACGCTGGCGATTGACGAGCGCACCGGCGCGGTGACTGCGACGCAGATCATATCCCAGGATCGCACCACCTATAACACCTGCGCTGCAATTCAGCAGCAGGGCATCACCCAGGGCTTGCTTGATGTGGTATATGCCATGGACATTATGTGCCACCTGTACAATCTGGCCCCCGCTGGTGAGCTGACCCCTGCCATTACCTATGGTGACGGTATCTTCGAGGACACCCAGCAGGAGTTCGCGCGGCGGCTGCAAATGGTGCAGGCCGGTATCCTCAAACCTGAGCAGCTGCTGTGCTGGTATTTCGGCGTTGATGCGGAAACCGCCCAGCAGGAGTATCTTGCAGATAGCGGTGATACCGTTGACCTGTTTGGAGGCGCGTAATGCTGCCCCCCGGCTATCTGGAAACGCTCCCTGACGCTGTTATCGAGCTGATCCAGGAGATGGAGGATGCGGTGCTGTCCAAGATGGCTACCCGCATTGTGAAATACGGCTGGACAAGCCAAGATCAATGGGAAGCTGACCGTCTGGAGGCTGTGGGCGTTATGCGCTCCGATATTGCCCGGATTCTATCTAAGTACACCGGCCAGACGGAGCAGGCCATACAGCAGGCCATGGTGGACGCTGGGCGGGAGACCATCAACCAGGACAAGCAGTATTACGCTGCTGCCGGGGTTTGGTCTGACGAAGCCATTGACCAGGCAGCGATTAACAACGTGATCAATTCCGGACTCAAGCGGACGAATCAGACCTTCCGCAACCTCACAGGCACCCTTGCAAAGGAAACCGCCAAGGAGTTCACAAGGGCCATGGATGCGGCGTGGCTTGCAGCTGCAACCGGCACCATTGACCCGCAGACGGCAGGCCGACGGGCTATCAAGGAGCTGTGTGCAAAGGGCATACAGGTAATCAGTTACCCCAGCCGCCACCGGGATCATGTCGAGGTTGCAGTGCGTCGTGCTTTGGTGACTGGCATCAATCAGGCCGCCATGGCGGTGCAGGATGAACTTCTGGACGAATTGGAGTGCGACCTTGTGGAAACTACCGCCCATGCAGGAGCCAGACCAGAGCACGCGCTGTGGCAGGGCAAGGTGTTCTCCCGATACGGTAAGACACCGGGTTATCCCACTTTGGCCGCTGGGACTGGCTACGGCACCGGCGCAGGCCTGGGCGGATGGAACTGCCGCCATTCTTACCACCCGTTTTTTCCGGGGTACGAATCGTCCTACTCCGATGATGTCCTCAAAGAATACCAGCGCAAGACCTGCACCTATAACGGCAAGGCGCTGACCGAGTATGAAGCCTCCCAGCAGCAGCGCTATTTTGAGCGCGGTATTCGTCGCTGGAAGCGCGAATACACAGCTATGGATGCGGCTGGTCTCGACACCACGCAGGCCGCCGTGAAGCTCAAGCAGTGGCGGGAGAAGGAAGCAGATTTCCTCCGGCAGACGGGCCGCAGGCGGGATTCCAGCCGGTCTCAGATTGGGACGTTTGGCAGGAGTGAAGCTGGGAAGGCGTCGTGGGCGGCACAGGAATATTATAATGTCTGGTCAAAATCTATCGGCGTAAATGAATCTATAAAAACCCTTGCAAAATATTATGATGTCAAGTATAATGACTCTCCTCGGTATGAGCTGCTGCAAGGCTACACCAAAGCAGTTCATAAAGGGGATATTTCACCGCTGGTTGGGTTTGCACGATATGAAGAAGTTGCAGAGGAAGTCAAACAGACACTCGTTGGGGCCCAAACGGCAACCGGAATCACCATTGAAGGGTTCGCACCGCACTTTGTTGACCGCATTATAGGTCAAACATCCACCAGCCATCCGGGAATGCGCCAGGGTGTTTCGGTTGAAGATGCATTGTATACGCTCAGCCATCCAAGCAAGCCAGTCAAAGAGAGGGTGTGTGCGGATGGGGATATCCGCCAAACACTTCAAAGCGAGAAGTGCACTGTAACTTATAGTGTGAGAGACCACAAGCTAATTCAGGTGAACCCATAAAGGAGGCAGAATAAAATGGTGAATATGTCCGCAGAATCCCGTGAATTCTTGACTAAGAATCTTCCGGGAGCACTCGATAAAGACAAAGCAAGGGACATTCTCGACCTACTTTATGACTTGATCGACGAAAAGGGATTCGCACCCCCACACTATTATGATTACAACGATTTTGGCCGTGAAGCTCAACGTGTATACGATGATATTTACGGAGGCAACTTAACTTAATAACTAAGCCTGCGCCCTTCGGGGTGTGGGCTTTTGTTATACCATTTCACCGGGTGCCGGGTGGGACGTGGCACACCCGCACGGGGATCGCAACCTCGACACAGCAATAGCGCAGCGGGAAGGAGATCAACATGAAACGTGAATACCTGAAAGCCCTTGACATCGGAGGTGGCGCGCACCTGTCCGATGAAATTATCGAACAGATCATGTCCGAGCAGGGCAAACACGACGGTGAGCTTCAGGCCACCATCACCTCTCTGACCACTGAGCGGGACGGCCTGAAAACCCAGCTCAGTGACGCCAATACCGCAATCCAGTCTTACAAAGACATGGACATCGACGGCATTAAACAGGCGGCGGCGGACTGGGAAACCAAGTACAACACCGACACCCAGGCACTCAAAGATCAGCTGGAGGGCGTTAAGTACAGCCATGCTGTGGAAAACGCTGTGGGCGGCATGAAATTCACCAGTTCTTCGGCCAGAAAAGCCTTTATGGCTGACCTGACCGACAAACACCTGACGCTCCAGGATGGCAAGCTGCTGGGCCTGGATGATTTTACATCCGCCTACAAAGAATCTGACCCCGGCGCATTTGCGCCGGATGAACCCACGCCCACCATCACTGTTGGCGGTGGGCAGAAATCGCAGATCGGAAGCACTTTCGACGCAGAATTGCGCAAGGCTTTCGGTCTGACCTGATAAGGAGGAAATTATGAACAACATCACGCTTGCAAAGAAATTCGTCCCTATGCTGGACGAAACGTACCGCAAGGCGTCGCTGACCGCTATTCTGGACGGCGACTCTACCCTGATTCGCCAGGGGGCCAACTGGGGGGAGCTGATTATCCCCATTATGAACCTTCAGGGACTTGGCGATTACGATCGAAGCAGCGGCTATGTAGAGGGAGACGTAACCCTTACTTACGAGACCATCGCCTGCAACTACGACCGCGCCCGGATGTTCAACGTGGACACCGTGGACAATATTGAGACTGCCAGTCTGGCGTTCGGGATGCTGGCAAATGAGTTTATCAGGAACAAGGTGGCCCCGGAGCTGGATGCGTTCCGGCTTGCCTGCTATGCCGCAAAGGCTGGCGTTACAAAGGTTTCCGGCGACCTGGCCACCGGCGCAGATGTCGTCGCTGCCCTGCGTACCGCTACTACTCAAATGGATGAGGATGAGGTGCCGATGGAAGACAGATGCCTGTTCATCACCCCTACTCTCCATGGTTTGGTGCAGGATATGGACACCACCAAGAGCCGTGAAGTATTTGGCCGCTTCAATGTCGTGGTAGACATTCCCCAGAGCCGGTTCTATTCCAAGCTGGCGCTGAAGTCTGGCAAGCTCATCACCACCGGTTCCGGCGACACTCTGACCACCGACGATCAGCGGGAGGGCGGCTTTATAAAGGCCACCGGCGGCAAGGATCTCAACTTTATGATTGTCCATAAGCCTGCCATCATTCAGTTTACTAAGCACGTCGCGCCCAAGATCATTTCCCCTGATCTTAACCAGAACGCCGATGCCTATAGATTCGCATACCACAATGTTGGTATCGCGGATGTGTATGAGAATAGACTTGCGGGTGTCTACGCGCACAGGAAGGCAACCTGATCGGAGGTGATGCGGCTTGACTCTTGATGAGCTGATTACCGGCTATTCCGCCGACGGCGGCAAGCTGACCGGGGACGACCTCCAGGCAGCAAGCCGCACCGCATGGCGGCACCTTTATAGCCGCACCTTTGGCCGGGTGTACAGCGACGACGACCACGGGGAGCTGATCCAGCAGTGCTTCAACGACCTTGTGGGCGCTGTATATCATCGGAGCAACGGCGGCAACCTTGCTTCCCAGTCCGTGGGGAGCTGGAGCCAGTCCTATGTGGACGGAGACGGCAACCAGACAGACAGCCAGGTATATGCCGGTATCATTCACCAATGGTTGGGTGATACCGGTCTGCTGTATCGGGGGTGGCCCGGATGATGTTTAATCAGACGGTTACCATCTATAACCGGCATGGCAATGACAATCCCGCCCGATGGGGGCGGAGGGTACTTCGTGGGGTGTACTGGCGTTCCGGCGTTGGTACATCCCTCAGCGTCACCGGCGTGACCGGCGGACAGCTGGAGTGCCTGCTGATTCTGCCCCAACGCGAGGGGTATGTCACCCCCGCCGCTTATGCCGCCGCTGAATCTCATGATGATATTTGGACGCTACAGCCCGGGGATGCAATTATCCCAGGTGAAGGGCCTGACGGCGAAATCACCGGGGCCATCCAAAAGGCGGTACAGGGCTGCAAGCTGATTGCCAGCATCACAGACCATTGGTATGGCTCCACCATGGACCACTGGGAGGTGACGTGCAAGTGAGTATCAGGGTATTTTCCAACATTGACACCACCGCAATCTGTCGGAAGTACGGTCTGGGCAGCTCTAACGCCGCCCGGAAAGCACTGGCTGCCAACGTGCGCCGTCGCAGTGATAAGTATGTGCCCATGGATCAGGGCAACTTGAAAAACACCTTCCAGATTGCCCCGGACGGCAGTACCATTGCCTACGTCATGCCCTATGCCCGGAAGCAGTACACCACGCCCTACCGCCATAGTGATCCACGGCGCTGTCAGTATTGGGATCGCGCCATGATGGCAGCCGAGGGCGATGCAGTCGTGCGTGAGCTGGAGGCGTACATCAAAGGGAGGCCCGGAAAATGAGCATTACAGCGGCAGTCCGGGACTACCTGGAGACGTACACCGGCCTATCCGGCGGCGTGATGCACGTGGACTGGCTGCCCGAGAGTGCCCGGTATTACAGCATTGAGAGCGTTCCCTGTGAGCCGGTGCTCAAGCAGTATATGGACGGCAGTTCCAGGCGGCAGTTCCAGTTCAACCTTGCATCCTCTATGTTCTACAGCTCTGATGTGGATAATCAGGCGGAAAACATGGAGTGGTTCGAATCCTTTGACGCCTGGATTCAACAGCAGAATTTCACCAGGAACCTTCCCGATTTGGGCGAGGGCCGGGTGTGCAAATCAATCGAAATCCTCAGCAGCGCGTACCCTGTAGCCGTGGACGGTAATGGTCTGGCACGGTATCAGCTGCAAATGGGGATCACCTATTTACAGGAGGTATGAACATGAAAATTTCCGAATATATGGCGAAGGTCACCGCAGCCACCGCCACTGGCGAGTATGTGGGCCGTGACATGGTGCTGGGTCTGGATTGCAGCACTGGCGAAAGTCCCGCAACCAAGCCCGGCGACTACACCTATGTAGGCGTCCATGTGGAGGACTACGGTGCAAAGCTGGATGCCAAGACCGAAGACAAGTCCTATGTCTACGAGGGCGACAGCACCATTAAAACCTCTACTCAGCGCACCTTCCAGATCACCGGTCAGGCATATCTTGACGATGATTTCATGGATTTCATCCGTTCCTATGCTGTGAAGTTTGGCAAGGGAACTGCCGTGCAGCGGAAGTATGTGTATTTCCACAGCGGCACCAATAAAGGCGAAACCGGCACCATGACCATCATTGTCAACAATGACGGCAACGGTGCAGCTTCCTCCCCTGCCGACATCGACGTGGAACTCAAGAGCTGCGGCCCTGTGACCGAGTACGCCTATTCCGCCACCTGAACCTAAGAAAGGAGCATAAATCATGGGCAAGTATTTTACCTTTGTGGATCGTCTCGTTACCCTGGAGTTCTTCGAGGAGAACCCCATCAAGGCTACCGTCGCCATCGGTGACGACATGGACAAGCGCATTGACGCTGCATTTAACCGGCTCAAAAAGCCCGAGTCCGTCGAGGATAAAAAGGCTGAAATCGCCGGTCTAATCGGCGCAGATGTGACCGACAAAATTCTGGAGCGCCTGGATACCGTGGACGGTTACGCCCTGGATCAGCTGCTGCTCTATATCCGGGAAACCTATCTGGAGGCCAAAGTAAAAAACCTCCAGGCCGCCAAGGCTGGGCGGTCTCGGAAGTAGAATACAGCCTATGGCGTATGCCGAACGCCCTGCTGATTGACGGCAGGGCATACCCCATCCGTACAGATTTTCGGACGGGAATTGAATATCAGAGGATAGCCGCTGCCGGGGAGCTGACAGCGGCTATCTTTTTAAGTCTGTGGTTTCCGGAAGATCAGCCGGACAATATTTCGGCAGCGCTTGAGGGAGTATCCCGTTTTCTTCGGCGGCAGGATTCCATGCCGGAGAAGGAGAACAGCGACGGGCCGACGCCCTATGACCTGACGGTTGATTCTGCCGTGATCTCCGCCGGGTTCCAGCAGAAATACGGAATCGACCTGACCGACCCGGAGACGCATATGCACTGGTGGCGTTTTGCGGCGCTGCTGGAGGGCTTGTGCGGCCCGAGCTTTGCGCGTCGGGTAGAAATTCGCACGAAGGATTTGTCCGGTATGAAAGCCAAGGAACGGGCGCAGTGGATGCGGCTGAGAAATCAATACGCCATCCGCAAGGATGCAGAGACGTATAAGGATTTTATCCAGCGTTTGGATGAGATCATTGCCCGAGGAGGTGGACAACATGGCAATAGCTGACGGCAAGGTCATTATTCAGATCGACGCTGATTCTAAGGGATTTGAAACCGATTTGAATAAGGTTACGGTATCCGCCAATGAGCTGGGCACAAAGGCCCTCAAAGGACTGGCTGCCGGTGTGACAGCTGCAACAGCGGCATTTACCGCCGGAACAGCTGCGGCAATCGCTGCCGGTAGCGCATATCAGACGGCATTTGCCCAGACCATGACCATCATGGATCAGTCCGTGGTCTCTGCTGGGGATATGTCGGACGCTATCATCGACCTGTCCAACGATACCGGCACAGCGGCTACGGCCCTGTCTGAGAGCGTGTACAACGCCATTTCGGCAACCGGTGACACCGCAAACGCCGTCTCGCTGGTTGCAGATTCCTCGAAATTGGCAACCGCCGGTTTTGCGGATGAAAGCAGTGCCCTGAGCGTGCTGACCACCATCACCAATGCCTACGGCATGGCGACGACTGAGGCGTCCAATATTTCGGACAGCCTGATCCAGACGCAGAATTTGGGCGTTACCACCGTGGGGCAGTTGGCAAGCTCTATGGGTAAAGCCATCGCCACGGCATCCGCCTACAGTATCAACCTCAGCAACCTGGAATCCGCCTATGTGTCGCTGACCAAGGCCGGTATCAGCACTGAGGAATCCACCACCTATCTGTCCTCCATGTTCAATGAGCTGGGCGATTCCGGCAGTGATGTGGCGGCGATTATCCAGAATCAGACCGGCAAGTCGTTCGGTCAACTGATGAAGTCCGGTGCCTCTTTGGGCGACGTGCTGGATATCCTGCTGCAATCTGTGGACGGCAACACCGAAGCCTTGATGAATCTTTGGGGCAGCGCCGAGGCTGGCAAGGCCGCAAGCGCCATTGCCGGTCAGGGCGTCAAAACCTTCAACAGCAATTTGGAGCAGCTCCAGCACAGCACCGGACTGACGGAAAAAGCCTATCAGACGATGGCGAACACCCTGAGCTTTCAGACCGATAAACTCAAAACTCGGATTACCAACCTGGGCACCGCCGTCTATGAGTATTTCGATGATAGCCTCACGGAGGGTGTGGGCAGCCTGTCCGACGCATTTCTGGAGCTGACGGATTCCGTCAAGGACGGTGAGCTGTCCGACAAGATGGAAGACATCAGCGAGGGAGTTGCAAACCTGATTCACACCGGGTCTGAACTGGCGGCGGATGTGATTCCGGCGCTGATCAATGGGGCGTCGTGGGTGCTGGATAATGGCAATACTGTAATTACAATCATCGGCGGCACCACCGCCGCAGTCCTTGCATATAAGGCCGCTGTGGCTACTGTGTCGCTTACCGTCAACCCGTTCGGTCTGGCCGTTGCGGGCGCGATTGCATTCACAACCGCCGCAGTTGCTGCGTCCGACATTCTGACCAAGGTATCCCCTGAGGTGCAGGCCCTTAACGATAGCACAGCGGAAACGTCGGCGGCAACCAAAGCGCTTGCCGAACACCTCGCTACTGTTATCGCTGAGTACGAAGTATTGCAGTCGGAGACTACATCCAACAAATCTGCCAACGACAATCTGATTACAAGCGTTGTGCAAATGGCATCCACCTATGATGGTGCTGCATCGTCAGCAGCGGCCATTCAGCGCATTGTAGAAGAACTTAATTCTGCAATACCTGGGCTCAATCTTGCTTTCGACGAACAGACCGGCACACTCAATAAAACCGAAGCCGCCATGCGCGCCTATAATGAGCAATGGGCAGCACAGCAGGATTACGATGCTGCAATGGAAGCGAACGCAGAAGCGATTGCAGGCGTCCAGACCGCGACTGATAATCTTACCAAGTCTCAAAACGACCTGGAAATAGCTCAAAAAGCCGTACAGGATTATTGGGATAAGTATTCATACAACGGCGATATGCCGGAAATGTTTGCACGAGGCTGGACTGAGGTACAGGCTGCTGCTGTTGTCGCTAAGAACGCGGTTGAAGGCTGCCAAAATGAGCTTGACCAGGCTGGCAAGGTGGCGCTCCGAACCGGCACCCGTGTCACCCAATACAGCAAAGAACTTGACAACGCAACCGACGCTGCCGCAGAGTTTTCCGATTCCACCGACGATTCCACCGATGCTTTGGACGACCATCAGAAGCAGGTGGACGAAACCACCCAGTCCATTATTGATATCGCAAGCGCGGCAGTCAGTGCCCGGTACTCCGGCGGCAATCTGCGCGATACCTACAACGAGCTCAGTAAGCAGCTGGAAAAGCTCAAAGCGGACGGCGACACCGAGGCGGTGGCCCTGGCAGAACAGAAGCTCAAGCTCCTGGATGTGGCTGCCACTGCCCAAGAGCTGGGCAACGCCTACGGAGATATGTCCACAACGATTGGCATCTCCGCTGCCGAGATAGCCGGGTATCTGGTTGCAACGGATACATCCTTTGAGGAGTTCCAGTCCAGCGCAACCACCGCAACCAGCAACGTTATCAACGGCTTTGAGAAAGTCACTACCAGCGTGGAAATGAGCCTGTCCACAATGCGCTCTAATTTAGAGTATAACATCCAGGCGCAGGCCAGCTGGAACGACAACATGGAAGCGCTGTGGAACCGTGCAGTCGCATCCGGAGACGCCGGTACCATGGCCCTTGTGCAAAAGCTCTACGACATGGGCGTTGAGGGTTCTACACAGGTTGCACAGTTTGTGAATATGACGGACGAACAACTTGCCGAGTGGGGCGGGCTCTTTACCGAAGCAGGACAGGAGGGCGCAGAAAACGCCGCCCTGGGTGCAGCTATGGCAGCCGGTTCGCTCTACAATTCCGGTGCTGCAATGGGCGCGGAATTTGGCGAGGGCTACGCAAGTACGGATATGTCCGGCACCAGTGCGGGGCTTGTGGACGGTGCTGCCTCTGGGATCACCTCCAACGAGTCCAAGGTCACCGCCGCCGGTCAGAATGTCGGCGAAGCCCTGGTAACCGGCCTGGAAAGCCAGGGGGCAAGCCTCAAAACTTCTGCCGCCGCGCTGGCGACGGCTGCAATCAATATCTGGACGGCAAAGGCCGGCACGTTCCGCACCGCCGGTGCAACTGCTGCCACATCCCTTGCGGGTGGCATCAACAGCGGCAGCGGAACCGTGTCCTCTGCCGCCACCAGCGTTGCATATGCCGCGCAGAACGCCATGCGAATCGGCGGATGGTACAGCCTTGGCTATAACATCTCTGCCGGGGTAGCCGACGGCGTTTCTGCTGGCAGCTACCTGATTACCCGAGCCGCACAAAACGCGGCGCAGAACGCACTCAATGCCGCAAAGGCCACGCTGGGCGTCCACTCTCCGTCCCGGGTATTCCGCGACCAGGTGGGCCAGATGATCCCCGCCGGTATGGCCGAGGGCATCACCCTGGGGGCACCAAAAGCAACAGCAGCCGTGGAATTCACGGCGGATCAGTTGCTTGCCGCAACCCGGGTGGCCCTGCGTCCCAGCGGCAGCATGACGGGCGCTCAGTACGTAAACAACACCATAAGCAACAGCTATTTCGGTGGTTCCAGCGGCGGCAACATCGTTCTGGAAGCGCCGGTCTACCTGGATGGCCGGGAGATTGCCCGAGCATCCGCAAAATACACAGGCCGTCAGATGGCCTATCTGGAGGGATTGTAATGTACAGAGGTATCTATATCGGTGGCCATGATATCCGCGAGTACGGCGCAAAGCTCCAGACGGATTATGCTGTCGGCGGCTATGATGTCACCAACACGGTCAACCAGGGATTCAACCGGAGCAACGTTCTGCTGCTCCGGCAATCCTTTGCCCCGCTGCATATCTCCCTACCGCTGGACTTCTATGGCAAAGACAAAGCGGAAACCATGGCCCAGCTGGCGGCGTTTGCAGCGTCGCTGACTGGCACCTTCGAGGTGGATTTGGGCGACGGGTACCAGTATACGTGCATTTTGGACGAGCTGGGCCCTACGGCGTGGATCAGTGATGAGATTTGCAGCGTGGATGTATCCATGAGCGGATTCCGGCACACCGACCCGTTGCATATCGAATCTACCGGCTGGTCACTCAGGCTTGCCAATCCCAGCACGTGGGAGCGGGTGGCGTGCAAGATCACCATTCACGATATTCAGCTCAGATCGGGCGGCGGCACGGTGTACGTCAGCTTGTTCCAAGGCAACAGCAGCAATGATTTCTTGCGGTATACAATCGACCCGTCGATGCTGGATGGTGAGCTGTCTGATACTCTGGTGTTGGACGGCCTGACAATGCACAACACCTACAAGGGAGAGCCCATTCCGGCAGGGAAAATGGCCTGGACGGATTATCCGTATCTGCTACCGGGCCGCTGTATGATCGTCGTCCGCAATGCCAACTGCAAGATCGACGTGGATTTCACGCCGACCTATCTGTAAAGAGGTGACGCAATGCTTGAGCTGATAACCTCCGGCGGGTCTGTACCGATTCCGGACATGGACAACGATTATTGCATCACCCACAAGCAAAACGGTGTGGACACCCTGCATTTCGAAATCTCCATCTATGCCGACGTATTCCCCCAGCTGACGGAAGAATCGTACATCTATGAGTCCTCTGAGCAGCAGACCTATGTTATCCGGGGCATTTCCGCCGAATCGGAGACGGCGGACGTGGATTGTGAAATCAACCTGGATGCGTGGCGTGACCGGGTGTATGTTGGCTACTACAACAAAACGGCGGCGGTAGCAACCACTATGGATGCGATTGTGCCCAGCGGGTGGAAAATGGTCTATGAAGTGCAGGACACCCAGCGCAGAAGCGTCAACCTGGACGCCGGGGGTACACCTCTGGATATCGCCCTCGCCGCCCAGGAAAGCTACGGATGCGCAATGCGGTTTGACACCAAAGCCAAGACCTGCACCGTGCTCTACCCTGACCGGCACACCGTCAGCGGTACCATGCTAACAGAAAGCGCCGGAATGCGCCGGAAACCATCCCGCACAGGAAAATCCACCGACCTTGTGACCCGCATTTATCCCATCGGCGCGGACGGGCTGACCATCGGGAGCGTCAACAGCGGGAAGAACTATGTGGAAAACCATACCTATACCGACAAAATCATCTGGCAGGTGTGGAAGGACGAACGCTATGAAGACGCAGCAAGCCTCATGCAGGATGCTCAGGCTATGTTGGACTCGCTGGCGACCCCCGCCGTGTCCTGGGAGGTTGACCTGTGCGACCTTTACCGGGCTGACCCGGCCACCTGGGCCGACCACAAGATTGCGCTGCACCAGCGCGTGCAGGTGGCGTATGGCAGCACTGTGATTACAGCGCTGGTTGTCGAGGAGGCGGTGCATCCGTGCCACCCCGAGAACAACACCGTGAGCATCAGTAATGTGATGCCCAGTACCATCAGCACGATTTCCAGCCTGCGGAAGATGCTGAACGACCAAAACAGCCGGTATAATACCCGGATCATGGCGAGTATCCAGTCCAAAGTGAACAAAATCACCCCGGACAGCATCGGGGCTGTGAGTCAAGCCAAACTCGACGGCTACGCCACCAAAGCGGCGCTTGATGAGAAGCTATCCCTATCAGGCGGCACGCTGACCGGCAACCTGACCGGCAAATACCTGACAGGCACATGGCTCCAGACAACAGCAGCTACACGATTGGGATCAACTCCGGCGAAATTCCCGGTGCTTGACGCTTCTGGGTGGATTTATTACCGCACAGCCGACGACCTCAGGAGCGACTTGGGGATACCGTCCCTTAGTGGCTATGCAACTCAATCCTGGGTTACAAGCCAGATTCAAAGCGCCGTCAATGCAACATGGGAGGCGAGCTATTGAGCATTCAGACCGATAAACTTCAGCAGATCGCTGATGCAATCCGGGCAAGTTCCGGGGAGACTGGGCAAATTCAGGCAAGTTTGTTCTACCAAAAAATCAACCAGCTCAAGCGCTACCGCTGGGCTGATAGCTCCCTGACCTACTGTGAGCCCCGAGCGCTGGAGGCGGTGGACGTGGCAAAGAGCTACTGGATCGCCCGGGCTTCGGGCCGGAAATTCGTCTATTCCGGCGGCGCAACGTTCCTCGATGGCGCGTCCCTCAACAATGCGTCCGGGCAGGGGCTTATTGACTGTTCCACCTATATTCATCTCGTGATGCGGGGGATTCCGTACCACAAAAGCCCATATGTCAACACCGCCGCGAATGCCACCTACAATGCATCGGCGCTGGCTACCAATACGGCATACGCCTGGGCAGACGACCACATCCGTTCCAGCAACACTCTGGGCGGGATGGTTCGCTACGCCGCCGATCTGGCCGCTTATTATTGGGCCGCCGGACGGGCGTTTACGGACGCTTCTTTGCGGAAACCCGGAGACCTGATTTTTCATTCCACCCACCAGAACAACCGGTTTATGTCCATGACCCACGTCTCCATCGTGTCTGACAACATCGACCAGTATTACAATGTGACGGACGTGGCCAACACGGTGGTGCGCACCAATTACGCCAACCGTAACGCGGACATCGTGTTCTTTGCGCGGCCCGACTATGAGCAACTGCCCCAGCAGTCCTATACCTTCGATCCCAACCACAACTATCTGGCGTATCCGTGGATTTTTGGCGACAGCAATACGTATGCGTCCGGTGTGACCGCTACGGCAGCAGAAGCCGGTGTAACCACCTCCTGCTCTGGCGCGACGGCGTCTACTATAATCCACATTGTGTCCTCCAGCTATCCTCTGTATCTTCCCGCGGGCACCTATCATCTCTCCGGTGCCCCGGCGTATCAGGATCGCCGAGCCCGGGTGGACTACTCCTATTGGGGCCTGCGGTTATATCCGGCGGATGGGCGCACAATCACCTCCCAGGTCACTGGGTATACGTCGGCAAGTTATGGTTCCGCGCCGACGGCTACCGTGACCCAGTCTCAGGCATTTGTCTGGGACAAGGGCTATGGGGCGACATTCAGCATTGACAGCCCAATGAGCTTCTACGCCAATCTATACATCTCCAAAACGCCCACGGCCTCCGCATACAGCGGCACAGACCTGTGGACGCCAACGTTAAGGAGGATCACATGATTACCCAAACATACACCCTATCCCTCCAGCCGGGAGGCGCTCCCCTGCGTATCCCGTGCGTTCAGCGCGACGCCAACAGCCGGGACATCACCTTTGACCTTACTTCCGGTGGCGTCGCCTTTTCTCCGCCCGATGGCGCTGTGGTCACTTTCGACGGCACCAAACCGGACGGCAAGAGCTTTTCCACCGCCGGTGCCATTTCCGGCACCAAAATCACCGTGACCCTTTCCCAGCAAATGACCGCTGTGGCCGGAGACGTGCCCTGCCAGCTGACCATTACCAGCGGCACGGCTGTGTTGGGCACGGCACGCTTTATTCTGGCTGTTTCGGAGGCTGCAATCCCCACTGATCCCGACCTGTCTACCAGCGACATGAGCGTATTTGAGACGCTTAAAAACGCCGCCGCTCAGTCCGCAATTACCGCTGCGGAGCAGGCCACAGCCGCAGCCAATTCGGCCACAGCAGCTGCCGCAGCCGTCTCGGGAAAGGCGGATTTAGCCGTACCCGCCGCCGCCGGAAATCTCGCCAAGCTCACCGCCCAGGGCAATCTTGCGGATGCCGGGTTTGCGGTCAGCATGGGCACCTGGACGCCGTCCGTCTCCGGCGCAGGGAGCTATGACACCCAGTCCGGCAGCTATCTAAAAATCGGCAATGTGGTGGTGCTTCAGTTCTATGTCTACGGCACCTTCGCCGGTTCCGCCACGGAGAAAATCACCATCAAAGGATGCCCCTTTTCCCCGGCGGCGCAGGCAGCGGGCGGCGGCAGCCTTTCGGGCTATACCGCCGGTGCAAACATTGTGTTCTCAGGCTGGGCCATCAGCACTGCGGGCAATATCACCCCCAGAGGGCAGGAGGTCGGCACCACAACCGCCTGGAAGTGGGAGAAAACTGAGATTTACCAGACGGTAAGCAACGCCTTTTCCGCCAGCGGGACAATCGCATTCAGAGTGAATTAAGGAGGCAATATTATGAACGACAAACTTTTGGCAATCAAGGGAGGCATTACAGCAATCATCACCGGCCTCGCAGCGCTTTTGGGGTGGAAGGGCATCCTGGCTGTGGTTTGGGTGGCCGTGATGGCTCTGGACTACATCAGCGGAACGTTTGCAGCGTGCAAGTCCGGCGAGTGGTCGAGTGGGCAGGCACGGCAGGGGCTCTGGCATAAGTCTGGTATGATTCTGGTGGTGCTGGTAGCGGCAATTACCGACGGTGTATTTGCAGTAGTTGGTGACCATTTTGCCCTGGGTATTAACTGGACGGGGCTTCTGCTGCCGCTGACACTGGTTTGGTACATTATTACCGAGATCGGCTCCATCCTGGAGAATGCGGTTAAACTCGGGGTTAAAGTCCCGTCATGGCTGGTCAAAATCCTGAAAATCAGCCTGAAATCTGTAGATGCTGCCGGTGACAGTATCACTGGTGAGAAGGAGGACAATAGCAATGAAACTGATTAAATACTACAGCGTCAATAACGCCTGCTACAAAAACAATGTCAACAAGGCAGACAGCCGGTACACCGCTTTTCAGCGGCGTGGCCCAGAGGGCTTAATGCTGCACAGTGTTGGATGCTCCCAGCCCAGCGCGGAGGTATTCGCCAAGCAGTGGAACCGCAGTGGCATTGAGGTAGCTGTGCATGCAGTGCTCCAGGCGGATGGCACCGTGTATCAGTGCCTCCCGTGGAATTATCGCGGATGGCACTGCGCCGGAAACGCCAACAATACCCATGTAGGCGTGGAAATGACTGAGCCGTCTCAGATCAAGTACACCGGCGGCAGCACCTTTAAGGTGCTGGACAAGGCCGCCGCACAGGCCCAGGCGCGGGGCACCTATCAGACAGCGGTGCAGCTGTTCGCTCAGTTATGCAAGCAGTACGGCTTGAACCCCCTGGCCCACGGGGTCATTATCAGCCACCATGAGGGATATCTTCAGGGCGTGGCCTCCAACCACGGCGACCCGGAGCACCTGTGGAAGGGCCTGGGCCTCAGCTACACTATGGACGGATTCAGAAAGGATGTAAAGGCAGCTATGAGTAACACGACTAAGAAACAGTACACTTTGGGCTGGAACAAGGACGACCACGGCTGGTGGTACGCTGATAGCACCACCACCTACTACAAGTCCCGCTGGGCCGAGATCAACGGCAAGTGGTATTATTTCGACGACAAGGGCTATATGCTTGCTGACTGCCTGTGCGTCGATGATAACGGAAGCACCTACTATCTTGGTGCGGATGGTGCCATGCAGACGAACGTTGTCATGGGTCTTGGGGACAACGGCGAACTCCGCCCCATTGAGCCCTGGTATCACACGTTGGGTGATGTGCCTGCCGGTTACCGCAAGGAGCTTGATCCCCTGATCGCTTCCGGCAAACTCAAGGGCAAGAGCGGAAGCGGCGACGGCCTTGTGCTTGACCTGCCCCTCAGCGCCCTGAGGGTGCTGATTATCACCAATAGATAAGCAGCAGGAGCACCGAAACCGGCCAATCCCCATTGGGGATTATCTGGGGATTATTGATGCACAGGCGAGCATCTGGGGCGAAAAAAGCGAACAAAATTGTTCGATATTTCACCCAAAATACACGAAATTACCGTAAGCGCGAACAATCTGTGTATAATCGGCAACTTTGGTAAGGATGAGGTCGCCAGTTCGAATCTGGCTAGCAGCTCCAAGAAAGCCCTGAAACTTCAACGGTTTCAGGGCTTTTTCTTTTTGCTTTCATTTGCGGGTAATCTGCTTTTGGGGATTATTTGGGGCTTACGCCTAATCGTCCAAGCCTATTTTACACATCCAGCAAACAAAAATCAGGGTAGAATTTTCGGCCATTACGCCTTTTTTGCGACGACATCATCAAACCGTTCCATTGTTCTGGCTGCCTTTTCCCGCTCCTTCGCAAGCACATGGGCATAGATATTTTCAGTCGTGGACGGTTTTGCGTGCCCCAGCTGATTGGCAACCGCTACCACGCTCACACCGTCCTCAATCATCATACTTGCGTATGTATGCCGCAGGGTGTGGATTGTGGCGTGAGAAAGCCCCGAGCGTTCTATGAATCCGCGCATCCACTTTGTTGGTGACGTTGGAAAGATCGGCGCGCCGTCGTCGCCGGTGAACACCCGGTTATCCTCCGGATCACCTGCCCATGCATCCCCCAGCAATTCCCGCTGACGATCCTGCCACGCCTTATAAGGCACCAGTATATCAAAAAATGCAGATGCCAGATGCAAAGGCCGTTTGGAACGGGACGATTTTACCCTGTCCATATAGCAGCCGACGCCGGATGTATAGTTCCAGGTATGCCGGACATAGATCATGTGGTGATCCATGTCAATGTCTTCCCATTGCAGCCCCAGCAGTTCCGCGCGGCGAAGTCCCGATACCAAATCACAGATGATAAACGCACGCCATTTGATTGGCTCAAAGCGCAGCATCTCCAGCATACGCCGTGCGTCTTTTTCCTCCAGGTATTCCGCTTCCGTGTCCGGCTGTGGCGGCTTCTCTGCGTTCGAGCACGGATTGGATGTAAGGTAGCCCCAGCATACCGCTTTGCCCAACACGGCGGACAGCGTGCCCAGTATGGTGTGTACAGAGGACAACGCAAGGGTGCCACCATCGTTTCGGATTCCCGGCTCTTGCAGATTTGTGGCAAATTTGGTTATATGCATAGATCGGATATTCTTTAATTTCATGTGCCCCAGCGCAGGAAGTATCCGTTTCATATCCCGGTCATATTTTGCAAGCGTATTCTTCCGCTTCATTGGAACCAGGTAGTCATTCCGGTATATTTGCGCAAAGTCCTGTAGCCGGGTGTTCCCCCCCGTGGCGTATTGTCCGGTGCGCACCTGCTCCTCAAATAGTTCGGCAACATGGCGTGCCTCTTTTTCCGCCTTTGACTCGCTCATTCCCGCCGGGGGTGTCCAGGTTTCCCGCTGCCGGATTTGATTGCCGTAAATATCATAGCCAGCAGATACCGTTATGCGGTAGCTGCCGCCCCTTTTTTCAATGGATGCCATAAAAAAGACCACCTTTTCCTTCAAAATGGTTGCAAAAACCAGCAGGCAGGTGGTATAATCACATTGCAGTTGTGGATTATAGGCCCCTGCCTGTATTCACTTCCCCGCTCCGGTGCGCCAACACTGGGGCGGGATTTTTATTTTATCTGCTACATATCCAAATAACGCACGTATGTCTTAAAAGACATACCGCCGGTCTTAACTGTGACCGTTCGGCGGCTCCCGTCCGAATACTGCACAACAAATGTAGTCTTGCCTTTTTGTTTGGCAGACCCAACACCCGCCAGCATACCAAGCGGGCCCAATAGCGCACCACCGACAGCACCACGGACTACTCCACTTTTCGCGGAACGGCGGCTATTTTCTCCAACAATCATTGTTTTGACGATGCGCTTTTTTGCGTCTTCCGCTGACACAACGTCTTCATCATCCTCTGACGGCAACCGCGCTCCCTTAACGCCCACATATGCTATGAGCGTAAGTACAATTACAAACAACAATACAATTATAACTATCATCAGGCACTCCCCTTCCTAGAACGGTTCTATCGCTTTTGCGTCTTTAGAGATATTCATCCGTTTCTTCTGGTGGGAAAACTGCCTGAACCGCAGTATTCAAATTGTATACTTCATCCGGCATACCTGGAATAGCAAACTTAACTGCGGCAACATCAGTCGGCGCAGAGGACGGATGATAGTTTACCACATAATAATATTTCGCAACTGTGCCTTGCTTTGCCCCTGTGCCAGATAGACCACCTACAATCGCTCCAACAGGCCCCAGTACAAGCCCTCCAACAGCAGCTCTACCAATTACACTTTTGTTCTTTGCAACAATATCTGTGTCTTTTATAATTCCTGCCGCACAAAGTTGGGAATATTTAATGTACACACTTCGCCCTGTGCCAGCTGACGTAACCGCAAGGCGCCTTTTCTCACAATCAGCAAATACAGTTACGCGTTCCATCGGCGTCATGCTTGAAATTCCATCTATATACAACAATTCTGCTGCTGGTTTGGTCATTTCTGCGAATTTGGCCGCTGTTTCCTTGACATCCGTTTCAGCACGGTCTGCAAGAAATTGTTCACTGGCGCTCAGGGATTTCTTTTCAAATGCCTTGTCGCTGGACGCTAGCAGCTTATCAAATAACCCCATTCGTACTCCTCCCTCGTGTTTGTTGCTATTAACATATTCGGATGACTTTAACATTCTTCGCTGGAAGTATCCCGGAAGCTGAGTCCGCAGGGGCCGGTGTAATACTCCACCGCCTGCTGGATCAGGTCTTCCGGCACTTCAAAATACTCTGCCAACTGATATAGTTCGGTGTATCCTTCTTCCATAGCTGCTCTCATTTCATCGAATGGGAGCAGCTTTTTTATTTGCGCTCTTGTCGCACGGCGTTCAGCTGCCTGTATCACACACGGCGTTGCGCCTATGGTATAGGTTGCTCCAGTGACAATATGCGCCCATTCATGAGATGCTGCCGCGCGTTCCTTTGCCACTGTATCCAATTTATCCAAATCGAAGAATACACCATACATCCCGTCAGCCGACACGACGCAAGCATCGGTTTCGGCTGGAAGCCGTTTGTATTCGGCGATTAGGACGGCGCCAAGGTTATAGAGGTCTTCATAGATTTCAGCGAGCTTAGGCATTAAGTTACTCCTGTTTTTTGTTCATCTTGCGAAGCCTTTCCGCCATGTCCACTAGCAGCTGCTTATCTTGCTCAGAGAGATCGCGTGAAGCGTTGTGCATAGCAAAGGTAAAGGAATCCATTTGTTCTTCGCTTTTAGGCATATCGTTACCAAGAATATAATCGACAGGGACCCCAAAGAATTCCCCGAGCCGAAGTAGTGTTTCATTATCTGGCTGGCGTTTCCCGGTCTCATACTGAGAAATTGTGCTTTCAGCCAATTCAACAACCGCACCAAGCTGCTTCATGGTCATACCGCGGGACTTTCTAAGTTCACGAATTCGGTTTTTCATACAGCATCTCACCTTTCACACCGCCATTATATACTTTGCAAATTGAAAAGTAAATATAACTTTTCAAATCGACAAGAAATCACTTGACAAATCGTGAATATGATGCTAATATACAATCGTACTTCACATTTTGAGAAGTTAAGAGGTGATAAACATGCGTGAATGGTTAAAAACTATGCGTACCGAGCAGGGCATGACCATGAAAGACCTGAGCAGGAAACTTGGCATTTCCGAAAGTTATTACTGTGCTATTGAAAACGGTGAGCGGCAAAAGCGAATGGACTTAATGCTATGCCACCAACTTTCGGTAATTTTCGGAAAGCCCGTGTCTGAAATTTCGGAAGCAGAGATGCGTTATAGATCTATGATGCCAATATAGCACATATTCTGTCCCAATAACGGTACTTTTAAGGAGGTGAAGATATGGACGAGCGAAAAAAGACTGACGGCCCAAGAGGAACCGTCAGTGCCGAAGTGATTCAAGTAATTAGAGTTCTGGTACGCGTCGGACGCGGAACGGAAGACAATCCAAACCGCATTGAAACCCAGTACTGGAGCACGGATGGGACGTACCTTGCCACTGAGCCGCCAGAGCTATGATTGTTTGGCAGAAGTCTTCTGATCAGATATAGCAACCACACGAGAGAGAAGCTGCTGCTCATCATGGCGAGCAACATACCACTTATCCAGCAGCAGTTCAATCATGGAAATCAGGGTTTGAGCTTCTTCGGGTGTGACATCCACAATCAAGTTCACATCTTTTTCCATGTGTGCACCAATGTTTCCGACTTTTCGGATAGCGTCGATAGCGGCCCACTGAGCGGCAGTGACCTTATCTTGCAACGCATTTATTTCATCAATCAGACGCCCCTTACAAATACCCCAAAAATCACGAATCATCCCCTGCAAGCATCTTCGGGCAAGCGTGGCGGCAGCCTTCGGGCTTCGCTCCACAATCGCACAGGCTTCTTCATAATCGGAACGGATTTGCTGCGGGATGTAGTCAGGAAACTGACGTGCAGAGCTATCTGGAAATATACGAAGCTTCTTTCCACCTATATAGCCATTGATGCCTGAAACAATGACGGTTTCTTTCTTGCAATCATCATTAGGACACCGGTATATCTCCACACGCAGGTATGGAGATACCGTTTCAGCTGAGTCAAATGCTATTTGTCCCCTAAAATTCAAGTAGGTTACAGCATGCGTGTTGTAGCCTGTGGCCATGATTTGCCCACAAAATGGGCATCTAAAACCAGACACATTTTCACATCCTTTCGTTTCCAGTATATCACTCAGCGCAAGGTTACGCAAGGACAAAAGGAGGAATAACCATGATCCCAAGAATGCGCACTGTCGCCGGGACGCTGGAGCTGATCCGGCAGGAAGACCCCGGGACACAGATCACCGCCCACTACATCCGGCGGATTTTCAAATCTGGAGCTGTCCAGGTAGTCCACAACGGGCGGAAAATCCTTGCCAACGCCGATGAAGTAATGGCATTTATCGCGTCCGGCGCATCGCTGCCAACTCAGCCCACCGAGGACACCCGTACCGGCGTAATCCGCCGAATTGTTTGAAAGAAGGTATACAGATGAGACTCGAAACCAGTAAAAACCGCATGGAGCAGCGCCGCAGAACTGCAATGCAGCTTACGGATACTCATGAGCGGCTGAGAGAGGCCCAGAAAGCCGCACAGGCACAGGAGGACGGATTCCTTCGGATGTGCTGGGCAAATCATCAGGAGGCTGTGGAGCGGGATGCAAAGCGTCAGGCCCCGGTGATCGCGCCCCAGCCTGTCCGGCAGGTCAAGGCGGAGCAGCCTGTAGGCCGTCTCCGTCGCAAGGCCGAGTGCTTTCTGAGCGGCATGAGCATCGGTGCAGCCGTGATGCTGCTGATTGTCTGGCTGCTACTTCTGGCGGCCGGCGTAATCTAAAAAATGCCGTCCCCGGGGCGCAACCCAGAGACGGCAAATGCAGGGGTAAAAGCATAAGTTTACGAAACATTTATATTGTAGCTTTTACCCCTTATTTTGTCAATAAGGAGAGGATAAAATGTCGAGATATTATTCCGATGATCCCATTGCGGATTTTAACCGCTGGGATCGGGATCAGCAAAAATTGCTGGATAGCCGTCCACGGTGCTACGTTTGCGAGGAGCCCATCCAGGACGACACCTGCTACGCGTTCCACGGGCACCGGTATTGCCTGGACTGCAAGGATGCAGCCGCAGATGATATTCTGCCCGAGTTCCTGGAGGCGACAGTATGACCGGCCCCAGTTCCGGTGTGTCGCGGTACATCGTCGGCACCTGCACCGTCAAGGTGCATTTCCCGGTTGACCTGCGTGGAAACGTCTACTTAAATTGCCGTCAGTGCAAACATTTCCGACGCACTTCCAGCACCTGCGGACTTAACGGAGAGGTATGCGAGTTCCCGGATCAGTACCGCGGATCGTGCTGCCCACTGACTTTTGATATTGAGGAGGACAACAACGATGGAGGTTAAATTCCGCACACTGCGGCCCGATGAAATTGAGTGCCGGGTGAAACAGATCACCAAGGACTATTTGGTGATTCTGCTGTATAAAAATTCTCGCGTGGACATGGATTTGTTGGACGAAACGGTTGGCCCCATGAATTGGCGGAGAGGTCACTGCCGTGAGAATGCAAACTGCATCGTCAGCATCTACGACACTGATAAAAAGGAGTGGGTGCCGAAAGAGGATACTGGTACCGAAAGCAACACCGAAGCAGAAAAGGGGCTTGCGTCCGACAGCTTCAAACGTGCCTGTGTCAACTGGGGCATTGGGCGAGAGCTGTATTCTGCTCCAAGAATCCGCGTGAGAACATCCGAGTGCAAGGTTGAACAAGGGAAAAACGGCAAAACGGTATGCCGTGATAGTTTCACGGTGTCAGCAATCCATTACAACGATGCCCGGAAAATCGACCAGCTGGAGCTTACCAACAACCGTACCGGCAATGTGGTGTTCCGGTTCCCGGCTGCGCCAAAGCAGCCTGATAAGCAGCCAGACAAGCCCACGCCTCCCGCTCCACCCCCTGCTGTGGTCAAGTGCAAGGACTGCGGGCAGCCGATCAAGGACGTTGAATGGGCAAACGGCAAGAAAACCAGCGCTGAAAAGATGGTCAACCAGACTATTCAGCGGTATGGCGTTGCGCTTTGCGGTGACTGCTACACTCTGAGACGTGCGAAGGAGCAGACCGATGGAAACCAGGGCTGAGCGGATCAACTGGTCTATTGACCAGGATGGTACATGGCTGCATCTCCTGGTTGTGGACGGCCAGGAAGCCCGGGCATACGCCGAGGGCACGGACAAACCCCAGCGGGTCAAAATCACCCGCTGGCGGGATAAGCGGAGCCTATCCGCCAACGCCTATGCCTGGACGCTTCTGGGCAAGCTCTCTGCGGCGCTCCACCTCCCGCCTGAGGAGATATATCAGCAGCTGATCCCGGATGTTGGCGACAACTACACCACCGTCACCGTTGACCTTCAGGGCCTGGACAAGCTCCGGGAAACCTGGGGCAACAACGGCAAGGGCTGGCTGGTTGATGTGATCGGTGCCGGTACCAAGACCGGCACCCTGGATGTGGCCCTCTATTATGGATCCAGCGTCTACGACACTGCCCAGATGGCCCGGCTCATTGACCTGATCGTCGCCGAATGCCGGGAAAACGATATCGAATATCTGCCGCCGGATCAGCTGGCGGCAATGCTGGAGGATTGGCATGGGGAGCGTTAAAAAGGCAACTTCCATCCCGCTGGAAGTCAAAGAGGCAGTCCGGGAGCGGGATGGCGGGCGCTGCATCATTTGCGGCGCGCCGGGAAACCCGTGGTGCCACTACATCCCTCGTTCTGCTCTGGGGCTTGGCGTGGAGCAGAATATTGTAACACTCTGTGATAAGTGTCACCGGCAATATGACCAGAGTACATTAAGGCCCGCATACAGGCGGATCATTGAAGATTATTTGAAGGCCAGATATCCGGGCTGGTGCCCTGAGAAGCTGGTATACCACAAAGGAGAAAAAATATGAACATCAACGTATCGCAGATTGTCA
>ERZ1034980.455-NODE-455-length-30390-cov-49.771749_pt1 | contig 30390 bp, 27 predicted proteins | sample MGYA00520622_ERZ1034980 | MGnify/ENA primary metagenome ERZ1034980 (study PRJEB33766, sample SAMN09781791) | gut metagenome | biome: gut microbiome | host: Homo sapiens | place: Madagascar | study: EMG produced TPA metagenomics assembly of the PRJNA485056 data...
TTTCCGCCGGCTGTGCCGCCTGGGTCTCTGCCGGCTTGTCAGCGGCAGCGGCTGCTGCGGTGGTCGCGGTGGTGTTCGATGAAGATCCGCATGCGGCCAGCATGGAAACCGCCATCGATGCGGTTAACAGTAACGAGATGAGTTTACGTTTTCTCATAAATGTGCCTCCCTTATGATTTCACGATCGGCTCTCCGCTTTTTCGAAGAGCTTTCTGTACTTGATGACTCCAGTATAGAAATATTTTTGCAAAATAAAAACGCGGTAAAAATGATATTTTGATGGTCATTTCTGACATCTTTTCATCATTTATCCGCGTTTACATGTGCAATATGCACTAGCTCTCCTGGTAATCCGACGGAGTCATCCCGGTCAGTTTTTTAAAGGTACCGGAGAAATAGGCGATGTCGTGATAGCCGACCATCTCGCAGACCTCATAGACCTTATAGCGCACATCCCGGAGGAGGCGCATCGCCGTCCGCATTCGGTAGCAGGTAATATAGCTGTTGATGCTCTGCCCGGTGTCCTTCTTAAAGAGACGGCTGAGATGCCCCTCGGACACACCGATGTCTTCCGCGATGCGTGTGATGCTGATGGCATCCTCACTGTAGTGATCCGCGATGTACGCGATCGCGCTCTGCACATAGCGATGCATCTCTGCGTTCGCCTCCTTCAGTGGCAGAAGCTCCGCATCCCTCGGGGACACCGCACGCTTCCCATGCAGGATATCCTCCCCGAGGATCTTCTTCACGACGGCTTCAAGCTGGCCATCCTCAAAGGGCTTCAGCAGATAGTCGGAGGCCTGCAGGCGTACGGCCTGCTGCGCATAGCTGAAGTCACTGTAGGCGGTAAGGAAAATCACCTTTACAGCCTGCTTTTCTTCCCGAAGTGTCCGCACGAGCTCGATGCCGTCCATCTTCGGCATGCGGATATCGGTAACGATCAGCGCCGGATGCAGTGTGCGCGCCAGTGCGAGGGCCTCCTCTCCGTTCTTCGCCTGTCCGACGACTTCACAGCCGACACTCTTCCAGTCGGTTCCACGGACGATGCCCTCCCGGACGAATTTTTCGTCATCGACGACTAATACTGATGTCATAACAAACCTCCCCACCCCTGGTCGTATATCCCACGGGCGATCTTCTATGGGGAGCCGCTATCTATGCGGTTTACCCCATCTATTCTTTCCGGTACGGCAGTCGCAGCACGACATCTGTACCGCCCTCCGGCAGCCGTGCGATGTCGATGCCATACGGAGGGCCATAATTCAGACGGATGATCGAATCCACGTTCGCGAAACCGAGGTGTCCGCTCAGCAGCTTCCCATCATGTTTCTTCACCATCTCGATGAAGGCATCCTCGATGCCGCAGCCGTTATCCATCACATGGATCTCGAGCTCCTCTTCTACCCGGCGGGCGGTGACCTTCACGAGTCCATCCTCGACGCCCTCAAGGCCATGGATGATGGCATTTTCGACGATCGGCTGCAGCATCAGCTTCGGCACCATGCATGCCATCAGCTCCTCCGGTACCTCGACCTCGAAGCTGAAGGAGTTATCGAAGCGCAGCTCCTGGATATTGCAGTAGCTTTCGAGCAGCTCGAGCTCCTCCTGCAGCGTTTCGAACTCCCGTCCCGAGATGCTTCGGCGGAGGATCTTCGCGAGATCCGAGCTGAGGGTGACGATTTCCGGCACCTGATGGGCCTTCGCCACCCACTTGATGGTGTCGAGCGTGTTATAGAGGAAATGTGGATTCAGCTGTGCCTGCATCATCCGCATCTCGGTTTCGTTGAGGCGCTTCTGCTGTTGCACCCGCTCTTCCATGTTTCGGCGGATCCGTATCGTCGTTTTATTGAATCCATCGGCGAGCTGGCCGAGCTCATCATCCCGCGGAAGCTCCACATGGGCGCTCAGATCTCCATGGCGCAGGGCCCGCATGCCGTCACTCAGCTTCTGGATCGGCTGGGCGAGGAAATTCGATACATAGCCGGACAGCATCAGGCTGCCGATGAGCACCAGCACCGTGATGATCAGCAGCATCATGAACATCATACGGAAGATGTCCTCGCTGAGTGCCGGTGGCGTCATGTAGACGAGCGTCAGTCCCGTGTCGCCGACAGCGGTCGCATAGAGATTATCGGCGAATGTCTCATTCAGGCGTCGCCCCTCCAGACGGTTCGTCCGGAAAAGCTGAAGATTTGCCTCGGATGCGAGATTTCCGCCGGCATAGAGCGGCTCCCAGTAAGCATTCAGCAGGAGGACGCCCTCGTTGCCGTTATAGCTCTCCTTCAGTATGTTTTCGAAATCGCTCTGATCGATCGTCACGATGACGTAGCCGGCATTGGCATTGATCTTACGACCGATCTGAAGACTTGTTTCCCGGGTGTAGATGCCGTCGTAGTTCAGGACGTAGGCCGTCGTCTCCGGCTGTGCCTCGAGGCGGGCGATGATGCCGAAATCAGACGGCAGCGTCTTCGACACCGTACCGCGGTCCGTTGTGTAGATACGCTTTTCGCCGGTGTAGATGTCGACCGTTGAGAAGGGACGGATCGCCTGTGTTTCACGGTAGAGCGCCGCATAGATGTTCGAGGACGAAACAGTACCCTGGGCCAATGCTTTCTGAATATCTGCATCGTCTGCAATCTGCGCGATGACCGTCTCCACGGTCGAGAAGTGCTCCTCGAGGCGCTGCTCGATCAGATGCTGCTTTCCGAGGTCCTGGGTCGCGAACTCCCGGTGGACACGCGTACGGAACATGCCGACGAGCAGCAGTCCGCTCAGCACGAGCGGGACGACGGATACCAGGGTGAAGTAGAACATCAGCTGGCGACGGTAGGACTTGTTGATGTACTCAAGCATAACGTGCCTCCCAGATCTGCCAGAAATCCTGCAGCACCTTCGTCTGCCGTTCACTGGCCTCCTCGATATCGAAGGCGAGGATGCGGAGCCCCACGGTCTTGTCGTTCGTGGACAGGTCCGTACGGACCGAGCGTCGGAACAGCGGGGAAATCGTATAGCGCTGCACCGGATCGCTCAGGATGAAGTCGAGGAAGCGCTCGGCATTTTCCGGGTGCGGGGCGTTCTTCACGATGGCCGCACCATCCGGAACTGCGGAGGTGCCCTCTGTCGGATAGCTGATGCCGACATCACTGCCACGCGCGATTTCCTTCAGCGCACTCTCCTCGAGGGTGATGCCCACCAGCCGGTCACCGTTGGCGACCTCCGTAAGTACCTCTCCGGAGCCCTTCGCGAGATGCCCGTCGAGGTCATCGCAGAACCTCGTGAGGATCGCCTCCTCCGGAAGCTGCGTCGCATCCTTCATGGTTTCGAGTATCGTGTAGCTCGTGCCGGACATGGATGGATCCGCGAAGCTGATACTGCCCTTCCAGCTGCCGTCGAGGAAGTCCTGCCAGCTGTGCGGTGCACTCTCCGGCTGCACGATCTTACTGTTATAGATAAACACGATCGGAAGCTCGGTGAAAGGCGTCCAGTAGTGATCCGGTGATAGATAGATCGGATCCAGCTTCGCTTCCAGCGGCGACTGATAAGGCTGAAAGCAATCCTTATAAGCTTCCAGCATCTCGATGCCGCCGCCGAACATGATGTCGACCTCATGCTTCGACGCGTTCTGCATATCCTGCAGATCCTCGAGCAGCTCGGTCGTGCCACCCGCACGGACCTCGACCCAGATCCCCGTGGACTCCTCGAACTCCTGGATGATCGGACGGTAGACCTCGGCTTTATGTGCCGTGTAGACTGTCAGCTTCTGAGCCTCGGGGATATCGTCGAAAACCGGCGTATTCTCCGTGCCACTGCGCCCGCAGGCACTGAGCGCAGAGAGTATAAGTGCGCCGGTTAAGAACAGACCGGCGCATATGTTCCGTCGTTTGTGCAGCTTTATCATGACTTTTACTTCCACTTTCTGATTATTTTACTATTATAATAGAAAAGTCGAAAATTTTTCAGTGAAAATATGCGAGGGGACCCGGCTTGATTTCACACGATCTCTACGTATGGCCTTCGTTGCCTGCCCTCCGGGTCCCTTCGCTGAAATACTGCAGATCATCATCAGAAAATGGAGAACTTAAAATGAATAAAAAAGTTTATTTCGCAGGTTCGATCCGTGGCGGCCGTGAGGATGCCGCACTCTATCGGGACATCATCCGGCATATTCAGGAGACGGACATCGTACTCACCGAGCATATCGGCGCGACGGATCTCAATGCACGCGAGCAGGGCGTAAAGGATCAGGACATCTATAATCAGGATATGACCTGGCTGCGCACCTCGGATCTTCTCATCGCAGAGTGCACCCGCCCGTCCCTCGGCGTCGGCTATGAGCTCTGTGCCGGCGAACACTACGGAAAGCCATGCTATATCTTCTACCGCTCGTCCGAGACACAGCTCAGTGCGATGCTCCGCGGCGACGCGTATTTCCATGTCGATACCTATGAAACGAAAGAAGAGCTGTTCCAGAAGCTGGACGCGATTCTTCGGGAGGCCTGAACGGTGAACATCGATCGAATGCATGTCAAAGAGGCCTTTAAAGCCTATGTATCAGATTATGATCTCAGCGATGTGAAGGTGAAGCTGAAGGTGGACCACACCTACCGGGTCGCTGCGATGTGCGATGCAATCACGGAAGATCTCGGACTGTCCGCGGCTGACCGTGATCTCGCCTGGCTCAGCGGCATGCTCCATGACATCGGCCGCTTCGAGCAGCTCCGCCAGTATCATACCTTTCAGGATCGTCTGTCCTGTAATCATGCGATGCTGAGCGCGGATATCCTCTTCCATGACGGAAAGCTCCGTCTCTTCGTGGACGACGCAGCGGAGGATGAGCTTGCGCTCCTCGAAAAGACGATACGGCTCCACAACGTGTACCGCCTCCCGGAGGAGCTCAGTGCACGCGAGTATCGCTTCGCCACCATCCTGCGGGATGCAGATAAAATCGACATCCTGCGTGTAAACTGCGAAACACCACGCAGCGAGATCTATGATCTCCCGGAGGACGCCTTTCGCACCACACCCATCACCGATCAGGTGTACGATGACGTGATGCATGCGCGCAATGTCGACCGCGCGTATTCTCGCACCGCCATCGACTTCATGATCGGCCACATGGCCTTCGTCTTCGGCCTCGTCTATACCGAAAGCTTTCGCCAGGTACGCGCACAGGGCTACCTCGACCAGATGCTACGCTTCCAAAGCAATCATCCAGACACCCGCGAAAAACTTAAGCATATCCGCCAGGCGATCGAGCAGTTCATCGAATGTCGCCTCTCTAACTAAAATAATCAAAAACCGGTTGACAACCTTGGCTGAATTGAGTATAGTATCTAAGTCGCTTGAGAAAAGCGTTTCGGGGTGTGGCTCAGTTTGGCTAGAGCACCTGGTTTGGGACCAGGGGGTCGCAAGTTCGAATCTTGTCACCCCGACGATTGATAGACCATCGAGATTTCATTCTCGGTGGTCTTTTTTTGCTCTTACATCCGAGCGCGTAGTACTGAGCTTCTGTTGCCGGTCCTCCAGGTCCCCTGCGCATCGTAAAATGAAAGAAAATATGACAAAATGCACGAATCTGTTTATATTTACACCGTTTTTACAGGAATTGTGCGTCATATTTATTACGAAAATGAGTGAAAACCGTAGGATTTTCTTAAGAATTATGATATAAACTGTATATAAATCGTGTTCACTTAATATGTGAGCATTAAATCAAATTTGAGAGGTATATGATGATGAAGATGACAAAGAAGATTGCCGCTATGGTGATGACTGGCGCACTGGTTGCTGCTATGTCCGTTCCTGCATTTGCTGGTGTTGCTTCCCGCGACGTTAGCACTATGACAGCAAAGGAAATTTATTCTTACGCTGCAGCTGCATATGTAAATGCCTATAATGAAGCTGTTGCTGCACAGACAGCGACCACTGCAGCAGAGACACCTGTTGTTACTGCTGACGGCACTGTTTATGCTTCATATTCTGAGTACGCTGCTGCTCTTGCAAATCAGGCTCGTGCAGCTTTCGAAGCACAGGGCATCGGCAATGCTGCTGCTTTAGGCTACGGTGTAAACTGATCATCGCACATACAACTGAATAGATGAACGAATCCCCGGACCGCGATGCGGCCCGGGGATTTTCTGGTTTCATATTGATATTTCAAATCACCGTCATGATGTTTCAGATGATCATCGTGATGATATGGGCGGTGACCGGTTGCATCAGGATGCTTCAGATGATCGTCGTGATGATATAGGCGGTAAGCGGGAGCGTCAGTATGCTGAGCAGGGTCGAGAGAATCACAGCACCGGCGACCTTCTCTTCGTCATAGTGGAACTGCACGGCGAAGACCGAGCTGATCGCAGCGCACGGGCAGGCTTCAAGCAGCAGCACAACCTCAGAGGCCATGCCGAAGCTGATATGCAGGAAGCCGTAGATCAGCAGGCATACGGCAGGGATCAGGAAGAGGCGAATGCCGATGACGGTGGTGACCGCTCTGTCCCGGATCACTTTCGAAAGATCGGAGCCTGCGAGAATCATGCCGGTGATCATCATGCTAAGCGGGGTATTCAGCCCGCCGATGTTTGAGATCGGCTGGTGAATCAGTTCCGGTACCGGAATCTGCAGAAGGTAGATGACGAGGCCGAGCACAACAGCAATCATCGCCGGCGTACGAACGATCGTGTTCATCACCTTCTTCGCGTCGGTCTGTCCGGAGACCCGGGCATAGCCATAGGTCCAGATGAGGAGATTGAAGACGGTGTTATAGCTACTTGCATATAGCATGCCTTCGTTTCCGAACAGTGCCTGAATCAGGGGAAAGCCCATATAGCCGGCATTGGAAAAGATCATCGCAAACTCAAAAATCGCCCGGTTTTCGACCCCCATACGGCGGGCAGCCAGCACGGCGATGACGAGGCCGATCATAATGAGGATAAAGGAATGGATAAACGCCAGCACGATGCCGTGAAAAACCTCTGGATTAAATTCTGTGATATAGGAATTCACGATCATGCAGGGTACAACAATCGATACCAGAAGACTTGAGAAGTGCTGACGTGCCTCCGGCTTCAGGACCTTCGCCTTGATCGCGAAAAATCCTGTCATTATCAGTATAAAAAAGACGATGACCTGGCGGATCGAAATAAGTGCAAGTTCCATAAAGCCTCCCTGACATGTACAGAAAAAGGTGGTTGACACATCCATCCTGATCATCGCTGCACGTCCTGCAGTTTTCATCGGATGAGATGTGTGCCACCTCTTGCCATCATGCGTTACGAATGATTTACGCGGCTGTAATCGAGAGCGTGTAGCCTCCAACCGATGCGTCGGTGTCTGTTTCAGACGCCGTGGCAACGCTTACATGATACACTGCCCGTGCACTTGAATCAAGGTAGATCTGTTCATGGCTTCCATTTTCTGTGGCTTTTTCACTTCCTTCACCGAAGAAATTCGTCAGCATCGGACGGAGCATGGCTTCATCCATCCCCAGTGCTGTTGTATCCACTATGATCTGATCCACACGTTCCGGCGCGGTCGTTACATGAACCTCGACGGGTACCGGCGCATCCTGCTGCAGGATGTAGAGCTGCGCGGTGTAGATTTCGCAACCATCTGCATCACTTGTTTCTGTATCCGTCAGTCGCGTACCGAGCTGCTGCTCGATCGCCGGGATTCCTGTGCCGGCTGGCCATGCATCCATCTGCGGCTGGAATGCACCGGCAGCACGGACGTCCATCGGCGTCGCCTCTACTTCCGTTCGGAAGCGGCCACTCTTCTCCCGCATAAGCCCCTGCACGGTATCACCGACGATGGCCGCCGCCTTCGCGAGCTCCTCCATCTCCGGAGCAGTGCCACCGTCCTTGGATGAAACGCGGTTTCCTGTCTGTTCACTTTTGCCACGCTTCTGTTCACCGGCGCCTTCCGTCTTTTCTGCTTCCCGAGAGGCATCGATAATCCCCTCCTGCCAGAGCATCGCCGCCGGGATGCCATCCATGCTGAACGCCGTATGATCCGCCAGCTTATCCTCGCGCATCGTCGCCTTCTGTCCGCTCATCCGCTTCGCGGATTTCATGAGCCGGTCCGTGAGTGGATTTTCACGGCCGTTGCTCACCGCGATTTGAAACCTGCCGTCTGCATGGCCAATGTCGCCGACCTGGATGTCAGCGACCACCCTGGCCTTCTCTTCCTCCGAAAGGCTGTCGAGGTAGTGCCTCGCCCCCGCGAGTGCATCCTCTTCTCCGGTAAAGGCGATATAACGAAGCTCGACGGCGCTCTTCCGTTTCAGTGTCTGCTCCGAAACGGCCTTCAGCACGGCGAGTCCGGCCGCATTCGGCGCACCATCCGGTGAATAAAGTGCAGTGGACAACACCACGATGTCGGCATTGGCCGGATCTGTAGCGCCCTGCTGGATCGCGAGGAGCGCATAGCCGTCGCTCGTCTCCGGGATCGCATCGGCTCCGCTCTGATAAGCCGCCGTCACGGCCTTTTTATAGTCCGAGGCATCGAGGCGGAGCTGATGATAGACGATGCGCGGTGCGAGCAGGCCGATCCCGAGGAGGAGCGCCCGCACCCCATCGCGCCGGGCCTTCGTATCCTTATAGAGGACGGCATGCAGGAACTGCATCGCCGCGAAAATCAGCACCAGAACGCCGATGACATAGACAAATAAAAACCAGAGATCCAGGGGATCTCGTAGCATATAGGCAATCTTCATAAAACCTGTCTTTCCCTTATGGTGCCCTGAGGGGCGTTTAATCGGACGTAAAAGCCTTTGCAGTCCGGACGCGTCCGTCGGCAAAGGCTTTTACGGTCGATCATTCATTACTTCTGCATGTTCTTCAGAGCTTCCACCATCTCGACATCGTCCTGCAGAACGCGGAAGTTGGTGGTCACCGGCTGTGCACCCGGCTTCGTGATCGTGATCTCGATCACCGAGCCCTCGGGGATCCCTGTGGAGACGAAATGCTGGACATAGGAGACCACCTTCGGGTGATCTGCCTGGAACTTCTTGAGAAGGCCGGCAACCTTCATCATCGCTGCTGGATTCATCATCTGTTTTTCCTCCATTCACTATTCATGTTTCTTTCTCTTTTTTATCGTGGACCTGACGATGCACCGATCTCGAACGCAGTGAATATCCGTTTTCAACGCGGATATGTGCCCGTCCGGGAGGCTGCATCAGGCCATGTTTCAGCTGTAGCTTTTCTTCTCGGAATCGAGCGTGAACCAGAAATCCACGCCGGTCCGTGTATTCTTCACACCGCACTTCTGGTGGTGGGACTCCATGATGGCCTTGACGATGCTGAGGCCGAGGCCGCTGCCACCGTAGGAGCGGGTATGCGCCTTATCGACCTTGAAGAACTTCTCCCAGATCTGCTGCAGGTCCTCCTCCGGAATCGGCTTGCCGGTATTCGATACATGGATCGATACCGTGCCGTTCGGTGCCTTTTCAGAGAAGAGGCTGATGTTATTCGGCGCCTGCAGATGGTTGAGTGCGTTGTTCAGGTAGTTCGTGATGACCTCCTCGATCTTGAATTCGTCTGCCCAGACCATCGTGCCCTCCGGGATATCGATCTCCACATGGGCATCCTTCTGACGGATCAGGATATCCGACTTCGTCACGACGCCATGGACCACCTTCGAGATGTCGAAGAGGGCGAAGTCCGGCAGGTCCTTGCCCTGCTCGATCGAGCTCAGATTCATGAGCTCATGCACCATGATGTTCATGCGCTTCGCCTCATCCACGATGACACCACAGTAGTATTCCCGTGCCGTCGGATCGTCCGCAAGTCCCTCATTGAGTCCCTCCGCGTAGCCCTGGATCAGCGCGATCGGCGTCTTCAGCTCGTGGGAGACATTGGCGATAAACTCCTGCTGGCGCGCCGCGATCTTCGTTTTGTTCTGAACATCCGACTGTAGTTCGTTATTTGCAGTTTTGAGCTCAGCGATGGCGCTCTCCAGTTTATCAGACATCACATTCATAGAATTACCGAGTACACCGATTTCATCACAGCGGCAGCCGGTATAACGTGTTGTGAAGTCCAGTCTCGACATCTTCTCACTCAGGCTGGCGATCTCGTTGATCGGCTTTGAGATTTCACGACTCATGAAGTAAACGATGATGGAGCCGATCACCATCGCACAAATACCGATGATCAGGAGGAAACGGTTAAAGAAGGATACCGACTCGCGCAGGCTGGAAATCGGCATCGACATAATAAATGTCGTCGTATTATCCGAAAAGTATCCCCAGCTCTCTATGTAGAGGTTTCCACTGTTCTGGTCGCGGTTCCGCTCGATGATATAATTATCAAAGCTCGCAAGGATCTTTCCCTTCTCACCGAAACGGTTTCCGAAAATATACCGATTCAGCTTCTGGGACTGACGATTCAAATCGCCGAAGGTCGAGAATACCCGATCCGTCTGCGTGTCAATGATGATGACGCTGACATTACTCGTCTCTGAGAGTGACTTCAGATACGTTGTCGCCGGTGTTTCCGTCTCCGGATTCGAGGTATCGTAGTTGCTCGGAAACAGCTGATCGACGCGGTCGTCCGTATCCGTGCTGCTTCCCAGCATTGCATCGAGGGTTGAGTAGGCATTCTCCAGGGTGCTGACCTTCTGCATCGTGTAGGAGCCTTCCAGCAGGAAGGAATTGGCCAGCAGGATGGCGATGAACAGGACGGCGATCAGGCCCATGAAGATGAAGGTGAAACGCCATTTGATACTGCTTTTAAAACGATTCTGCTTTTTCATGCCTTCTCTTCCACTTCGAACTTATAGCCCATGCCCCAGACGGTCTTGATATAATCACCCTTCGCGCCCATTTTTGCCCGCAGCTTCTTGACATGCGTGTCGATGGTCCGGGCATCACCGAAGTAATCATAATTCCAGACGTTATTCAGAATCTTCTCACGGGACAGCGCGATGCCCTTGTTTTCGATGAAGTAGAGCAGAAGCTCATACTCCTTGAAGCTGAGCTCGATCTCCTTTCCGTCGATCTTCACCGAGTGCGCCGACTTGTCGACCTCGATGCCGCTGAGCCGTACGACCTCATCCTGGCTCACACCGGAGCGGCGAAGGATCGCCTCGACACGGGCCACCAGGATCTTCGGTGAAAACGGCTTCGAGATGTACTCGTCGGCACCATACTCGAAGCCCTTCAGCTCGTCCGTCTCCTCGGTCCGCGCCGTCAGCATGATGACCGGCACCTTACTGTGCTCGCGCACGGTTTTCAGCACCTCCCATCCATCCATCTTCGGCATCATCACATCGAGGATGATGAGCGCGATCTCCTTATCTGCGAAGAAGACATCGATCGCTTCCTCGCCGTCACCGGCCTCCACGGTCTCATAGCCCTTGATCTTCAGGAAATCCGAGATGAGCTTCCGCATCCGATCTTCATCATCGACCACCAGTACCTTTAATTTATCCATCTTCCTACCTCTTACTATTTAATGCATGCGTGTTCTGCGCCTTCGGCGCGCTCATCCGTATCCGTCTCAGGGACCGTGATGCCGGTGATGCTTCAGCCATGGTTCAGCTTCTTCGTCTCCGGAAGATCTCCGGAAGCGAACGTACCCAGCCATCGCGTGTCGGCTTCGCATCCGACAGTCCGTCCAGCAGAAAGCGGCTCGGACTGCATTTTTTAGCATAGCGACTCTCTGTGAAATAAATGTGAAGTTCTTTCTTCGCCCGCGTACAGGCGACATAAAATGCCCGTCGCTCCTCCTCGATCTGCGCCGGCGTGACCGCCTTCGTATACGGTGTCACGCCCTCTGTCGCATCGATGATATGGACGATGTCGAACTCGAGCCCCTTACTGCCATGGAAGGTCATCAGCCGCACACCATGCCCAGCCTCGTTCCGGACTGCCGCCCGCTTCAGCTCCTCCCCGTAGTTCTCCGCATAGGCGAGCCACTTCCGCTTATCCGGCTCCTGCCGCGCGGACAGCTCCAGCGCATCCATTATAGCATGAACGCCGTCAGGCTCCGTATGATTTTCACGGGCCCACGCCTCGAGATAGCTCATATATCCCACGCGGAGGCCAATGTAGATGACCGCGGCTTCGGATGGCAGGGCCCGGATGGCCTTTAAATCCTCCACGAAACGATCGAGAATCACGTCCATCCCGCGCTTATCGCGGTAGTAGCGTCGCAGCTTCTCGAAATCCATCGCGCGGTCCCGCACAGCCTCCCGCGAGATATAGCGGTTCGGCTTATTCATGATGCGCATAAAGTCCCGGCGGGTGCCGGTGCCGAGCGCGAGCCGAATATAAGCGAGGATATCCTGTGCCACCGTACTGTCATAGAGATTTTTCGTATGATCACGCGTCGTATACGGAAGCTGCAGCCGTACAAATTCGGAGATCAGTGGACGCGCCAGGGTCTGGGTGCGGAACAGGACGGCGATGCGCTCCGGCGGGATCCCGCATGCGAGCTCCTCCCGGATGTTCTTCAGCACGAGTGCATACTCCTGCAGGGTATCGCCCGTCTGATAACGGAGCGCCCTTCCGCCCGGTCCCTGCACGGCCTTGATTTCCTTCGGGAAGCGATGTGCGTTCCGGGCGATGACATGCATCGAAAATGCGACGATTTCTTCATGCGAGCGGTAGTTATTTGAGAGTGTGATGCGCGCGGCGCCCGGATAATCGCGCTCGAAGCCGAGCATGATGCCGGGATCCGAGCCCCGGAAGGCATAGATCGACTGGTCGTCATCCCCGACGATGAAGAGATTGTTTTCCGGCAGCGCAAGCATACGCACGATTTCATACTGGAGAGGGGAGATATCCTGGAACTCATCGACCAGGAGGTAACGGTACTTCTTCTGCCAGCGGCGAAGCTCCGCAGGCTCATCGCGGAAGAGCTGACGACAGCGAAGCAGCATATCGTCGAAGTCCACGAGGCGCTGCTGCCCCAGGCTCTCCTGGTAGCGCAGCATGAGGGCCGTGAACTGCTCGTTCGAGAGCAGGTTTGAATCAAATTCTGAGAGCAGCTTCCCACTTCCCTTGAAGCGGGAGATTTCACCGATGAGAAGGCGCAGGAAGTCCTGATCATAGCTGCAGTCGATGCCGAGGGCGTCGGTGATTTCACGCAGGATCTGCGACTGCGTCCGCTCGCTCAGGATGTTTTTATACGAAAAGTGATAGCGGATACGGAGGATGAAGAAAAAGATCGAGTGGAAGGTGCCGAAGGTCACCTGGCCGCCGGCGTCGCGCAGGCTGCCCGGGAGGCGTGCATCCTCGCCGGATGAAAAGGCCGGACGATGCCCGACTTCGGCTTCATAAGCGTCCCCCAGCCGCTGCTTCATCTGCTCCTCGAGGTAGAGCTTCCGGAAGCGGCTCTCCATCTCGAGGGCAGCGGCCTTCGTGAAGGTGATGACGAGGATGTCCTCCGGGCGCACGCCGCTCTGGATCAGCTGCAGGATACGATGTGTGATCACCGTCGTCTTCCCGGAACCCGGTCCTGCCAGCACCATCGCCGGCCCGTCTCTGTGTTCGATTGCCCGTTTCTGATCGATAGAAAAACCCATGGCAGTATTCTACCATGGGTTTCGGAAATCTCCTATAGTCGTTAAAACGACCATATTTTATGCGGATATATATGGGCGCGATACGCACATCAGCGTATGCCGGCACAGCTTACCTGCGCGTCTCTTCGCGGCATGGCCGGATAGACCTTACGCCTCGAGGCGACGGATACCATCGGCGATACGCCGGAGAGACTCCTCCTTACCGAGGACCTCCATGATCTCGGTCGCACCGGCAGGGGTCATCTGACGGCCGGAAAGAGCGATACGAATCGGCCACATGATGAAGCCGGTCTTGTAACCTTTCTCCTTACCATACGCGGAAAGCAACGCGAACAGGGCGTCGTTGGAAAAATCCTCCTGGGCGCTGAGAAGCGGCTGTACCTCGCGGAGAAGCGCGAGTGAATTCTCAAGGGTCGTCTTCGACTTCTTGTTCACATAGAGCTCGGTGCTATACTCCGGAAGGGCCTCGAAGAAGCCGATCATCTCCTCGTTGATGTCCGGGAAGATCTCGATACGGGTCTTCACCATCGTCGCGATGTGCCGGAGATCGAGCGGCTTCGTGATGATCTTCTGAATATACGGAAGCGCACGCTCGTAATACTTATCGAAATCCATCGCCTTGATGTACTCGCCATCCATCCAGCGCAGCTTCTCCATATCGAAGACAGCCGGACTCTTCGAGATACGATGATAATCGAACTTCTCGATGAGGTCCTGGAGGGACATGATCTCGTTGTTATCCTCCGGAGACCAGCCGAGGAGGGCGACGAAGTTTACGACTGCCTCTGCAACGAAGCCCTGGTCGATGAGGTCCTCAAAGGATGCATGACCGGAACGCTTGCTGAGCTTCTTATGGTTCTCATCGGTGATGAGCGGGCAGTGAATATACTTCGGAATCTCCCAGCCGAAGGCCTCATAGAGACGATTGTACTTCGGGCTGGAGCTCAGATACTCGTTGCCGCGAACGACATGGGTGATGCCCATCAGATGATCATCGACGACATTGGCGAAATTATAGGTCGGATAGCCATCGGACTTGATGAGCACCATGTCATCGAGCTCGGCGTTATCGACCGTGACGTCTCCGTAGAGCTCGTCGTGGAAGGTCGTCGTGCCCTCGGTCGGGTTGTTCTGACGGATGACATACGGCATACCGGCGGCGAGGTTTGCTTCGATCTCCTCCTTCGAGAGGGAGAGGCAATGCTTATCATAGTGCATGATCTCCTCTCCGTTCACGGTGGTCTTCAGGGACTCGAGACGCTCCTTCGTGCAGAAGCAGTAGTATGCTTTGCCCTCATCGACGAGCTGCTTCGCATACTTCATATAGATGCCCTGTGCACGACGCTCGGACTGCACGTACGGACCGCAGTCGCCCGGCTTATCCGGGGACTCATCCGCGATCAGGCCGGTATCCGCGAGGGTTTCATTGATAAGCTCGACGGCGCCCTCGACGAAACGCTCCTGGTCGGTATCCTCGATACGGAGGAGGAAATCACCGCCCTCATGCTTCGCGATGAGGTAGGCGTACAGTGCGGTACGAAGGTTACCTACATGCATTCTTCCGGTTGGAGAAGGTGCATATCTCGTTCTGATCTTCATAATATAGAACTCCTTAATCTCTCAAATCCTGAGGACGCATGGTGAGATTGATACGGCCCATCTTGTCGATCTCCTGAACCTTGACGGTTACTTCGTCGCCGATGTTGACCACATCCTCTACCTTATCCACGCGGCCGTCTGCGAGCTTCGAGATATGGACCATACCATCCTTGTTCGGGCTGAGCTGTACGAAGGCACCGAAGTTCATGATACGAACGACCTTACCGGTCAGAACCTGACCCGGCTCGATGTCGTTGACGATGGACTCGATGATCTTCTTCGCCTTCTCGAGGGCGTTCTTATCGATGCCGGAGATGGAAACCATACCGCTGTCGTCGATGTCGATCTTTGCACCGGTCTCATCGATGATGCCGTTGATGGTCTTACCCTGCTTACCGATGACATCACCGATCTTCTGCGGATCGATCTGCATGGTGATGATCTTCGGCGCATACTCGGAAAGCTCTGCACGCGGAGCGGCGATCGCATCCTTCATAACGCCATCCATGATGACGAGACGTGCCTCGTGTGCTCTGTGGATCGCCTCGGTCACGATGTCTCTGGTGAGACCGTGGATCTTGATATCCATCTGGATCGCGGTGATGCCCTCATGTGTACCGGTTACCTTGAAGTCCATGTCACCGAAGAAATCCTCGAGGCCCTGGATATCGGTCAGTACGATGTAGTCATCATCGGTATCACCGGTCACGAGACCGCAACTGATACCAGCGACCGGCTCCTTGATCGGAACACCGGCTGCCATCAGTGACAGGCAGGATGCGCAGGTCGAACCCATGGAAGTGGAACCGTTCGACTCCATGGTCTCGGAAACGGCACGGATCGCATACGGAAACTCCTCGACGGACGGAATCACCGGCATCAGTGCCCTCTCTGCGAGTGCGCCATGACCGATCTCACGACGTCCCGGTCCACGGCTGGCCTTCGCCTCACCTACAGAGTAGCCCGGGAAGTTATACTGGTGAAGGTAACGCTTCTCGGTGATGTACTCGTTGAGTCCCTCGACCTTCTGAACCTCGGAAAGAGGTGCCAGGGTGACGATATCGAGGATCTGTGTCTGTCCACGCTTGAACATCGCAGAGCCATGGACTCTCGGAATCAGATCCACCTCTGCCTCGAGCGGACGGATCTCCTCGATCTTACGACCATCCGGTCTCTTGTGATCCTTCAGGATCATCTTACGAACGGTCTTCTTCTCGTACTGATATACGGCATCCGGAAGCTGCTGAAGGGCATCCTCATCATCTGCAAGTGCCTCCTCGAGCTTTCTGGTCACTTCAGCCATGTTGGCATCACGCTGCTGCTTGTCATCGGTGAATACCGCCTTCTCCATCTCCTCTTCCGGAACGATGGACTTGATCTTATCGAAGAGTGCCTGCGGAACCGCATAGCTCTCATACGGTGTCTTTTCCTTACCACACTCGGCGATGATGGAATCGAAGAAGCTGATGATCTGCTTATTGATCTCGTCTGCCTTATAGATGGCCTCGATCATCTGATCATCAGAGATGCAGTTTGCACCCGCCTCGATCATGATGACCTTATCTCGGGTCGATGCAACGGTCAGATTCAGATCGGATACGGTCTTCTCTGCGTTGGTCGGGTTGATGATGAACTCACCGTTGATCATACCGACCTGAGTGGATGCGCATGGACCGTCCCATGGAACGTTTGAAATCGCCGTCGCCAGGGAAGAACCAAGCATCGCAAGAAGCTCCGGTGAGCAGTCCTGATCGACGGACATCACGAGGTTGTCGAGCAGAACATCGTTACGGAAATCCTTCGGGAACAGCGGTCTCATCGGACGATCGATGACACGGGAGGTGAGGATCGCATTATCGCTGGCTCTGCCCTCTCTCTTCTTGAATCCGCCCGGGAACTGTCCTACGGCATACATCTTCTCCTCATACTCTACCTGAAGCGGGAAGAAGTCGATACCGTCACGTGGCTGAGCCGATGCAGTACAGGTGGAAAGAACCGTCGTATCACCATAGTGCATCAGTGCTGCACCATTCGCCTGAGCACATACACGACCGATATCGACGGTCAGTGTTCTGCCGGCGAGTTCCATTGAATAACTCTTGTACATTCGTACCTCCTTTTATATAGACAGGGAGGTCCAAAAACACTGATCAGGCTCCCTCTTCGTGCGGATCGGGTCCTGCAGAAAACCGGGCCTCATCAGTGGTCTCGGATACTTCCCTGTCGATGATTTCGATAAATCCATGTGCACGATCGCATAAAGGCACATAGACCATATGATTATAGTATAAAAAAAGGACGGAGAAAAGTATCTCCGCCCTTTTTCTTTATGAGTTTTAGATTACTTTCTGATGCCGAGCTTCTCGATGAGGGATCTGTAGCTATCCAGATCGTTCTTCTGAAGGTAAGCAAGAAGGCCTCTTCTCTGACCAACCATCATGAGAAGACCACGTCTTGAGTGGTGATCCTTCGGGTTCTTCTTAAGGTGCTCAGTGAGCTCGTTGATACGTGCAGTCAGAATCGCGATCTGAACCTCTGGTGAACCTGTGTCACCAGCCTTACGGCCGTACTGCTCGATGATCGCTGTCTTCTTCTCCTTGGAAATCATGGTAAATCCTCCTGATGTTAAACTATGTCACGCATGGTGACGACTTACGTTAACAGAGCTGACGGATGGAGTTCCGCGCAACCATGCCAACGCGCATACGAATGTACTTTAACAGAAGTATCTCGGCTTGTCAATCGCATATTGCGCGAAACACCGACATTTTTCGTGATATTTCAGCCGGTTCGGATCGAGCATCGCCGGGCTCAGAGACTGCCGAGCTCCATCGGCCAGGCTGCCGTGGCTGCGACATCCTTCTGGAGCTGTGCCTTCAGCTCGTCGATGGAAGCGAACTTATGCTGGTCGCGGAGCCGCTTTATAAACTCGACGCGGATCTTCTTTCCATAGAGGTCTCCGTGGTAATCGAGGACATAGGTCTCGATGGAGGTCGGATTATCGTCGGCGATGGTCGGATTATTCCCGACGTTCGTCATGCCACGATACAGCTGCTGCCCGATCAGAATGCGGGTGATGTAGACGCCCGGCTTCGGATTCAGCTTTCCTTCCTTCGGAAGGATGTTTGCGGTCGGGAAGCCGATCGAAGCGCCGATTTCCTTTCCGCGCATCACGGTGCCGCTCAGCGCCACATGACGGCCGAGCAGTTCGGCAGCCTTTTCAACATTGCCCTTCTCGATCTCCTCGCGAATGAAGCTGCTGGAGATCTCTCGTTCCTTTCCGTTTTCGTCGAGCACTTCCTTTTTTCGGATCACATGGACCTCGTAACCGTACTTCGAAGCGCGTGTTTCGAGGAGCGCAGCATCCCCCTGGGCCTGATATCCGAAGGTACAGTCCGTGCCCACGACGATATCCGACGCATGCATGCCCTCGACCAGGACGGTGCGCAGGAAATCCTCCGCAGAGACGCCCATGGTCTCCCGGTTCACCGGATAGGAAAAGACATAGTCGAAGCCGAGGTTGCGAAGGCGTGTCAGATGCTCATCACTGCTCGAAATCGTGTCCTGACGGACGCCGGTGAGGACGACCTTCGGATTCGCACTGAAGGTCAGGAGTGCTGTTTTCCGATGCTTTTCCTTCGCAATCCGGAACATGTTCTCGAAGATGAGCTGGTGGCCGAGATGGCTACCGTCGAATTTTCCGAAGGAAACGACCGCCGGCTCCGGGACATACATCGGCGGCTTCACGATACGAATCAGCTCGCCCCTCGCCTCATACGAAGCGATGTCCTCGATGGTCCGGCTGTCGGAGATCGAGAACTGGCCGACACGTGTTCGCTTCAGCGCCGACATCGCGGCACCACAGCCGAGCTTCTCTCCGATGTCCTTGATCAGTGTACGGATATAGGTGCCCTTCGAGCAGGTGACGGTCATCCGTACATATGGGAGGTCGATGTTGTCGACCGTGATGTCATGGATGGTGATGCGGTTCGGCTTTCGTTCGATGACCTTTCCCTGACGGGCGAGGTCGTAGAGCTTCTGTCCGTTCACCTTTTTCGCACTGTACATCGGTGGAATCTGGTCATAAGAGCCGATGAAGCTCTGCGCGGCTGCGCGGAGCTCCTCTTCACTGACATGGACCGGCTGCTCGTGGAGGGTCGTCCCCGTCGTGTCCTCGGTATCGGTCGTGATGCCGAGCTTCATCTCTGCCTCATAGACCTTTTTCGTCGCTTCGATCGAGGAAACCAGCTTCGTCGCCGTACCGGCACAGATCACCAGCACGCCCTCTGCCATCGGATCCAGGGTTCCGGTATGTCCTATTTTCTTTTCATGAAGGATGGCGCGCAGCTTCTTCGTGACATCGAAGCTTGTCCAGCCCTTCTCCTTATATACATTGATAATTCCGTCCATAGTCTCCTTAACGGTGATTGGATACGAAATCCGGTGCATCCATCTGCTTCGAGAGCTCCTTCGTGATGTTGTTCATCACATCATGGTAGGAGCCCTGAAGTGTACAGCCGGCGGCCATTTTATGACCACCGCCGCCGAAGGTCATCGCCACCTTCGCTACATCCAGCTGCGGATTATTGCTCCGAAGACTCACCTTGAAGTTCTGATTGCTCATTTCATACATGAACATCGCACAGTCGATGCCTCTCGTTTCCCGCATCGTGCTGACGATGCTGTCGACATCCCGTGAGGTGACCTGGTAGAACTTCATATCCTTACAGGTCAGCCAGCCCGCGAGACAGCGATGATCCATCAGCATCAGGCTTTCCATCAGCACGCGACCGAGCACCTGCTGCTGTGCATAGGTCTTCGTGTAATAGCTGTCGTCGATGATACTGCCGAAATCGATGCCCTTCGTCATCAGGATGCCGGCGATTTCCATCGTATGCTGCGAGGTGCAGCTGTACTTGAAGATGCCGGTATCATGGGCAATCCCGAGATAGAGGCACTCTGCCACCTTCGTATCGATGTAGTGCACATCCATGAGGTCAAAAACGACCTCGGAGGCGCTGGAGGCATCCGGACGGATGGAACCATGCGGGAACTGCTGAGGTCCCGGGACATGATGATCTGCCACGAAGAGTGCAGTGGCATTCTCTGCGAGGCTTCGGAAGTCGCCGACGCGATCATAGCCGTTACAGTCACAGATAATACAGAGATCATACTTCCGGGCCGAAGGTGTATGCACGATGGTCTCGATGCCCGGAAGGAAATCATACTTGTCGTTTGCGACCTGCAGGTAAACATTCACCTTTTTATCGGGATACTGATTCAGAATATAATGCTTCGTGCCCAGGGTCGAGCCGAGGCAGTCTCCGTCCGGGTTGGTATGTCCCAGGATACAGATACTGTCTGCCTTTTCTATCATCTGCTGAAATTCATTCATCAATCGTACCTTCTCCATAGATCAGTTTATCAGCTGAGCTTACACTTCGTCCGAATGCTCCTCCGTATCCTCTTCGGATACTTCCGATTCTGATTCTGATTCAGCTTCTGCGCCTGCCTCCGGGCCACGCTTCGCTGCATCCTCTTCATTCACCTTACGGATCAGCTCGTCCATATGCGCACCATACATGATGGAGTGATCTGCGACGAACTGAAGCTCCGGCGTGTGTCGGAGGTTGACAGTCTGTGCGAGTTCGCGGCGAAGGAAACCGGCGGCGGCCTTCAGGCCCTCCATGGTCTTTGCAAGCGACTCCTCGCTGCCGAGCACAGAGATATATACCTTACAGTACTGGAGGTCCGGTGTGACCTCGGCGCCCGTTACGGACGTCATCGGGGACACACGCGGATCCTTCAGGTCACGGATCGCTACGGAAAGCTCACGCATGACCTCTGCGTTAATTCTTGTGTTTTTTACAGAACCCTTTTTCAACGCTTAACCTCTTCCATTACATATGCTTCAACGTAATCCTCGAGCTCGATCTCATTGAAGCCCTCGAATACAAGACCACACTCGTAGCCGGCCTTGACTTCCTTTACATCATCCTTGAAGCGCTTAACCGATGCGATTGCGCCCTCCCAGATCTTATCCTGCTTCGGACCACGGAAGATACGGGCCTTGGCGCCTCGCTGCACGAGACCATCCTTGACCATACATCCTGCGATGTTGCCGACACCGGATGCCTTGAAGATCTGACGGATCTCGGCGTGGCCGATCACCTTCTCCTCGAAGACAGGGGCCAGCATGCCCTTCATCGCATTCTCGATATCCTCGGTTGCCTTGTAGATGATGTCATAGAGACGAACATCGACATGCTCACGCTCCGCGATCTCACGTGCGGTCGCATCCGGCTTGACATCGAAACCGATAACGATGGCGTTCGACGCACTTGCAAGTACGACATCGGACTCGTTGATCGCACCGACACCGGAGTGGATGACCTTTACGGCCACCTCCTCGTTTCGGATTTTCTCAAGCGCATCCTTCACGGCCTCTACAGAACCCTGAACATCGGCCTTGACCACGAGCGGAAGCTCCTTGATCTCGCCGGCCTTGATCTGATCGAAAAGTGCATCGAGGGATACCTTCTTCTTGGACTCCTCGACCATCTTCTGCTTGCTCTCGGTGACGAAAGCGGCAGCGTAGGCCTTGGCCTCCTTCTCGTTGTCCTTCACCTGGAAGATCTCACCCGCATTTGGAACGGAGTTGAGACCCAGGATCTCACACGGCTGTGACGGTACGGCCTTCTTGATGCGCTTGCCCTTATCATCGGTCATCGCACGAACCTTACCATATGCTGAGCCGACGGCTACGACATCACCCTGGTGAAGCGTACCCTTCTGCACGAGGAGACGTGCAACCGGGCCCTTGCCGCGGTCGAGCTCTGCCTCGATGACAACGCCATACGCTGCACGGTTCGGGTTCGCCTTCAGCTCCATCACATCGGCCTGGAGAACGATGTTCTCGAGCAGGTCGTCGATGCCCATACCGGTCTTCGCAGATACCGGTACGCAGATGACGTCTCCGCCATACTCCTCCGGGATGAGGTCATACTTCATCAGCTCCTGCTTTACCTTATCCGGGTTCGCTGTCGGCTTATCCATCTTATTGATGGCGACGATGATCGGCGTGTTTGCAGCCTTCGCATGGTTGATCGCCTCGACGGTCTGCGGCATGACACCATCATCCGATGCGACGACGAGCACAGCGATATCGGTCGACTGTGCACCACGCATACGCATCGCGGTGAAAGCTTCGTGTCCCGGTGTATCGAGGAAGGTGATGACTCTGTCTTCGTCATTCACATTGACCTTGACCTGGTAAGCACCGATGGACTGGGTGATACCACCGGCCTCGCGTGAGGTCACATTCGTATTACGGATGGCATCAAGGATGGAGGTCTTACCATGATCGACGTGACCCATAACGCAGACAACAGGCGGTCTGGTCACCATCTCGTCGTCGGAATCCTCGACGTCATCCTTTACGAGCTCAGCGATGACATCGACCTTCTCCTCCTTCTCGCAGAGAATGTCATAATCTACGGCGATGTTTTCTGCATCCTCATAGGAAATCTCTGTGTTCAGGGTAACCATCTTGCCCTGCATAAAGAGCTTCTTGATGATCTCTGCGGCCTTGATGCGCATCTTGTCCGCCAGATCCTTGATGGTGATTACCTCAGGAATCGTGATGGACTTGATCTCCTCCTCTACCGGCTTGACAACCTCCGGCTTGATGAACGCGCCCTTGCCGGTCTTCTTCTTGTAGGAAACCTCATCGGCTCTCTCGTAGGACTGCTCTGCAGTATACTTGTTCTGCTTACGGTTGTTCCGGTTACGCTTTGCTGCCTCTGCCTTCTCGTTATCGAAATTCTTGTTTCCGAAGGTCTTTCCGGCCACCGGCTTATGCGCTACGCGGTTCTGTGTCGGCTTCGAAGCGACATCGACCGCCGGTGCAGCACCTGCGCCTGCCGGACGTCTCGTACCGAAACCGGTACCTGTCGGACGCTGCCCCGGTCTCTGCTGTCCATTCCGGTCGCCGAATGGACGGCTGCCCTGCGGACGATCACCGCTTCTCTGACCATTACGATCACCGAACGGTCTCTGCTGACCATTGCGATCGCCGAAGCTGCGACCACCCTGCGGGCGATCACCGTTTCTCTGGCCGTTACGATCACCGAAGGAACGATTGCCCTGTGGACGATCACCGAAGCTGCGGCCACCCTGTGGACGCTCTGCCGAACGAGTTGGACGTTCTGCCGCCGGCTTCGCCTGCTCTTCCTTCGCATGCTCTGCGAGGGCCTTTGCAGCCGCAGCAGCCTTCGCCGCTTCCTCGGCCGCCTTGCGTGCAGCCTCTTCCTCTGCTGCCTTACGTGCAGCCTCTGCTCTCGCCTCCTCGGCCTCCTGACGCTTCTGGATCTCGTTCAGCTCCTTCAGCGGAGTGACACGTGCGGTTCCCGGTGGCAGCGGACGACCGTTCGGGCTGGCCTTACGTGCCGGCTTCGCGGCCTCCTGCTTTCGTGTCCCCTGAGATGCGTTTGAACCGAACTTCGAGCCCAGCGGGCGATTTTTATGATTTGCGGAATTCTGCGAATGGAAAACAACAGCAAGCTTCTTTTTCTTAGGCGCATCTCCTGCCTTCGTCTTATCCTTACTTCCTTCCTTGCTGTTCATCCCCAAATCTTTCTGGTTTTCATCTGACATTCACATTACCTCCGTCAATATATTTGATCATCGCCTGGGCGAAACCCTGATCCTCGATGCTGATCGACGATCGCTCGGATCGTCCCAGCTGGTGTCCCAGTGTTTCCTTGGTTCCCAGTTCCTGATATGGCACACTACGATAGGTGGTCATATTTCTAAATTTCTTTTTCGTATTATCGGATGCATCCTCCGGGATGATCACGAGAAATGATTTTCCACTCTTGATGGACTTCTCCACGGCGAACTCACCGCTTCTGCATTTCCCTGCCCGCTGACACAATCCGAGCAATCCATAGATTTTATCTGTCAAGCTGCTCCAGTTCCTCTCTCAGTGTATCCAGGGTCTCCTTCGTGATCGCTTCCTTAAACGACCGTTCCAGTGCCTTCCGTCGGAAGGCCTTTTCGAGGCACTCCGGATTCTTACAGATGTATGCGCCACGACCATTTTTACGACCGCTCGGGTCGATCGAGAAGCTGCCGTCCGGCTCATGGACGATCCGGATCAGGTCCTTCTTCTCTTTCTTCTCTCCGCAACCGATGCAGGTTCTCTCAGGTACCTTCTTCATCCCAGTTACTCGTTCTCATCCTCCGATACCGTCTCATCGTATGCGGTATCATCCTCATACTCGTCCTCGGCGTTCTCACCCTGATAGTCGATACCCATCTCATCGAAGATGCCCTGCTCCTGTGCCTGGGACTCCGACTTGATATCGATCTTATAGCCGGTCAGCTTCGCACTGAGACGTGCGTTCTGGCCTTCCTTACCGATGGCCAGGCTCAGCTGATTATCCGGTACGATGACCATCGCCTCGTTGTTATCCTGATCGGCGATGACCGCGATGACCTTCGCCGGTGACAGTGCGTTCTCGATCAGGTAAGCCGGGTTCTCATCATAGTTGATGATATCGATCTTCTCGCCGTGAAGCTCATCGACGATGGCGTTTACACGAGAGCCGTTCAGACCGACGCATGCACCTACCGGATCGACATCCGGATCGTGCGACATGACGGCCATCTTCGTTCTGGAGCCGGCCTCACGCGCGATTGCCTTGATCTCGACGGTACCGTCACGAACCTCGGCCACCTCATCCTCGAACAGACGCTTTACAAGCTCCGGATGGGTTCTCGAGATCATGACACGCGGACCACGCGGCATATCTCTGACTTCTACGACATATACCTTGATACGCTCGTTGGTCACGAGGGTCTCACCCTTGATCTGCTCGTTCTCTGCGAGGTAACCATCGACCTTACCGAGATTCACGATGACAGAACGTCCGGTATCCCGCTCGACGGTACCGGTCACGACTTCCTTCTCCATGGAGTAGTACTCCTTATAGAGAACCTTGCGCTCCTCTTCACGGATCTTCTGTACGATCACGCCCTTCGCGTTCTGGGTCGCGATACGACCGAAGCTCTTGGAATCTACCTTCACCGGAACGATGGAGCCCAGCGTGTAGGCAGGATTCATCAGTCTGGCATCGGCGAGCGAAATCTCTGTGTTCTTATCGAAGACCTCCTCTACGACGGTCTTATCTGCGATGACGGAAAAATCGCAGGTGTCCGGATTTACGCTGACACGCACATTATCGGCAGAGCCGAAATGGTTCTTGCATGCAGTCTGGAGTGACAGCTCGATGGCCTCGATGAGAGACTGCTTCGAGATTCCTTTCTCCTTTTCCAGTAAGTCGAGTGCTTCGCTGAGTTCAGTGTTCATTAGTTTTTACCCCTCCCGGTAAGTGTATCTTCATTTGTATCTTCATGGCTGTCTTCAGAATCCGCATCGGCGATCTCATCGATCACCTCCGCTTCCTCTTCGACATCCTCTGGAATCACATCTTCATTGCCCGGCTGATCCTTGAATCCGAGCGAACATACCTCCAGCATGTACTGCTCATCGATGAAATCCTCCTGGTCCAGCCATTTGGAAAGCCGTCTGGATACCTTCGCACAGTCGTTTACGGTCATGTCCACCTCGTCGAGACGATAGATGAACGCACGCAGATACCACTCATTATTCTCATAAGTGAAGGTAACGCTGTCGACACCGTAGCCCTCCTTCGGACAGAAGCTGTCGAGGTACGTTTTTACTCTTTCGGTATAGTTGCCCTTTGCCTGCATTGAATTTTCCTCTAAACTTAAGTTAAAGGAGCGGGCGAAACGCCTGCTCCTTTAACTAGTCAACAAATACTCTATATTTATAGCACGGTCCTCGGGACAATGCAAGGCTTTTGTAACAGTTCAGTGCAGGCCCTGGATCAGGATGATGAAGATCAGTACCGGAAGGACGAACTGGAAGTACGGCCGGATGGCGGCCGGCAGTTTCGGGCCCTCCCCCTTATTGCACTCTGCGAGGTAGTGATCGAAGCCCCAGCCCCAGCGGCTCACACAGAACAGAAGGTAGATGAGCGAACCCGCCGGAAGAAGGAGGTTTGACACGATGAAATCCTCGGAATCCAGGACGCCACGTGCACCGATGATATGGAGATCCGACCAGAGATTAAAGCCCAGGACGCACGGCACACTGGCGAGCAGAACGAAGATGCAGTTCAGGTAGACGGCCTTCTTTCGCGCCCATCCGAAGTTATCGATGGAGGTCGAGAGCAGATTCTCGAAGACGGTGATGACGGTGCTGAAGCTTGCGAAGCTCATGAACAGGAAAAACATGGTGCCCCAGAGGCGTCCACCCGCCATATTCATAAACACCTTCGGCAGGGTCAGGAAAATCAGACTCGGACCGGCATCCGGCTGCACGTTAAAGGCGAAGCAGGCCGGGAAGATGATCAGACCGGACATGATCGCGACGAAGGTATCAAGCACGCAGATACGCGCAGACTCGCCTACCAGTGTATAATCGTCCGACATATAGGAACCGAAGATCTCGATGCATGCGATGCCGAGGCTCAGTGTGAAAAAGGCCTGGTTCATCGCAGCCGAGATCACGGAGCCGAGTCCCTTCAGCATACTGCCGCCGCCCTGCTCTGCGACACGTGCGAGGCTCGGAACCAGGTAGAAGCGTGTGCCCTCCGCCGAGTTCGGAAGCGTCAGGCTGTGGAAGGCCAGTATGACGATGAGTGCGAGCAATGCTGTCATCATGACCGTCGTCACCTTCTCGAGACCCTTCTGAAGACCGAAGGAGCAGACCAGGAAGCCGACCAGTACGGTCACGACCATACTTAACATCATCTCCTCCGGAGAGTTCAGCAGCTTCGCAAAGACCTCATCCGCGGCTTCCGTGCTGAGCCCATCGAAGACGCCCAGAATGAACTTGAAGAAGTAGGACAGCATCCAGCCGGATACCGTCGTGTAGTACATCATCAGAAGATACGAACCGGCCGTCGCAAACCAGCCATGAATATGCCACTTACTCCCCTTCGGTTCCAGCGCCTCATAGGCGCGCACGGCACTCTTATGCGATGCCCGCCCGACGGCGAGCTCCATCGTGAGCACCGGAATCCCCATGATGACCAGAAAGATCAGATAGAACAGTACGAAGATACCGCCGCCGTTCTGTCCGACGAGATACGGAAACTTCCATACGTTTCCGATACCGATGGCACATCCTGCGCTGACCAGGATGAAGCCGATGCGGGATTTAAAGCCTTCCCGTTTACCCATAGTGTTTCCCCCTATAAAAAAGTGTACCTGCTGTTTCAGATATGAAATTCCGAAAGTAAATCGAAAGCCCATATGAAATCAGACAGATACACTATTTTAAACAGTTTCTGATTATTTTGCACTAACCATTTTCAACATTTTTCGTTTTATCCAGGATCGCCGGGATCTCGGCGAGCGATACGATGCGATAGCGAAGCTCTGCGCGTGGTCCGGTCAGCTCCTTCAGCTTCCGCGCGAGGCGCTGATAGATGATGCTGCAGTCCTCCTTTTTCGTACCGATCAGCAGGAGCAGATACTGGCTCGAGCTGTACTTCGTAAACACATCGCCCTGGCGCAGCCCTTCATACAGTGCCTGCTTCAGCGCCTCAGAGCGTGCGTTCAGCTTTTCCGGATTCTGAATCGGCTTTCCCTCGTAATCGACGAGGGTACAGAGCATCATGAAGATGCTGCTGCCACGGCGGGACATATTCCGGCGAAGTACATTATAGACATCGATGAAGCTTGCGTACGCGCAGTAGTAGGAACCGGTCCGCGGCTCCGAATCCTCGCAGCTTTTCAGTGCCGCATCCCGCTTCAGAATATCCGCCTGGATATCTCCGATATCATCCGATACGACCTTCAGTTCCTCATAGATGCGGGCATAACACTGCACGAGCTCATCCGGAAGCGGCACCTCCAGCTCGTCCAGATAGTAGCGGGCGGTTTTATCATACAGCTCATAGGCCTCCTTCGTCTGCTTCTTCAGAATCAGCGCATCGATCAGCTGAATCTGCCAGCCGCTCTCCGGGTAGATCCGGGCAGCCTGGGCATACAGCTGATATAAATGATCATAATCCTGCTTTTCACGGTAAAAATCACCGAGGAAGCGCACCAGCTCATCATAGCTTTCCTTCAGCCGGATAGACTCGATGATGACCCAGTTTTCGGCCGCAAAATCCGGCAGAAGCTCGCCCTGGTACAGCGCACCGGCCTGCGCATAGAGGGCCGCCTTTTCTTCCGGTGCGACGGCCTCCTGGGCCCTCTGACAGAGCCGCCGGAAGTCTGCGAAATCATACGAAAAGCGATAGCCCTCCGGCCGCTCCGGTGTATACACGCCCTTCCGGCCTTCGATATAGCGCTTCCCTGGCATCCCGCTTTTTTTCAGCTGCGTTCGTGCCTGATGAAGCAGATTATTCAGGCTATTGTTTTCGTCCAGCAGCTCCTTATAACCGAATACATAGTCGATCAGCTCTCGCTTCGCGATCCCGGTCTTATGGTGTAAGAAAATCACCTGGATCAGCTTCAGAAAATTCGCCTTATTGTTTTCTCCGAAGTAGAGCTGCTGCCCATCTACCGAAACAGCAAACTGCCCCAGCATCTGTATAACGATACGCTTTTCATCTGTCGGCATACGTTTTCCTGTCCTTCTCTTTCTGATTAACGTTTCTTATAGTTATAGTAATCGGCTGGAATCAAAAAGTAAACGAAAAAATTAAAAAGTGCATCTATATTTAAGATTTTTACGTATTTGCCATCAGAATACGATGCCCAGATACTCGATCACGAGTCCCCAGAAGACACCGAGGCCATACAGCATGATCGTAATCCGGAGATTCTCATTCGGATGATCATTCGTACGGAACAGAACGAGCAGTCCGACACCGGCACCGACCAGGAGACCGGCCATCATCTGTCCGGCATTCAGTATCCCCATCAGGTACAGCTGGGTGATGCTGACGGACGCCGCACAGTTCGGGATCAGACCGACGACGCCGGCCAGGAAGACACCGACGATCGGCTTTCCGGAAAGGAAGTGACCGATGGCCTCCGCACCGATGCCCTCGACCAGGAGGGTGATGATCAGGGTGATGAAGAAGATGAAGCCGGTGATCTGAATCGTATGATGGAGCGCCGGCATCGCGATGCCCAGGAAGCCTTTCTGATGTTGGTGATGATGATGTCCTGCATGGGCATGCTCGTGGCTGTGAAGCTCCTCCGCATCATGATGATGTGCGTGGTCGTCTGCATTGGCCTGGTGAGAATGGTGCGAAGCCTGCACATCGTGCGCATGGGACGCATCCCCGTCATGGATATGCATGGAGGCGTCCGCCATATGTAGCTCGACACGATGTTCGTCATGTGCATGCGCTTCGTCATGAAGCTCGTCCTCTTCGTCGTCATCGCAGGCACAGTGCTCATGCACGCAGAGATCGTGGATATGCTTCTCCGGGGCCTTCGTATGGCGACCGTGCCGCATGAAGATATCGAGCAGGAAACCACTGACGAGACCCAGCATCGCCTTCGTCGCCAGGATCCGCAGCATCGTCGACGGATGTACGCCTTCCGAGATAAAAATCGGCAGCATCTCATCCGAGGTCGACAGGAAGACCGCGATCAGGGTGCCGACCGAAATCACGCCGCCCGCAAACAGACTGGAGGCCGCCGCCGAGAAGCCGCACTGCGGCAGGATACCTACGACCGCACCGATCAGCGGACCGAAGTGCCCGGCCTTCTCCAGCATCCCCGTCGTATGCTTCTCTGCCTTATGCTCGAGGTACTCCATCCCCATATAGGTGATAAAAAGGAACGGAATCAGCTTCGCTGTATCCAGTACTGCATCCAGAAGTGCATCTAAAATCATTTCCATCTAGTGTTGTTCTCCTTTATGTCATTCTTTATCGCGCTCTCTAGAATAACACAGGTGTCAACACGTAAATCATCATATGAACAAACGTAAATATAAAAAGGGCCCCGAAGGGCCCTGAGTGAAAATTATTTACGAAGAGACGCCTCAATGAGACCGCGGAACAGCGGATGCGCGTTGTTCGGACGGGACTTGAACTCAGGGTGTGCCTGGGTGGCGACGAAGTACGGGTGATCCGCCAGCTCGATCATCTCCACGATGTGGCCGTCCGGTGACTGGCCGACGAGCTGCATACCGGCTTCCTCGAGCTCTGCGCGGAAGTCATTATTGACCTCATAACGGTGACGATGACGCTCGGAGATCTG
>ERZ1034980.456-NODE-456-length-30385-cov-6.140884_pt1 | contig 30385 bp, 57 predicted proteins | sample MGYA00520622_ERZ1034980 | MGnify/ENA primary metagenome ERZ1034980 (study PRJEB33766, sample SAMN09781791) | gut metagenome | biome: gut microbiome | host: Homo sapiens | place: Madagascar | study: EMG produced TPA metagenomics assembly of the PRJNA485056 data set...
TTACTAACAAGTCAAGAAAACAGCAAAAAGAAAAAGCCTTGAAACCATTGAGATTTCAAGGCTTTTTATGGTGGACAGTACAGGACTCGAACCTGTGACCCCATGCACGTCAAATATAGTGCATTGATAACACAGAATATTTGTCGCAAGTTATAACACGTTTTATCGTAATATTATTTTAATTTCAAAACTATACGGCATCACAACATGTTAGAAACCGTTTAGGTTACTAACAAACAACTAACAGTCTAGTCATCCGTTGTGCCCTCTCAGCACAATCCCATGATAATACCCGGCCATCTTCGCCTCCGCTCCTCCGGCGTCCTTATCCATGAGGAAGGCTTTGGCGAGGTCGGCGTAGAACTCCGGCCGGTCTAGGCCGTACTTGGCAGCTACGCCGTAATAGTCCGAGTACATCATGTTCATTGCCGCCCACCAGACGCAGGACTTCACGCTGACACCTGTGATATTGGCCACAGCATCCGTCTGCTCCATCGACCAGTGCGGGCCGGTCGTGCCGTCCTCGTTCTCCATGTGCGATACCCACTTTTCAGCATCCTCGCGGGTGAATTCCATCATTTTCGTGGACTCACGAAAATGGTCATCGTCCAGTTTGTGCAGCGCACAGATGGCGTCCGCGTACACCATGACTTCTTCCGCGCGCCCAAGCGTCACCGGGCGCTCCATGATCTCATGCAGCTGCTCTTTCAGTTGCTCAATGTAATGTTCTTTTCCCATATCACGCCTCCTGAATGTATTTGTAAAGCCGGTCGACGTCGTTCACGTCGAACCGCAGCTCCCCAATGACCGGAATGGTCAGTGGGATCTTCTTTCCGTCCACCTGCGTTCTCGCAGCGTTGTAAAGCCGGTCGAGGTCGATGTTGCCCTCTGCATCCATGATACCCATCATCTGCACTGCCGGGTGATCCTTCAGCGCAAGGATGCGGCTTTTCCCGCCGTCCATGATAAGCGCCAGCGCAATCCCGGCTCCAATGCCCTTACCGGTCGGCAGGTGCGGAATGATCTCATTGTCGGCATACTGCGCCACGCCGCGCATGGCCTGATCTATTGTCACCATATTGGTTTACCTCCATTTTAAGGTGGGGCGGCTATTGCCGCCCCTTGCATTTACTTGTTGCAGCAGCCGCACTTCGGGAGTGGATTGTAGAGCGTCTGCGCCGTGGTTGCGGTGCCGGTGGTGACGTCGGCAACCTGCTTGGGGTAAAAGGTCGCGTTCGCGTAGGTGACAATCGAGTTGTCGCCGCAGCAGCGCCGCTCGGCCTCCATCTCGATTTCGCGGTGCAGCTCGTCCTTTACGGACGCGATGTCCTGCCGGGCAAGGACAAAGCTGTCCTCGGTGCGCTGGTTATGCACGGCCTGATCGCAGATCGACTTACGGATGTCCTTGAGCTGGCCGTCGATGTAAGCGTACATCTCCAGCGACTTCTGATCGTTGTAGGTGTTGGCCTTGAGCATCGCGATCTCGCTGTCCTTCGCGGCCAGCTTCTGCTCCCGTTCAAGCTCATAGCGTGTGACCGGCGTGTTCTCACTGCACCCTGCAGCCACCGCAGCCGCAGCCGGATTTACACCCCAGCCTCCGCCGAGAAGATTGCCGAGCAGTCCGGGCCCGACGCCCGCCGTGCCGATGATGCCAGTGGTCAGCGCCGCATTTGCCTTGCCGTTGCTTGCGTATTCCATAGAGTTTCCCTCCAAAAAATGTAGTGAACTGGCCAGTTCCTACGTTCAGTATGAGGGATTTTGAAATTCCGTGGGACGCACGAAGGTCGCACGAGTGACGCATTTGTGTCGCATTTCTGACGCAATATAGAAAAAGCCCATGCAGCGATGAACTGCATGGACTAAAAATAGATAGAAAAACAGGGCCGGTGCAGGCACCAGCCCCTGAAAAGGATGTTTCCATCCTTTTGTGCTACGCATTTATTATAAGTAGGAAGAAGCGAATTTGTCAATCGGATGGATTCAAAGATCTTCTGCTCAATTTCATTGGAGCCTTACCAATACCCTTGAGCGCCACATCCAAATCATTGCAAGCCTCTTTGTAGCATTGCTTTGCAAGGAAATTCTTTAATGCTTCCTTATAGTCAGACGGGGCAGAATCAAAGGACAACTCTAAAGCATCTTCGAGAGTAACGTGTAAATCATCAATGTCCTCTGCCTGAATGTCCAATTTCACTATAATCAATGCCGCGGGTTCCAGCTCATCCTCAGCTCTTCTCAAATCTAGCGTTACACGAACCCTTAAATCCGCCTTTTCAAAATCTGGTTGAGCATCGTATGAGAACCGCCAAATTTGTTTGGTAACAATTTTAGCCTTCATATCGAACCTCCCCCTTTATCCGCTCCCTTGCAACTGATTTATAATTCCTTCTCATTCTACTCGCTGTTATCGGGCAAGCCGCAATTTGTATATCATCGTCAACTGCGTCCTGAATCGCATCTGCAACAAACGCGTTTAGTGTTTTCCCCTGTTTGTCTGCTTTGATTGCCGCAGCCTTATGCAATTCCGGGTCGATTCGGACATTAAAAGATCCTCGATAAACTTTGTCCGGCTCCTGCCCCACATCTTCACAAAAGGCAAGATAATCATCAACAGCGGCTTGAAACTCCTTCTCTACATCCGCCACATTCTCACACTCAAAATTTACAAGGTCACGGATGCCTTCGATTTTCCCAAACAAAAGCTTGTCTTCCGCACTATATTGCACTTTCGTATAATAACCCTTGTACTCTAAAATATTATCCATCAATATCACCATTTTCAATTAACTGCTCTAATAATTGCTTCACTGCATAATGCTTTAAGACATCACCCGGATGTGGTTTATGCAACATAATTTTTCGTCCGTCTTTCTCTCGGAAAAACAGCACTCTTGACCCCGATGTTTTACCTTTTGTCCTTTCCTCGTATTCAAACCGACCAACTAAAACTTTCGCCTCAGAGTATGTATAGTCTTTCGGAAGGTTTTTTATGCGAGCAATCAGTTTTTCTTCGGTGCTCATTCTGTCGGCCTCACCACCAATGCAACTAACTTTCAGTTACATAATACAGGTTTTTTAGGAAAAAGTCAAGATGCAAAACCCCCGACAGGATCATTCCTGCCGGGGGCTTTTTGTACCGTCACAATATCTTGTATCTGTTACTCGCTTATCATTTGCAGCTTTGCTGCCGTGTGCCGCGCTCGTGCGTAGATCTGCGGCAGTCTGCGGGCGATCGTGCTCCGCGCTATATCTAGCTCCACCGCGACGTCAATTTGCGGTGTCTTGTCCATGACATAGCGCCGGACGATCTCCGCATCCTGCTCACTGTAACCTGCCTGTGCTATGATCTGCTCCCACTCGCCTTGCAGCAGGCCGGTCAAGTCATCCGGAATCCGCACCCTCGCGCTGATCGTCACCACCTCCAATCCGGGTGGCGCGGCACACGGGGCGCTACTGCTTATGACTCAGGATCGGAATGTTCCCTTTATTACTAACTTTGAGATCCAGCGCCTTTGCGATGTCCCGAATTTTGATGTAATTCGTGCCGTCCTTCAAAATGCGCTCGACCTCGACCTCCTGGCCATCTACGATCATCTTCGCTTTCGTGATCACCTCATCCACCTCCTCCAAGAGCTTCTTAAAGTCCGCCCATTTCTTTTCATCAATCAGCGGCAGCGGACACAGCTTCATCGAAATATCATAGTGCCTGATCGCCGCCTGCACGTTCGGAAGCTGCTTCAGCAGCATTTGATACAGCCGCGCCGCGTTTTTCATCGTCGCCTCCGGGATGAAATACTTGCCGGAAGCATCTGTGTGGCTCACCATCTCGATACTGACGGTATTGTAGTTGTTGTACACCTTGCCGAATTTGCCGCTCCTGCCGTCGCCAACCGCCCACGCAACCACGTCCAGCGGTACACACTGATAAACGGTATCGCCCTCATCTACCACGAAATGTGCCGACGCAGCGCGCCCCTCGGAGCCGTTTGCAAAATACCTGGCATTGCCAAGCGCCGTCGCGTGCAGACCGGTATTGGCCGTGTAGTGGAACACGATTGCCCGGATAGCCGAGAGCGGACGCTTGCCGCCCACTCTCGTTGCCCGGATGGTATCGTTAATTTTCAGTGCCATTTGCGCCTCCGTAAAGCTCATGGTGGAGCGTCAGCACCGCAGACTCGATCATTTTATCCACGGTATCAGAATCAAACTTGATGCCTCTCTCGGCGAGGTAGTGCAGCACATACGCCTTTTTCTCCGCGCCCTCGTTGGCATTGTAAAGCTGCTCCGCCGCCCTGACCGCAATCTCTACATACGCCTGCCACTTTTTGAGCTTGTCCGCGCCGACGCGCTCCTTGATCCACGGGATCAAAAATGCCGACACCAGCGCCGAGATCAGCGCGATCACTGCCGAAATGATTTCTGTGTAGTCCATAGTTTGCTCCTTTCAATCCTTCAGCACGATCTCCAAAAACCGTGCCTTTTCCTCTGCCGTATACGTTTCCGGCAAACTCTTGATGTACTTGATTGCATACTTGCTGCGGTTCTCGTTCTTAGCCTTCCAGAGGTAAAACCCACTGCAAGCCGTGGTCTCCGCGATGACGGCCAGCGTGATCTCCACCAGCGGCAGACCGAAGGCACAGAGAATGACCAGAATCACGCTCACAATGCCGCTGCCAAGCAGCCACTTCTTTGAGAACTCCATCACACGATCCCCGCATGAGCCAGCGCAAAGCCGACCAGCGCCCCCACAATCGCTGTCACAACTGCCTTGACCAGCGCCTCCCATTTGCTTCCCGGCACGGCCTTTAATTCCTTGACGTCCGTCTTGATCTCCTGCACGGTGCTCTCAATGGTATCCTGCTTCGTGGCGAGGACTTCGACCGATGTCGCCAGCGTGTGCAGCGCCCGGTTGTCCTCCTCTAGGTCGTCAATCCGATGCGTGTTGCTCTTGCTGCGGGCCTCGATTTCTGCGATCTTTGCCTGAATTCCATCGTCCATCTCTTACTTCCTTTCCCGGTTTTTTTATGTCTGTTCCTGCCAACCAGCCGGATATGCTGTGGGAGAATACACATTCGCATCAATCAGGCTGATATAGTGCTTGCCCTCAAACGTCACCTTGTCGCCTTTTTTGTACGCATCATGCGCACCAGTAGGTTGTACAAATTCCGGCCATTCGTCCAGTGAAACAATCACAAACAGTGCCGGTGTAATATCGGGAGTCCAATTCGCTTGTGAGGTATGCGCCTGCACCACGCGATACAGCACATTCTTGTATTGCAGCCGCTCATCGACCGCATAAGCATGGCCTACTACCCACTGTGGGAATAGCTCTACTGCTTGCAGCGCATCTTCATCAGCTAGGCTCACAGACGCTTTTTCAATGTATGGCCGTAGTGCTCTGGCCCTTTCTGTATAGGTCATCATTCAGCCTCCCCAAACATGATTCCTAGTGCCGTCTCAGCGTCTTGCAAACGTTCTTCAGTAGTCATCTCCGGCGTTTCAATCTGCGTTTCCGTCTCCGTGTAGGTATATGGTGCGCCCTCAACATCAATAGCCTCTGTATAGTCCACGCCAGTCTCATTCTGCCGGATCATCATTCCCGCATCAGAATAGGTGCGATAGAGCTTTACGCCATCTTTACGCTGTACATAAAATTCTCTTTGAATCATCATTACACCCCCACGATATGGTCTGCATAGGTCGACCAGTTTGTAGCCGCTTTCCATGCGTCAACAAGCGAGGCCGGAACGCGGATTTGGCAGTCAGCGGGAATGTTGCCAAATGCATTTGTGTGATCTAGCGTCGGTACGGATATTGCTGCTGTAAAGTCATAGACGGCCATGCCATAAGCATAGCGGAAGGCACCAGTGCCAATAGATGTTACGCCTCCAGGAATCGTAAGCGAAGTAAGCGCCCGGCAATTATTAAATGCGTTGTCAAGAATTTCAGTTACACCATCCGGGATTGTAAAAAACGAAAGCGCATAGCATGATCTAAAAACCTGTTCATATATGCTTGTTACAGTGCTTGGGATTATCACCGATGCAAGAGACTGGCAATAATAAAACTCGTTATCCATCATGTAGGTTATACCGCTTGGGATTACGACCGACTTGAGGCTGTAACAATAGTGAAACGCACTAGCCTGGATTGCTGTAACGGAATTTGGAATTGTCACGAGTTCTAAGGCTGTGAAATTGAAAAACGAGAAGTTCTGTATTATTGGTATATTCGCTCCAAGCTCAACCTTTTTTATGTTATTCAAGTACGCGTAATTTCTGTAATCGTTTGAAGAAGAAAATGAGAGAAGGCCAGGAATACCGTTGGCACCGAGCCTTCCATAAAATCCCATCGTTCCATTCGCTGTCAGCTTAATCACATACTCACCCGGTGCAGCATAAGCATGATTCGGTGTCCATTTTACAGTTGATGTGCTTGTCCCAGTCAGCGTGTCTGGTGTGGTTCCGTCGCCCCAATCAACCGTGACGGTGCCATTTGGACAAACGCCAAGCATTGGAGATGTGCGCCCTTCTTCCAGACGAATGTAGATTCTGGTCTTGCCATCATCCGTGATATACATAGCGCCGACATTCATCTTGCGATTTGTGGTCTTGAGATCAGCTAAAGACCAGTTCCAGCCTTGACAGATAAGCCCTTCATGCGATGGATAATCTGGTAGTGCTGTCTTTGTTGCCAGTTCTGCCAGCGTCCAAGACGTGACAATTGTGCCATCGTAGTCATAAAATGTAATGTCACCGGGTGCGCCGGGTGTAGTGCCACCGCCAGTCTGAATGTTCCCAATCGCGGTCACAAATCCGTCCGGGTAGACCAGTGGGGCAGTTGTGCCCCCCTTTTCCCGGATAGCTGCGGCAACCTTTGTCAGGTCGGTTGTGTTTGTCAAATATTCAGCCATCAGAAGCTACCTCCATTTGCGTTTGCGATCTCCGCAGCCGCCCATGCCCCGGAAACAACACGCAGGAATTTTCCATTGTCCGAAGCAGTGACCGCGGGCAGCTCCTTCGCGCCCCATGAGTCCTTGTTGTTCTGGACATCAGACACCGCCTGATCGATCTCTGCGCCAGTGTGCGCGCTATTGTACTGGTCTGCCATAAAATCACTCCTTCATGCAGAGAAATTCCTTGCCGTCTGCCGTCAGCATGGTCTTTGTCGTGCCAGACGGCACAAAACCATAGTTATCATTCCAGCTTCCATCCGCCCCCTGTGCGTAGAGGGAGATTCTGTATTCTCCGTCACCACTCAGGAGAAAATCATCGTAGACCTCAAAGGTTCGCTCCGTCCCCGCAGGGGTCTGGGAAAAGGACGCAATGAGCGCCCCTTTCCCGCGGCCCCAGTCCTCGCCGGTTTTCGTCGCGCGGCACTCAAAGGCCGTGTAAGCGATGTCCGACGAGAATTTAACGGTGATGGAATCGAAACCGGAGACTGCCGAGATCTTATTCCCAGTGATGGTGAACGTCAGTCCCGGCGCGGCCATTATGCCACGCTCCAAGTCCCGGCGGCGTTCTTCACAAAGACCTTGATGATCTTCGTACCGTCGCCGGAGGATGCCGTCGCAAGGTCAGCGCCCTTGATGGTGACATTGATCGCCGTGGCCTTCTTGTAGCCGCCCTTGCTGCCGGAGGTGTTTGTGGAGCCGCCAGTGGTCGGAATCTGCGTACCGGCGTCGTGGAGGCTGCTGGTGCTCGGCACGACACGCACCGTGTATTCCTCGAAGTCCACGTCGCAGGTGAAGGAGAACGCGCAGGTGTCGAAGCCGGAGACTTTGGAGATTCTGGTCTTGTCTGGGCCAGTGATCGTGACTACCGGAACCGCAGTGTTGACCGTGATAGAAGCTGTGACTGCAGCCGTTTCGTTGCCGACATCATCCCGCACCTTGATATGCACGGTTTTCAGGCCATCGCCTTCCGTCAGGATGATGGACTTGCTGGCCGCGAAGGTTTCCCACGATGCGTCCTCTTCCGTTGCAGCCGCCTTGATGCCCCAGAGCTTCATCTGGTAGCCGGTCTTGGTTTCATCCGTCAGCGTAATCGTTGCGGTGACGGTGTTGCTGGTTGCATACGTCGCGCCGCTGTTGAGCTTCAGTGTCAACCCAGACGGTGCAAGCGTATCAAGAATTAGATTGAAAAAACTTGCCATAGGTTATGCCCCTTTCTTTTCGCTCAGTTCGATGTATAAATATCCGCCCGGGCGGGTATAGATGGGTTCTTCGCCGATGCAGGCATTCTTAATGCCCATCTCACCGACAAACAACTCCTTGAGCTGTTCTTCTCCGACTGTGATCATTCCGTCACCCCCGAATCAGATACAGTGTCTTTGCGTCCTTGACGGCCAGCGCGTCATATTCCGCCCGGTCGAGGACTAAAATGGTGTTGATCTGCGCAGATGAGACGTTGCCGCCGCCACTGCCGCCGGGTGACACCCGCAAGGGCGGCAGGCTGAATTGGATGCTCGGCTTCCCGCCGATGTCAAAGTGGATCATCACAGCACCACCTTACTGATGGAATCGCTCACGCGGATGCCCTCAATGCTGGTGCCGATGACAACCGGCTCCGCGCCGGTAAACTTGACGCGGATCTGAACGGCCTGAGAAGCGCTTTTGAACTGAAAGGTTTCCTCCTGCGTCAGAGGGAACAGGAAGTTCCCGTCTGTGTCCGTCGTGACCTCTCCGGGGTAGATTTTGCGCAGCTTCCCAACGATGAACTCGATCATCTCAATCTTGGATAGGTCGAGCAGCGCGCCGTCCTGCGTCCCAGTAAATACAATGGCGTACTGGTCGCCCTGCATGATTTTTAAGCTCATTCTTCCGCCTCCAATTCGATTAGGCCTCTCAGGAGGCACAAGTCCTGATAACTGAGCTTCACATTCTCATCAACGGGGATCTTGACAGGCTCGATCTCGTCCGCGACCTCAACGTCGATGACTTCCTGCATCTTCTTCCGGTACTCGTCGATTTTGTCATCATCGACGCGCCATCCCGTATCGATCTCGTGGCCCATCGACTTCACAAGATGGGCCTGACGCTCGTTGTAAAACGTCAGAACATGGTCGAGCGAGTCCATGAGCTTGCTGACCTTGTAAAGCGTTCTCGGCCTCATGTCTGCCGCCGCGACCTTCCGCAACGCGGGCATTGCCGAAACGATATTCCCAATTTTCATATTCCACCTCCTATGGGCGCAGATATTGGATTATCTTATTGATGGCGCTTTTCATGCTATATTCGTGGTTCGCGAATTTTGTGGCTCGAATCGCCTCACCTTTTTTGGGCTCGACGTTTTGATCGTATGGCTCTGCTCCATCCAGCCCAAGTACACACAGCAACGTGCGCCAAAGATTTCTCCACAAAGGACTGATATCTCTATAAGTTATCACATCGCCTGGGGAAACATCAGGGAGCGTACTACTCGACCACCATATCCTTCCCAAATCGCCATTAAGCAAATCTACAACTTTTTTTATTGCGCTCGCTTTCAAATTTGATGGAAGTTCGCCTTCCTTTATCTTTGCTGCATCATCGTCTGTCCAGCTAAAATCAGCGACATATTTCCTGTTCACAAAATACAATGTAATTTTCCCATCGTCAGGGAAAGCGAATGTATCTGGGCCAAAGTGAGTCCACGGAATGCCGGATATTGTTGCTCTGCAATTTCGCAACGCATACGTTGTCCCATACGTTTTATAGGCCAGTGTTTCAGCGGGAACAATACTAGAACCCGATATTTCCTCTGTCAGCGTGTGAGTTTCGCTCCGCAGATATTTGTTTGTGTCGTTATCGTATATGTAAATCCAGACAGTCTCTTCTAATGTAGCCATAAGATCACCCAAATACCGCCACGCCGATGGGGCTGTTTACACCATTTACTGTTTTGAATACGCCAGAGTCCGTAACATATAGCGAATTCTGCCCAGCCGTCATACGGACGCCCTTCTCTGTAACGATAATGTAATGGCCACCGAGGTCTAAGTTTGTACGTCCGCCATAGGCCATAACGATACCGTTCGTAGAAGAAACGCCATTGTTGCCGCTGCCCATGCCGATATAGCCGTAATCCGTTTGGCCTGTTGAATCCATCACGTGGAAATAGCCGCCTCGTAAACCGATCTCGTTTGCTTCGATATACGGGGACTGGACTTTCGTAAAGTCTATATAGGTTGCCTGAATGTATTCCGGGACGTTGCTGCTCTCGATTTTGGTTTGTAAGTCCGCGCTCAGATCGCCAAACGTAATCGCGCCGGTCAGATTGAGATTGTCCGCCGTGATCGTGCCGACCTTTACCAATCCGGTAATCGAGACGCCATCTTTTGAGAGCGTGATGTTTGCGCCGTTTTCAGCGGTCGTGTAAGATAGCGTCAGCCCGTTCAGATTGATGTCAACCAGGGCCTGAGCCTGGTCTCCATCGATCTTTCCGGAGACTTCAAGCGCGATCTGCTCCGTGCTCTTGCGGATCTCAGAGAAAGATCTCGCGTTCATCCGTTCTTCCCTCGTCCGCGCTTGATACGGATATTCGTGATTGACCTCCGTTTCGATTGGAGCCTCAATATCTGCGCTCATAGAGACGCCCACTGTAAAGGCCGCAGAGGCCATAATAGAGGCGTTTCCATTGGGCTTGACGCTGTCCCCCAATTCAAGTGCTGGGTTGAAGAACGCCGTTCCAGCACTGTACGGAAGGTATTTTACGCCGTTCAGAACGCCACGGACGTAATTACAAATCTCCTGTGTGGCGTAAATGCAATCTGCTTGGATCTCGTATCCACTATCCCCGGCGGAATACCGGGTATTCGAATCCGGGTAGAGCGTTACCTTGCCGATGGTGGCTGTATCTCCAAGAATGTCGCAGCTCATGACCGGCACGTCGTCCGAGTTCGTCGGAGAGGCGAGACGGATAAGTCGGAGCTTCCCTTCTTCGGTAATAACGAAGTTGCCGCCAGATGCCGCCGCGATGCCGCAGAGGACTTCACGCATCGTGTAGACCTCTGTCGGAGAATCCACCGTGTAGGGCGCGATCTGGCTTCTGGAATCCAACTCGACGCTCATCTTTCCGCAGATATAATTCACCGCGGCCGACATCGCCATCGGATATGTTCCGGAGTTGTCGATGTAATCCTGCTCGGCTTTCAGCATCGCGTCGTATGCCGTAATGGTCATCCATCCATAAGCATCCGTGGAGCGCGTATCGATGTAGAACGTGCCGAACGGGAGCCAGTCTGTGGCCACATCACCGTAATCCTTCAGCCGGATATAGCACTTGATCTCCGCTGCCGTTGGGATCGTACCGTTTGGTTCGAAGACCATATCCAGCATCGCCGAAGTAGCCTGTCCGATGGTCAGCTTATCCATCATGGATTTGGTGATCCGCGCAGATTTGATCTCGCCGTATGTATAGGTTTTTCCGTTTATGACCGCCTTGAAGTCAACCTGATAGTCGCCCGCAAGGATGTCATTCCATTTTGCCGGAACTGTCTGCATTACATCACCTACTGTTCAATGAGATTGAATGTCGTACCAGTCCAATACGTTTCTCCGCCCATGACGATCTGCGTCGTGCTCTCCACGGACGAGCCGTAAAACTTCTTCGTCACGACCCCGTCGATGGGGTCAAGATATGTGACGGAAATAAAAGACGGCTTCAACGCAGCGTTCAGCTCCATTAGCCTTTGCGTTGTCAGCCGTTTTGTCGTGATTGAGAGCTTCGCTTTGATTGCAATTCGCGTCCGGTGCATAATGCCGTCGAGCGTTCGCCCGGTCTGGTCGCTGTCTAGGTCGTTTCTCGACCATTTCAAAGCCCCTTCCGGGAGAATGTCGGTAAAGTCCTTCCCGTCAATTTTGAATACTGCTACCATGCGTCACCTCACTGTCAGCGGCGTCCCGGACGCTCTGGACGCATTGGAAAGGCTTCTCTGCGTGACCTTCGCGAACTGGACACTATCGACCATCATAACCTTGCCCTCACGAATCGCCGAGAGAATTTCCCGAAGCAGTTCATTGCTGGCGCTCGTCTGCGTTTCCTCCCGGACGATCTGACGGATCAGATTTTCCGGTGCCTCAATGTTGTTCCCGCTCGTCTGATCTCCCAGAACGGCCATAAATTCCCGGTTTGGCGGGATGACCGCCCCCTGTGCAAGAGCCGGGACGCGCAAACTCGAAGATTGCGCGCTAACTCCTCCGCCGCCAAATCCAGAACCCGGTTTTGAGATCGCAGAAGTTTTCCCTCTCTTTGCGTAAAATCCGCCGCGCGTTGGGACGCTGTCTGTTGTGATGTCGCCCCAGTGAATGGCAAGGCCAAGCGTGATGCCGACGACACCGCCAACGATTCCACCAACAACACCGCCGATCGCTGCGCCGATCAAAGCTCCGATGATGCCGAGCATTACCGTTTTCAAGATGGCTGCCGCTTTTGCCTTTGCCGAACCATCGATAGAATTGTCAAACTGAACAGCGGCGATTGAAATACCAAGTCCAACCACGAGGCCAATCACGCCACCAACAAATCCACCGAAGATCGTACCGATAACGAATCCAAGAAGTGCAAGAACAGCTGTTGTAAACAAAATTTTGTCGTTGCTTGGATTGTCGAGCTTTCTAATCCAGTTGAGGGCCTTAATGCTGATTGCAGCTCCGACCACAAGTCCGATCACACCCCCGGCAAACCCGCCAAAGATCGATCCAATAACGGCTCCGAGGATTGCGGTCATTACAGTCAAGAATGTGTCCTGACTATTCCATCCCTCAAACTTTCCGTCTATAAAATCAAGGGAAACAAGGCCGATGCTTAATCCGAGCAACAGGCCGAGCATTGCACCCTTCAGACCGCCAAACTTTGCACCGAGCACAGCACCCAGAATTGATGTCAGCGCAACAATGGCAAGACGTTTATATTTCTCCGGATTGCTTGTCTTATCCAGCAGCGTACACCCAATCAAGCCGATTGCAGCGCCCAGCAGCAATCCGATGACGGCTCCATGCAGGCCTCCAAACATACCCCCAAGAACCGCGCCGAGAATACCAGAGAGTGCAATGATCCACGCATCTTTATTGTACAGGATGTTTCCTCTGTCCCAATCGAATTTGAGGTTTTTGATTTTGATCTGCAAATCCGCGGCGAGGTTTTTCAGCCAGTTCGGGAGATTCTTCAGGAAAGATGTTTCATCGAAATCAAAGCTGGCGTCCGTAGAGCTTCCACCGCCACCGCCGCCGGATGACGTTTCCTGAACGATCTGATTGATCTCGTCAAATGCAGCAAGCTGTTTCTTTGCTTCGTTGGCCGCCGCGCCGACACCGCCGAGTGCCTTTGTCTCCTTGTTGAGATTTTTCGCCGCTTCTTTGGACTGCGAAATGGTCTTTCCGAAAATCCATGAAACAAGCGTCGCCAGAGCCATCACGACCTTTGTCACGATATTTACAAGGGCGGTAAAGGCAGGAATAATGACTTCGACGATTGGCTGCGCAAGGGTTAGAAGAGCGCCTTTGAGCTGTGCGATAGATGCTGCCGCCTCACTATTGCTCTGGATGACATTCCCGAGCCACGTTCTAAATGAGCGGAACGCAGAAGTCAGAACAGAAAATAGAAATACCCGTCTAAATAGGTTCTTGATTCGATTCCCGATTTTCTCCACACTTGCCCCAACTCGTTCAATAGAATCCTGCATTTTGGTGCTTTTCCCATTGGCCTTATCGATCTGCTCTGAAATCTTGCTATAATGCTCCTTTTCATCGGCAAGTCTTGCCGTGGCATTTTTGATTTTCTGATCATAGCTGTCTACACGGCTGTTTATTTTATTCCATTCAGACTGCAAGCCGCTCACAAGCGTTTTCTGGTCTGCGATTGTTTCTTTGCTATAAACGCCCTTCGCAGCGCTCTGCATCTCATAGAGCTTTTGTTTTGCGGCGTCGAGCTGTGCGCCCATCTCCTTTGCCTGTTCTGCCAGCGCATTTCTGCCGCTGCCCATCTCAGAAATACTCTTTTCGAGGGAATTGATCTTCTTTAAGGTGCTTTGGAGTTCCTTTTCGAGCTGCTTATTGTCAAGTGCCGTGCTGAATGTGATTGTTCCATCTGTCATGTGTTCACCTTCTCTCTGCTATTACCATGCGCCCCACTGTTTCAGGAAATCTTTTTCCGCATCGGAATAAACCTTCCTAAAATCAACTAGTTCTTGGTTTTTGCGGTACCATTCCGTATCCTCTTTATCGAGCTTCTTTCCCCGCGCCTTTTTATCGCGGATTCTGACGATTTGAGCGAAGGTACACTCAGAGCCGATTTCATTATAGGCAGAAATAAACGTCCACCAATGCAGTCCACCGGTGTTGTGTTCTGCGTCGTATGGAATCCCGCGAATATCAATTCCGAGAACGCGGTTCACTGCGGATGTGATGTAAGGAAAATCCTGCTCCCAGTCAACCAGTTTCGGCTTTTTCTGCTTGTCTACCGGCTCACCACATCGAATAAACCAGAAGCAGCGTTCAACAAGATCCTCGATTGCTGGATATTTTCCCTGAAGGTCTGGATAGAACATCTCGACAATGCAGACCTTTTTTTCATAATCGCTGAGTTCACGGTCATCCAAGACAGAGCAAATATCGAAAATCACGCGGAAATCCGTTCTGATTTCGTATGAAGCGCCATCGATTTCAACGGATGTCGGAAGTGTATAGTTCATCGGTTATATTTCTGATACTTACCCATGTATTTTTGCAGACGCGGGTTTGTCGTAGCATACTCTTTCTCGGACGCATTGTCGACCGTTTCAATCACGCTCAAAATGAAGTTGCACCAGATCGGACAGCCACCCGCAAACGCATAAACATTGCAGTCTCCAAATACATCCTTACAGAAATTCTCACCGAAGATCTGATCAATTGTTTCGCGCATCTCTGCATCGCGTTTTCTTGCGATTTGGAAAAGCTCTGCGCCCTTCGCAGCGCTGGCTTCGTGCTCATACTCCGACTGTTTCTTATCCAGCGTATCAAACGCATTAAACAGTTTTTCGACAAAAGCACTGTCGGTCGGATTGAACGTGATCTCCCGAGCGCCGTTTACGCAGTATGTCTTTAAGCCATTGTCAAAATTCAGGTTTTCCATAGTTTCCTCCAAGTAAAATAGGGGGCATTGCGCCCCCTTTATTAAGTGTCTGCTGTGAACGTGACCACGCCAGCGGCAACAGTTGCCGTGCCGGTGGTGCGCGTACCGCCGTATGTAACGTCGATTGGCATGCCAATCGTGGAGCTGCCGCCAAGACCGGACGGCTTTACCATGCAGCTCGAATAACGCTCCGCAAATACATTGCCGGACGTGCCAGCGTATGTATGCACGATGAGCATATCGAGGTTACACAGCTTCGCCGCGTTCTGCTCCTTGACAGCAAGGTTCCAGATTTTGAGCTGCGCCGCGTCACCCGCGTCCAATTCGCACGGATCAAAAGTCTGCGTCATGATCGGCGTTTTCATCGTCGAATAGGTGTTGCCAAGAATGTCATTCTTGGATTCATCCTGCCAGTCGTATTCAACGGAGCTGTCCTCGACGCGCTTGCCAATTGCAGACCATACCGGAGTGCTGGCTTCACCGGTGTTCAGGTACGCGATCATCATTTTTCTCTCAATGGTCGCGCCGGAATCAGTCAGAAAAGTCATGTCTGCCATTCGTTTTTCACCTCATATTCTTTTATAAATTGCACGGAGATCTGCACCATATAGGTTGCAGTCCCTTCCTCGTCTGCCGCGTAGAGCATCCCGTTCTGCGCGGTGATTTTCTCCTTGCACGGAACGTCGCCAAATACCGGCGCTTTCCGTATCACAGACTGTTCCTGTACCCACTCTTGGAGCGCGGACACCCAATCTGCGTTGATCTTTGCGGATGCTTCTTCGCCGGGTGCTTTTTCAAACACATAGTACAGTCCGAAGTTGTATTGATTCGTGGCCGTCACGTTTCCCATAATGTCAGACGCCCTGCTGACCTCCACAAGACCATTTGGGAAGATGCCGCCATTGGATGGTACCTTATCCGTATAGTCGATCTGAAAGTCCGTCAGGGCGTCATATCGCGGGAACGTGGCAAGCCAGTTTTTCATTTTATCCAGTGCCGTCAATGTAGTTCTGCGCCTCCTGAATCATCTGGCTTTTCTCTTTGGCGAGAAGCACCCTGTCCCAAAATGGGCCAGCGTCCGGGTTCTTCGTCTTGTCGTACTCCAAATCCCGATCTGTAACACGAAGAACTGTTCCTTTCTTGTACCGATACCCAACATTTGGGATGTAGGCAGGGCCTTTTCCAGTAACGGAATTGACCATCACTTTCCCGTAATACTGATACCGGGCATAAGGGGCATTGACTTCGATCTCGGTCGGAGATTTCACAAACTTTAGCTTCGTAGCGAGCGCGCCGGACTGAAACGGCATATAGCGGGTCATGCGGCGACTGATCATGTTGGTCACATAGAGCTGCACCCGGCCATTGCTATCCAATCCGTGATTCTTCAAGATCTGTTGGATCGGCTGCATCTCGACCTTTACCCGTGTGCTCATCCGCCTGCCTCCACATGAACCATTTTGCCGTTCCAGTATTTTGGGTCAACGTACTTCACCACGACAAGGCCGGGAACCTTCGTCGGGATCAGAGACGCCCATTTCGTGGCTTCCTCGCCCACGCCGAGCAGAACCTTGTCTTCCGGAAACACGCACTGCTCCGAACATGGAATGACCAGCAGGAAAGAATTTGTTTCTTTGCTGCCGGTCTTGTCCACATTTTCAGTTTTCTTGAAGTCCAGAAACGCCCTGTCATACACAGTCCGCGTGACTGCGTCCCCACGCTTGTGATAGACCGTGACGGTCTGGTTGCACAGGCGGTAGTCGACCGGATTACGCTTTGATACTCTCAGCATGACACACCTCGGTAAATGTCCAGATACCGCGACGCCGCCTTGTATAGCTGCCGATCCTGCCCCTTTTCGGACAGGTCAACGCCAAGAGCCGTAGGCGATCCATAGCTCACAGACACACTCCCGATACTGGCAGAGGAAACCGCGCTGCCGTCTCCGGACAGCATTGTTTCGATTGCAGATAGCGCATCGACCATCGCACAGATTGCCATATCCCGTGCCACTTCTTCTGGCTCCGTCACGGTGTAGATCCGTTCATACCGGCAAAGCTGCTCGTCAGCGCGAGCAGCCAGCCGGGGGAACGATTCTTCGTCAACGACGTCGCCCATGTATTCAGACAGGTAAAATGCGTAGTTCGGCATGGGCGTCACCTCCGTTATCAGCCGCCAGTCTTAGGCTTCATGACGATGCCGTTCAGAGACGCCGCTTTCAGCGTGTTCTTCAGAACAGCACCGGCCACAAGCTCCACTTCGCCGGTTTTCACCGCGCCCGGAGCGTTCATGTCCGGCATATACGAATTGATGATTCCGGTTCCGGTCGGGGAAATACCGTGGAATCCATCGAGCGCAAGGGACACAGCGTAGATGCTGGTCGTCCCTGCCGCGGACGCGGTCGGCGCAGACGTACCGACAACGTCAACGGAGGCGGTGCCGTTGTAATACTTGCCGAGGTCGACAAGCGGAGTGCCGCCGAACATTTCTACCACGCGGCCAAAATCATCCGTCGTGCGCTCATAGTAACCAGCTCTACGTGCTGCCGCGCGGACTTTGAGCAGCATATCGCCGTTCATCAGCAGCATGGAGACATCGCCGTCGATGGCGTGAACAAGCGCGTCAAGCTGGTCAATAAAGGCGTTGCTGTTGCTGTCCAGCTTCGAGGAATCCGACAGGTCAATGTCTGTGGTAAACTCATTGCTGGTGCCATTCAGCAGCTTCCGGAGGCCGTCAAACGTACCGGTCACAAAGCCGGTTCCGCTGGATGCGGCTGAGCCATTGATGACGAGGTTGTGGAAATAGTTCGCCGTCGCCTTGATCTTCTGCTGTGCCTGGAACGCCATTTCGTCAACAGCGCCAGAGGTGTTCTGAAGAACACGGTCGACCTGGAACGAACCGCCCATGATCACGGCCTTCGCGGTCTTTTCCTCGCGTTTCGCTTCACCGGCGGTGTACTCGGTGTTGATCGCACGGACGGCGGCAGTGGACGGAGTCTTGAGCTGAATATAACCATAGGTCAGCGTGGAACCACCGGTGCCCGGAGAAATGGCATTGTCAAACGTCATTCTGTCGAGCAGGAGAGACGATCTACGGAATTCGTCAATGATCTGCTGATCTACCTTGTCGGCCATGCCGACCTTTGCTTCTGCGAGAGTAATAGGCATAATTTAATCCCTTTCTTTCATTTCGTATTTGCGTAACGCGCCTGCATCGCGCTTCGCAAGTCATTTGGTTCCCCAGCAGGCGGGTTTTTCCCGGCTCCGTTACTATACGGAGGGGGCGTCTGTGTCTCAAAGAGGTAGCTGTTGTCCTTCTTCAAGGCTTCCAGCGCCGCTTTGATGTCCGCTTCCTGATTTTTGCTTGTTCTCAATGCTTCGACGTCGAGCAGCGCGGAAATGGCTTTCGCGTTCCGGCCCTTTGCGGCCGTGATCGCGTCCTTGACGCGGCCATCAAAGGCCATATTGTCAAGTTTCTCCTGCCACTCCTTATCTTTGTCCGAGAGCTGGCCTTTCAGTGTGTCGATCTTCCCCTGGAGGTCTTTCACATCCACACCGTCAAAAGCTTTTAGGCCATCCTCTGCGGTTTTCAGTCGCTCCTTGATCGCTTCATAGTCCGCAAACGGCTTTTTGGCGGCTTCAATGTCCTTGCCGTTCTCGTCCATGATCGCGTCAATGATCTCCTTCGGAAGCGCCTGATCGCCAACCTTGAGATTCTGCAAAAATTCACGTTTCATTGTGTGTTCCTCTCTCCGCTACGCTTTTCTAACGGGGGTCGCATCCCCTCGCGGTCGTTCGTTTTACGACATCCCGGTCAAAATTGTATGAAAAAAGCACGGATTCCCGTGCTTCAATCACTTTATTGATTTTCGGTAGATTTCCGCTCGCGCATCCTGTGTCCGAAGTCCAGCGGCTTTAGAGAATCGCCGGTATTCCTGATTGAGAACTTGCAGCTTGATTTGATCCTGCTGCTTTTTCTCCTGATCTCCGGCCGCTTCGTCCGCAAGGATTCGCCGCTTCTGGCGGCGCATGGAGGCTTCTAAGCGGCGCTGCCGCTGGGTGGCCTCATACATGGTGTAGTGCTTTCCGGCGTAGTCAATGCCGCGCTCGTTGTCCAGGCGATACTTTTCAAGTTCTTCCTGCGTGTATTGCGGAGGTGTGACGCCGAGGATAATAGGAAATGCAGCGTGGCCGCAGTTCAGCGTGCCAATGCGGCGGACAAGGCTGTTGTTGAGCGTTTCATATTCCTCGTCGCTATACTGCTTGCCCTGAATCGGTTCGTGGTCAGGTGCGCTGGCCGCGTGGGCGCTGATTTCCCAGCCATTGGCCCCGAGGTCATCATGCGTCTGCTTGGAAATCTGCTCCTGCATCAGGCCAAGACCGCCCATCACAGAGCGACGCACGGCCGCTTCAAGGCTTGTGTGGATGCCTGACTGATAATCAATCGTTTGGATTCCTTTCTCCGCGAGATTCTTCACTGCAAGCCTGACGGCGGTGTTATAATCCGCTGCTCCGGTTGCGACCTGAGAAAACGCGAAATCCATGCTGTCTCTATATGCCTGTTGCAAAGGAAGTGCCCGCCCATACGGGTCAACCATGCCGATTGTTTGCGTGATATTCGTGAAGTCATCCTGTGCCAGCTTCACCGCCGCAGACACGATCTCCTGCAACACATGATTCTCTGCAAATGGTATTGCATCAGCGGTCGGAAGCGCTTTTAGGTCGAACCGGTAGCCAACCTCCGCGCTCTGCGTCAGGAGCTTCTTGATCTCGTCATTTGAGACACCAAGCAGCTTTTTCATGCGCTTTTTGATCTCTGTCTGACTAAGTCCCATCTGCTGCGCTGCCCATATCTGATATTGAGCAGTGGATGTAAATTGCCCAGCCTTTGCGACCCGCTCAGCGATGTCTCGGATGAGATAATCGTTGATCGGGTCTGTCAGCTGTCCGGCATAGTCCCGAAGCGCTGCGATCTGTTCAGCGGTAAGCATTATTCTTCGACCTCTTCAACCTCCGGCATGTACTCTTTGCGGATCTTCGCCCGATCCGCCTCAGTGTCACACGGGAGGTTGTAGTACCAGCCGAGATAACGTTCCGGGGCCAGCAAGCCAGCCTGAACCTGAGACATCATCTCGGAGTTGGTCTTGTCCTCGTCGTAGAGAATACCATTTCCATACGAAATCGAAATATCGTCCGGCTCAATCGGAGCGCCGCTGTAAAGGCCGTACATTTTCCCAACGATGCAGCAGATGCGCAGCGTCTCATTTACCGCAGCCGTCCACATCTCCTGTAAATCCTTAATCGTCAGGTTGTAGTCGCCAGCGCTGGATGTGATCTCAGTTGCTGTTCTCTCTGCGGCCTCGACTTCAGAGAGGATACCGCGCTTCATGCCGATGATGTTCTCGATGTTTCTGAGATATTCTGTCTTTCTCGCAAGGAATGACTGTTCCCGGAACTCCGGGGAGAAAATCGTGATGCCAACGCTGTCCGGATCATCATCCAGCGCGGTAAACACCTTATCATCAAAAGCTCTATTGCCGTTACGGTCGCGCTTCATCATGTCAGCCGACACAATGATCCGGGACTGTCCGCGTTCGAACTCGCCATTGATCTGCGCCTCGTTGATGTTGATAAGATGGATCAGTCCAGCAGCCGGAGCATACACCGACGCTCCATCAGGAGAGCCATCCACGCAATTCACAAGCGGGATTCTCACATGAACCAAGCCAGTGGAATAAACCGGCTCCTGATACACGATTTCCGGCATAAGCTGTTCATACTTCGGTAGCTCCGATAGCGGGACTTCAACACCGAGCGTCACATTGTCGGACGCCTTAAACAGTTTGTTTTCGATTCTCAGATAGCCGTTGTGGTCAACAGAGCGGCGTTCCAAAAGCGTGTAGGTGTATCTCCCGACAACCGTCTTTTCCGCTGTCCCAACGTCTGTGATATTGTCCATTTCATCCCGGCCAAGCACAACATAATTGCGCCGGTCGATGGTTCGGAACGCAAACATGCCGTTTACAATGATCGGTTTGATAAAGCACTCGCCGCCGACCATTGCTTTCTGTACAGCCTGTTTCCGCTCCCGGTTCAGCGCAGAAAGGAGCGTTTCCGCAAACTCATCGGAAGCGTCCGTCTCATATTCGGAGAACATAGTTTTTGACAACTTTGATACGATGGTGACGGGGAGCCGTTGGCTAGGGTCTTCGCCTTCTACCGGCACACTCTGATAATACAGATTGAACCAGTCATCGATTGCCCCCCTCATGGCATTGGTTGTTGTATCATCTACACCGAACGCCTGTGCAAAGTTATATACGCGATTATCAAAAAGCGCAGCCGCAATGCTCATCTATCCGTCACCTCATTCCGAATCGTGATTTTCTGGTATCGCAAGGCTGATTCCATGCCGTCAATATAGGCGTTGAGTCTGTCATTCTTCGCCTGAAGCTCTGCGATCTTGTTTGCAAGCCGCTTGTTTTCTTCAAGCAGCTCGTTCCGGCAATATGTAGGCAGGAACTTTTCAATCAGCCATCTCTTGAACTTCTTCATCTTCTCTCCTGTCGAGCTTGTAATATCTCCGCAATACTGTATTGCACATGTAACGTGTATCATCCATCGCGTGATCCGACTCTTTTATGACCTGGTCGCTGTTTTTCTCATCATCCCAGCGATATAGGCCGAACTCTCGGATTGCGTCTTTGCAGCTCCGATGTACTTTTAGTTTCCCATTCTTCAGAAGCCGCCCGGTGACACGAATACCATCAAGCACGTCGTTATTCGCCTTTCGTACAGAAAAGCCGGAGCGGCGGCGCAGTGCCGTAATAAAAGATGCTGCGGACGGATCGACGACTATCGCCCGGATATATCGATCTCCGGCCAGCTTTTCAACCTCATCGCAGTATTCCTCGTCGGTCTTTTGCACCTTCATGTCGCGTCCGCTGTAATAATATTCCGCAATGCGAACCGCTTTATCTTCATTCACGCACCACAGGCCAGCAGAAAACGGATTGATCGTGCCATAGTCAATGCTGATGTAATACTCTCCACTTTCCGGAATCTCATCTGTGATATTCTCTTCGCCAAACTGATAGACAAGTCCTTCTGCAACCACCCACAGGCCGCGAATATAGCGGTCATAGAACACGCCGGAGAACATGGATTCATAGCGAGTAAGGGTCTTTTCGCTCAGGCTCGGATTGTCCCGCATCTCGAAATGGAGGTATAGCGTGTTCCGCTCTTTGTGTCGGAGAATCCATTCGAGATAAAACCAATGCTGCGGACTTTCCGGGTTACAGGAAAACCACACTTTAGCTCCATCCACGGAGCATCGTGTCAATGCCTGTTCCACAAAGGAGCGCGGCATGAGGGCGACTTCGTCCAGAATCACGCCCGCCAGAGTGCGTCCCTGAATCAGGGCATAGCTGCTTTCATCCTTGCCGCCAAACACTTCAAAATAGTTCGTAATATATCCGCGCCGGACTTCCAGCACCTTATCCGCTCTCCTCCAACGCATGGTATATCGCTCTTTGGCGTAGCTCATGGAGATATAGGGGACGACGATATTTTTCACAGCCGAATCGACCGTCTTGCCGCAGACGCCAAATCGCTGCCCACTGAATTCCCGCATCGCCCAGTCGACAAATGCAACCATCATGATTGAGGTTTTGCCAGAGCGGACGGCCCCATCGCAGATGATCGCATCGTACTGAGAGTATGGAAACGCCAATATCTTTCGCTGCTTTGAACTAATCATCGCTTTCAAGTCCTTCCGCCATCTCGCGCAGGCTTCTGCTCAAATCATCTTCTCTGGTGGATTCTGCCCGGCCACCGCTAATCAGTGCCCACTTGTCAATCAGAGTACCAAGCGCCGTAGTGATCTGTGCTGGCGTTGCCGTAGCCAATTTCTCAGGATCATTTAATGCCAAAAGGCCTTTACCAATGATTTCACAGACGATGTCCTTCTTGCTATCCATGTAAGCAAGGACATCCGCCGCGTTCTCTTCTTTTTTATCTGTGACCTTTTGTGCAAAATCATCGTCACTTCTTAATGTCCTCTGAATCGTGGTTGTGGAAACTTTATATTTCTTCGCAAGCTGGCGAATCGTCAGACCATCCGTTCTATCTGCGATGATTTTCTTTCGTTGCCGGTCTGTCAGTTTTGCCATAGCGGTTTCCTTCCTTCAGGATTATTTCATGCCCATACTTTCCACATATATCACACGGCTCCTTAAATCTGTTCTTTGTCCGTATAACAGAATAGCCAGCAGATATATAATCCTGCTGGCATCTATAACACAGTGTCCGAATATCTCTCATATCAAAGGTTGAGAGCTACGGAAACGACACTCCGTAGCTCTCATGATGGAGGAATGAATCATCTGTTTGTTTTGGCATTATAATCATAAACCATATCTGATGGGACATTCAAGGACATACTAGGACACGTTTTCTCAAATCAACAGGTTTTCATCCACTTTCCGAAGCGCAATACCATGCAGCCGCGTGACTTGCCTATACGAATAATTCAGGCTGTCTGCAATTTGTTGAAAATTCCATCCACGAATGTAGCGGCGGCGTAGGATTCTTTTGAGTTCGATTTCATCCACCGAAGCGACCGCCTGTTCGATGCTGTGCTTCAAACCCTCCATGCGCTCCAATCGCTCTGCGCAACTATCTTTGATCTCAAGAATCTTTGCAACCACGCTGTTCAGTTTATCTGAGGAACCGCCCCCCGGCGTGCCGCTATAACTCGCCGTTACCTTTCCAGCGATTGTATACCATTCTTCAAGGTCATGCAGAAGATCTTCAATTTCATCGCAGATATAGAGATACTGGGAAAGATACTGCTTTTTCTCTTGACTTGTCACTTAATCGCCTCCGCTCTCCAGACATTCCTCGCACGGCAGCGGCCCGTTCTCGTCCGAATCCAGAAACTGTTCATAGAGATCGCACCACCGCGCGATGCAGAATTCACAGCTATTGCAGTTCTTCATCACTGTCACCATCCTCTATCCGTCGATGATTGCCGCAAAAGGTATCGCCTTGCAAAACGTGTACGGATTCACCTCGTTATCCTGTGCACACAAAAACGCCGCATTGCACGCTACATGCCACAGAGACGGCAGGCCAGATTCCTCATCAATGTGCATCGGATCATTCCAAATCGCCAGCACATGGCGAAGCAGCGCCTCGTGCCACCGTTCCGGGGCAATGTGCTTCCAGTTCTCAGGGTCTGTGTATTTCCTGTCCCCGAAATCCCGTACTCTGGCCACCGCCTCAATGAGTTCCGGCGGCACACTGGAGAGCTTCAGTTTCCCGTTGTCGTCTTTCGTTCCCTCGATCATTCCATAACCGCCTTTCTGACCGCATAGAGCTTGATTTCCAGCTCCGTGATTTTCTCCTTGATCTCCTTGTATTCCTTCTCGTCGACCTCCGCAACAGAGATCACCTTGTGGCATTTCCGGCATTCATACCGTCTCCGTTGCAGTATGCCGTTCTTTTTGTAAGGCCGGACTTCCAGCGAGTAAAACTTTCCGCCGCAGCTGCATATCATCTGTCCCACCAGTCCTTTATCAGCTCGTTCCGCTCGAAAAACGGCTGGAAGTACCCGCCGCAGACCTTTTGCAGCACATAGTCGATTCTCGCAATCGCTTCGTCGGATTCCGGCCTGCACTGCCATGCGACGCCGTACTCGGATTCCAGCTGCGTCAAGGTCTCCATCAGCTTCTTCGCCTTTTCGGGCGTGCGGATAAAGCCGCACTCATAGGCCGACACCAGAAGAAGGTCACACGCCTTCTGCGTCCCAGCGTCCACACCGGCATCAAAGTACTGTTGGTTGCTACTCCTGATTCTCTTTGCCAGCTTTTCCATGCTGTTCCTCCCTTTCGCACTCTTTCACCGCCCAGAACAGTTTTAGATACGCTTCGCGCTCATCGTCCGTATCTAGCGGCATGAGCTTCGGGGCCATCAGCTTCCATGCCTCCATGTACGTCATGCCTTGCCCCTCGCTTTCCGGAATAGTTCGTTGTACTTGTCATACCGTTCCTGAATGTTCGTGCTTGCGATCTCAGGATGGAATTTCAGCCACCATTCATACATCCCGCACGGATGAAGCTCCGGGCATCCGCATCGATAGACACAGTTCGGGACGAGCACGTCGGCAATCTCCGGCTGGATCTCATGCAGCTTGGTCTTGAAGTCCTCGGCGTAGGCCCGCGTTTCCGGAGCAGCCTGACTGCACAACCGCTTACGCATCGTGTCGATAAGCGCCTGAACGTTCGCCTCGCCGACGAAATTGACTGGCGCATCCTGCGTCAGCTTATCGCGTGGAATCCCCGTGCGGTCGCTCCTCTGGGTTGAGATGTAGCACTCCCATTTGTGCCTAGACCAGTGCGTAGCAATCCAGCTCTTGATCCCGTTCCACATCCACTTGACCGAGATCGTGCGGATCGGCCCATGCTCTGCAATCAGGATTCTGCGCTTGAAATCCTCGCCCGGCTCATGCCCGAGCGGCGGTTTCCCAACCGTCGCCCGGCAATCGTCTACAACCTCTTCCCATGATCCCTTGATCTTCTTGATTTCAGTGTTCATCGTTGTCCTTTCTCTCCCCATAGGAGCAGAAATCCGTTTCTTCTCGCCCAAAGCCATCCTTTTCCACTGTATTATCCCCCTCAAATCGCGCCCAAGATTCCCGGCATCATCCCAATGCTGGATTTTCCGGTCGCGTAGTCCAGCATCCGCACCATGTCATAGCAGCGCGAGAGTTGTCCAGTCACAGAGTCCATCTGCTGCACCTGATAGAAAAGGTCATAGCATCGCTCCGTCGCGCTCTCCCGATCTGCGCCGTACAGCAGTGAGATTCCGTTCAGCATCGTCTGGTATTCATCAGTGCGCAACCCCTTCACCCTTTCCAGTATTGCGTATAGCTCCGACGCGGTTTTCTCCACGTCCGGCGCTTCCTTTGGCTCGCCCAGCTTGATCTTCGGAATCCCGCCATGCAGCAGTGCATCAATGTACGTCAGCACCAGCTCCCGCATTTCCTTTGCATCTTTCGGTTTATCCATTTTCATTTCCTCCATCCATTTTCGCCCCGCAGTATGGGCAGTAAAGTGCCTTTTCAGCATCCTCGCGCCGGATATGTTTGTCAGCCATCGTCATCATCTCCATACTGTTTGTCGTATTCCTCTGGCGGAATAAACGTAACGTCCTCGCCTGTATAGCCGAGCTGATCAAGACACATCATTTCGAGCAATGCATTCTTATCAATGCTACGTTCCAGTTCTTCGCGTGGAATCTCTGTCTCGGAATCGAATTTCATTTCTGCCCCGAACTCACCTCTGACGCTGAAACACACACGATTTTCAAACATCATTTACCCTCCTGTTCCAAGCCTCTGCGGCTTGTTCTTCCGTGTCGTAGATATACACGTCACTTCCTTGCACCGCGCAATCTCGCAAAGGTCAGTCGTTCCATTGGCGGCCTCCTTGTCCTCAAACTGTTTCAAGTGTTCGCGCAGTTCTGCACACACCCACGCTGCCTGATAGAGCAGAGCCAAAACGTGCTCGAACGATTCAACATCTTCCCAGAGCCATTCGGCCATCATCATCGAGAAGGAATCATCCGAGACATCCAAGTCCACATACGGGCAGTTCCATCTGGTCAGATCCCGCGACAGGTCGAACAGGCTGATGTCTGCGCCGTTCTTCCCGTATCCGCGCACCCATACCTCTTTGTCCTTGACGTAAAACAGGTTGAGCGCCATTTCAAAATTGTCCTTCGGGGTATCCGTTGTCAGTCGTTCCATCCTTAGTCCTCCTTATCCTGCGTCGCGCACGCGGAAGAAAACCGTGATGTTCAGTTCGTAGTCGTTCTCAACGATGTGCCGAACACTGTTTTCCCGCCACTGCGAACCGTGGTCATAAGATTGCGATACCATACGAGCAACGATCTGGTTCACGATTTCCGTTGCCGTTTCCCTTGATACGCCTTGCTGAAACTTGAAAAAGGTGAATCTATAGCCGAAGTCAGTTTGCAGCTTTTCGTAGTAAACATCAATTTCGTCATCAACCTTGAGCCGCAGCGTGGATGGGATGAACTCGTCGCTTGGAATATAAAATTCAATTTTCATGATTATCCTCCTTTTTCCACGGCTGAAACCATTTCATACTAGACAGCACTTCATAATTCTTGCAGATATATCTGCAATATCTCCATTCGATCGCTGCTCCATCGCTGGCCGCCCATCTTGGCATCATCCACACTTCATCCGCCACATCGATCATGGCGAAGCAGATGCGCATATAGTCCTTCGGTTCCATGCCCTCCGGCAGCGTGGCCGGATTGAGCACGATGTGCCCCTGCGCCTCGATCTGACGCTGTGCATCTGCAAATTTCGCCCGATAATCCGGGTCGTTGCTGATCTTCCCGGCTATGTAGATTTTCATTGTGCGTCCTCCTCACAGTGTCGATGTCGTAGGTACCGGATGCGGCTCAAACAGCCGCCGTGTCAGCTGCTCGTTTTCCTCCCGCAGCTCGGCAATCACCTTCTGGTCGCGCTCGATCTGGTTGGCGGATTGCCGAATATAACCACTTATGCACTCATTGCAGCGGATAATATCACCATTGCATATTTTGCATCGTCTCATTTCTTCGCTCGATACAGTGCACCGCAGCGCCTTGACCAGTTCTTCCGGTTTCAAATTCATAACAGATCCTCCCGAAATTCTTCTAACACTTCCTGCCCTGGTAATACGCCGTTTTCCATCCATGTGTGGAATACATCTACGCCTGTTTGCCAACTCCCACTTTTTCCAGCCATGCGCCGCACTTCCAACATCCGATCAAACGCGCGAATATACGATTGCTTGTATTTCGGCCAGATTATAAATTCCTCTATTCTGGCACGTTTCGAAGCTAACGGGCATCCGATACATCCAACCCGCGTGCGGCCGCAGCCATAGAGCGGATTCATGCAAATCTTCTCAGTCTCCGCGTAGTCCCACACCGCCTTGTTGTCCCATCCAATAATCGGATTTACGACACGTTGGCCTTTCATTTGGCAATTTTCAAATTGCATCCGTGATTCATCATTGTCATTCATCAGCGTCATCCGCTTCTTTATATCTCCGTGGCGCACTTCCAGCATCCCACGGTCTTTCCGTTTTGGAGATTCTGCCCAGCGAACACCAGTCGCGATAAATCGCCCTTTTGCCCCACCCTCTTTGAGGGACGCGCAGCAGTAACGAACAAGCCGTGTGGGTGGAATCAGTTTCCGTGGAATCAGGTTCCACATCGTCAGGCGGCTCCCGTCCGACTGGACGTGCGCGTCGATAACGCACTTTACGCCCTTTTCCTCCATTCGTCGGAATGTGTCCCGCACATGGCGAACGGTTTCCGGCGCGTCCGCCGTGGTCAAGGAATGCAAAACCTCGAACGGAATACCGCTGTTTTCCGCCAGCCGGAGCAGCACGTCGCTGTCTTTTCCGCCGGAGTATGTAATTATCAGCGGCTGCTTGTATAGCTTCAAGCTCTGCGCCGACGCAAACCGCAGCGCCTCAAAAGCGCTCTGTTCCAAGTCCACTACAACAACCCCGCTTTCCGTAATCTCTCCACGCTCTTACACCGCTTCTTCGCATCCGCAGTGTAAGCGTTCCGGTCTCTTTCAGCCCCATTCGCCCGATATTCCGCCCGTTTCGCTTCCTCGTATTCCAGATACGGTGCACACTTCGCGTGACATTCCGCTGTCCGTCTCGGGCAGTCCCTCTCACACGGCGGCTTCATCCGAGATCACCACCCTCATGTAATTTTCATCGTGGAAAAAGCTATGTTTCTCTCTGTAATGCCGCCGATCGTCGTTCCGGAGCAGCCAGCCTTTGAGCGCATCCACAACCATTTTCTCGATCGCCGCATGGTTGTCGACGTCCATTCTGGTATTGTGCCAAAAGGAGATGGACACCGGCTTTTCAAACAGCCGAACCGGAACGTTTTGTTGCCTCAGACACAGCCGCACAAGCGCCTCAAGGTCTCTGGCGTCCGCCGCCCGGACGTGGTGGTTCTTTCCCGACCAGTAGGCGTTCAGGCCGTAGCGCTTCGTCCACGCGCTCTTGCGAACGGGATAGGGCACAGTGAACTCAATCGTCATCTTTGGCCTCCGGCAGAACCTCCGCGTCGCTGATGCCGCTTATTAGCATCCTTCAGCAGCATTTCCATGTCGCCATTGTCTTTTATTTTCACAGTCTTGCTATGTTTAATTTGGGTTCCATCAAGATGTAGCGTGGTAACTTTGTTGTTCCCATGAATCACCGACAGTATTGCGAATCCGGCGTCGTCCGGCAAATCAAGCGTGATCTTCATGTTCCACCTCCTTCTGCACCCACATGTGGCAGTTGTAGCGCAGCTCATTGCCTTCCGGCCTGAACATGCAATACCTGTTCCCGCAGTTGCTGCAATTCGTTTTTGTGACGCGTCTAAGCGTCTCATCGATCATTCCCAGCTGTTCCTCTCTCCCTGCATACAGTCTCTTCCACGAGTCCACAGAACTCCGTGCCGCGTCGCGCTCCTTCTTGACCTCATCCAGCACATGGTTTAGCCGGAGGATTTCTCGGGTCTGTTCGTCGGTGTGAATTTGAAGCTCATAGAGCTTCGAGGGGTTTTCGCAGTGCTTACAGGCGATTGCCCGCGCCAGTTTTTCGAGCAGCATTTTCCGTTCCTTTCCCGCTGCATCTTCGCAGCGTTCCGCGCGGCCAAGTAGCCGCAGTTTGTCGTTCTCATGGGTCGTCCTCCATCATCCGTGCAATGGCCTGACGCTCCAAGTCGGTGAGCTTATCGCCGTGCCGCTGCACGTTGTACCCCGGTTTTTTCTCGCCACGCTGCGGCGCTGTGCGCCCCTCCGTGAGCCAATCCCAGACAATCCCGGTATAATTCGCGGACATGGAGCGGTCAATCACGTCCCGGACGGCATCAGCGCCGTACTGTGCGGCCTTGTTGGTCATCTGGGACAGGAGGGATTTCAGGCCGGTTGGCTTATATCCCTCGCGCCGCTCCCGCTTATAGTCCAGCCAGCGAGACGCGATCTCTCGCAGCTCGGGGGGGAGCGCGGCCAAGTCCGCTTGGCTCGCGCTATTACCCTGTCCTTGACATTGTCCTTGACATTGTCCTTGTCCTTGTCCTTCGCTTTTTTTGCTTTCGTCAAAAAGCATTTGCTTTTTTTGCTTTTTATGAGAAACCAAATCAAGCTCCGGCTTATCGTCGGAATCATCCTTTTTCGGGCGTCCGCCCGATTTCCCAGCC
>ERZ1034980.457-NODE-457-length-30382-cov-15.592409_pt1 | contig 30382 bp, 46 predicted proteins | sample MGYA00520622_ERZ1034980 | MGnify/ENA primary metagenome ERZ1034980 (study PRJEB33766, sample SAMN09781791) | gut metagenome | biome: gut microbiome | host: Homo sapiens | place: Madagascar | study: EMG produced TPA metagenomics assembly of the PRJNA485056 data...
GCATCGGCGAGATGCCTGGAATTAGGCGTTTGCTCGTGTCCGGATTCGAAGCTGACCGCCTACGGAACGCAAAAATCACCTACGGAACGCAGTCAGTCGCTTTACGTGACATTTTGCCTGCCGTAATAAAATGAAGTCCAAGAAACGGCTTCATTCCAACGATTCCAAGCAGTCGCCCACGCCGTGTCAAACGGAAACGTTAGGAAAAAAAGCGCATTAAAACCACTCCTGAGGTAGTCTAGAGGTGGTATCTCGAGTGGTACCACCAATCACGAGAAGACACGAAAAAGGAAAATCGAAATGCGCAGGTTCGGCAAGATCGTCGTCAAGCCAAACAAGTCGAATCCAAAATACATCGAGGCATCCTACCCCACACCGGTGGACGCCTTCGGACAATGGCCCGGACTGGCGGCGAGGCAGACCACCACCTTCCCGCTCACACCGGAAGGCCGCGACGATGCGGCCGCATGGCTCTCCGCAGCGCGAAAAAGAATCGATGCCGGAGTCTGGCAGCCCGAGAGGATCATCCGAAGGCGTGAGCGGGAGAAAGGCATGACCTTCGCCGAATTCGTGGACAAGTGGAACCGCGTCCGCTTGGAATCGGGAGTGCTGCACGAAGGCACGACGCGGCTGTCGGAGTATTACGGACGCATCCTCTGCAGACGCTTCGGCCACATGGTGCTCGACCGCATCGGCCCGAAAGACATTGAAGCATACGACCAAGAGCTTGCCGCCGAGACCACGGACCACGAGCGGCGCGTCAGGCTCCTCTACCTTCGGCAGATACTCGCCGCCGCCGCCAAACCGGACGCCGACGGCCATTCCGTCATCAAGCGCTCGCCTTTCGATGTCAGGATCCCACCAGTCCGTCGCCGAAGTGAGACCGAACCGGCCACCGCGGAAGAGCTCCGAGTCATCCACGATTCCATGCCACGCCATCTGCGCCTCGCCATCACGCTCGCCATCGCCGCCGGAGGACTGCGCATCGGAGAGGTCTGCGGACTGCAAAGGCAGGACATCGATCTCGATCGCCGCACCATCACCATCCGCCGGACCAGACTCGCCGAGAAACGCTCGATCGCCGGCGACCCGAAGACGCCGGCCAGCCGACGCACGGAGCCACTGCCGGAATCCGTCATCCCGGAAATCAAAGCACACCTCGACAGATGGGTCCAGGACAAACCGGACGCATGGATCTTCCGTGGACGAATCAGCATCATCCACGACCGAAATTCGCCGATCGCACTATCGAGCATGCGCAGCGACTTCATAGCCGCCCGCCACAAGGCCGGACGCGACGACCTCAGATTCCACGATTTGCGCGTCACCGCGCTCACCATGCTCGCACAACAGGGCGCCACCGTCCGCGAACTCATGGCCGCCGCCGGACACACCACACCCAACATGGCCATCCACTACCAGCGCACCACCGAAAAAAGACAGCGGGCGCTCGCCGACAAGGTGGCCGCCACGCTCGATCCGTCCAAGGCGTCGAAGGCGTCCGAGCGTGACCAGGAGATCGCCAGGCTGCGCGCGCGGCTCGCCGAACTAGAGGCGATGGGGGAGTAGATACGGTAAAGCCCGGCTTTCATCGGGCCGGGCTTCGTGATTACTGCTTGGTGAGAGTGCCGCATGAGCTGATCTTTAACTGCTGACCATTACTCACCGTCACTTCCGGATAACCGCCACCAGGGAAGTCGTTCTGGATGATGTTGTCGCCGTTATCGGTGGAGATCTCCCAATAGCAGTCGCTTCCCACCTGGCTTGTGGCGCGGTATGTGCCGGCGTCGATGTCCTTGCCGACCTGCCACACGCCGTCGGAGATGGAATTCTTTTTCGCCTGGTCCACCTGACCGGTCAGGGACTGCAGCTCGGCCTTCTTCGCGTCCACTTTCTTCTGCAGCTCGTCATGCTGCGAATTGAGGTCCTTGATGCCGGCCTTCACGTTGTCTGCTTCGGCGATTGCATCCTTGGCGTCGTTGTAGTCGTCGGCGACCCCGTTGTACTCATCCACGAGGCTGTTGTATTTCTTGATGAGCTTCGCGTAATCCTTGTTGTCCGCCGCCATGCTCTGTGCCACTTCCTTCGTGGCCGCCGACTTGGTGCCTGCAGTGTAGGCGATTGGAGCCGTGGCCAGTACGGCGGCGCAGAACAAGGCGACGCATACGCATGCCGCGGACTTGAAGCTTACGTCGCTTTTCGTCAGAGCTTTGATTTTCGTTTCCAGCTTGTGTGGCTGGTGGATTTTCAGACCATTCTTCGATGACATGGCGTCCCTTTCTCTTCTCTGATGCCCGTTCCAAGCTTAGATAAGACAACACCCCTGCCGCAAAGTAGCTGCAGGGGTGTGTCGTTCAGTCGGACTTCTTTCCGCTCGTGCCATCCATTGGCTCCGAGAGATAATCCGGCACGGCGGCTTGTTGCTGCACGCGCCTGAGCATCTCACGGCTGAGCTCGAGCATCGTGAATTCCTCGATTGGGTGGACACCGGCGTTGTGGACTTCGTCCGGCGTGAGCGTCCCCTGTTCGACAAGCGCTTCGATTGGATTGCGCCCATACGCTCGAGCGATCGTCACGGCATCCTCCGCGGTGAATTCACCCTTGGTCCATTTGCGGTGGAATGTGGTCATTGGGATACCGGCCTTCATCGCGATCTCTCGATTGCTTGCGCCTTCGGCGATCTCCTGCACCCATTCCTCAAATGAATTTTTCATGTTCACCTCCTTTCCAGATTTTCCGTTTATGGAAAATACTGTACCACATCGAGTTGCATATTTTTTCCATCAGTGGTAATTTGTATTCCAGAAACGGAAAACGTTTGAAAGGACGGATGACATGGCAGACGAAAACAAACTGCAAGCTTTGAGAATCTCTCCTGGATTCCTCGACAACCTCCAGAAGGAACGCAACCTCAGCCACGAAGCGTTTCTCGCGGCCTGCGGACTCAATCAGCAAAGGTTCGACGAACTGTGCGAAGGCGCCTGCCCCTCGTATCTGGAATTTTCCAGAATCGTCGACGGATTCGGACTCGCCACCGGAGTCCCCATGGTCCCCGTGGCGCTCGCCGACGCGGCGTGAGGGAGGTGGGGACGATGGCCGATGTGATGGAACCGCCGAAATACATGATCTGGGTGCCGCTCAAGGAGGCCGCGGAAATGGTCGGGCTCTGCGAGAAGACGCTTATGAAGATGGCGAAGGAAGGCAAGGTCAAGATCAAACAGCCAAACGGCCCGCACGGCAAGCGCCTCGTCAAGGTCGCGAGCCTGCAGGACTTCGACGCCAAAGCGAAACACGGAATCTGAAAAACACGGAAGGACATGAAATGAAGGACATCAGGAAGGAATGCGTCAAAGCAGTCTTCGACGACTTTGACCAGTGCGGCGACGCCATCAGGCCTGCCGTCAACGGTGAATGGGAGGAGATCGACGCGAGCCGTCCGCTCGGCCACATCGTCGGCTATGTCGACATCTGCGTCGCCGACCTCGTGGACATCGTCGTCGACGCGATCAACAAGGAGCTGTGAGATGAGCTGGATGGACGACGGCGGATTCGAGATCAGGACATTCGCCGACAAGGCCGGGGGAGCGATGGCGCAGATGAGCTTCCGCACCTCCACGGGACACTTCGACATCATCCTCGGCAAGACCGAAGTGCAGCGCATCCGCCGCGAATGCGGACGCGTCATCAAGGAACTCGACCAGAAAAAGGGGCAGGAATGACCGACAGCGACTTCCGACGCGAGGACGACGCGGCACCGGCCGACAAGCCGCGCATGGCGTCCATCCTCCTCCTGGCGCTCTCCGCGGGCCTGTGCCTGTGGGTGCTGTTCGGCACCGACGCGTGCCACCACCCGCTGGAGCACGTCGCGGCCTTCGTGTGGCTGACCATGGCCATCCCGCCCATCGCGATGGCGTGGGCGGCCGGACGGAGGCCTGACATGGCCGCCAGACTCGAGTCCATGCTCGGCGTCTGACACCGGCCGGAGAACAAGGACGGGACCAATCGGTCCGTGCGGCGCGTGGCTGAATCTCCTTATCCATTACTTTCCCGCTCACATTGCGCGGATTGCATACACGCGGCCACGACCAATCGGACACGACGCCCCTGGAGGTTCGAATCCTCCCTCCGGCACTGGGATGCCGGCCGTCAACGCCACCCGGCGGCTTTCCCTTCAGCTTCGCCGCGCGGGAACGATGGAGTCTTCTCTCGTCACTTCTCTTCGAGGCTCCAGCGGACGGCATCCGCCAAACGTCACAACGACGACAGAAAGGACACAAAATGCCAAAGGCAAGCAACCAGGAACAGGCCGAACGCTGCGCGACCCCGCGCCGCGACCTGAGCAAAAGCGAATACACCAGCGCCTTCCGCTGGAGGTCCAGGCAGATCGATTCGAGCGTGGCCGCTCACGCGTCGCTGGTGATCGCCGAGAACGACTGTCTCAGCATCGACGAGGCCATCGCCAAGGTGACCGGCGGACGGGTCGACGCCTCGAAGCCCGTGCCGTATCCGGCTCCGGAGCGTCATGAGCCGATCGTCGTCACCGCCGAACCCGAGCATGAGCCGCTCGGCGGGGATGGGGATGAGCTCGTGTTCGTTGACTTCGGCCAGATCCCGCGCGACATGCAGCCCAACAGGACGCCGAATCCACGCTACTTCGGCGTGGCCGAGCAGCTCCGCCGCCACGCCGGACGGTGGGCGTGCGTGAAGACCTTCGCCGACCAGAAGGACCCGCGCGAACGCGCCCGCCAGATGCGCCAGCGCATCCGCACCGGCAAGCTCGCGGCCTTCCGTCCGAGCGGACGCTTCGATGCGGTCATCACCACACCGGAACCGGACGGACCCACGCTCGTCTACGCGTCCTGCCGTCCGATGGAAGTCTGAGAGGTGGAGACCATGGCAGGAGAGACCACACTCGCCATCGTCGGCAACCTCACCGCGGATCCCGAACTGCGCACCACCCAGTCCGGCAAGCAGGTATGCAACGTGACCGTCGCGTCCACGCCACGCGTCTTCGACAAGCGGACGAACCAGTGGACCGACGGGCAGGCGCTCTTCCTGCGTTGCACCGCGTGGGGGGATTTCGCCACGCACATCGCCTCATCCCTGTCAAAAGGCATGCGCGTCATAGCACAAGGCAGGCTCACGCAACGCTCATGGCAGGACGAGCAGGGAGCCAACCACACCGTCATCGAAATGCAGCTGGACGAGATCGGGCCAAGCCTGCGCTACGCCACCGCGCAGGTCACCCGCATCAGCCGTCAGCAGGGCCACCAGCCGGCGGCGGGCGGATACACCGGAGGCGCGTCCTTCGGAGCCACGGTGCCGACTGCCGGCCCGCAGGCTCCAGCCACCGACCCATGGGGACAGCCCACCGACGGAGGAGCCGCCTTCGGGGCCTTCGGCACTCCAGGAGACGACGTGGAGAAGGAGCCCGAATTCTGATGATCGAAATCGACATCCCGATCGGCAGGAACGTCTGGTGGACCCAGAACCGCCGAAGCCGCACATGGGTGACGCCATACCAGCGGAAGAAAACCGTCAAACGCATCGCCCACCTCATCTTCCTCGACCACATCAACCGGAACGGAGGCAAGCGTCCGGCGGACACGGAGACCGACTGGCCGGTGCACGTCACCGCCATCATCCACCCGCTCACACACGGCAGATTCGACCCCGAAAACGCCGCGCCAATGGTCAAGGCCATCCTCGACGCGGGAACCCAGGCCGGCATGTGGCCCGACGACAACGCCGAATACATCATCGGCCCCGACTACCGGCCCGACACGCCAAGTCCGGACAAAACCACCTACCACATCACCATCCGCATCGAAAAGGCCGACCACCGGTAGCGGGCACGAAAGGACACGACATGGCAAACAACGAAGGCTACGCACGCCTGTCCAACGGCCTCTGGCGCAACACCAAGATCCGCAAGATCGCCAGAAAGGACCCACAGGCGCTCGCCGACTGGATCATGGCCATCAGCTTCTGCAGCGACAAGCTCACCGACGGACGACTCACCGAGGACGACATGCTTTTCAACCTCGGCTTCGACGAGGAGTCCATCGACAGGCTCGTCGACCTCGGCCTGCTCGACCAGGACGATGACGGCTGGACCATCCACGGCTACCTCGACCTGCAGAACAGCAAGGCGGACGTGGAGAAATCCAAGGAGGACGCACGACAGCGCAAGGCCAGGAGCCGCCGCAGGAACACCGAAACCACCGAAGCCACGCAGTCACACGTGACCGAAAACAATGTCACATGTGACTCACGCGTGACCTTTAACCAAAACCAAAACCAAAACTCTCTCACTCCTATCGTCGTGAGAGAGTGCGCGCCCGCGAACGAGACCGAGACCGAACGCAGGGAACGCGAGCTCATCGACACGTGGACGCCGACCGAAGCCCACCAGGGAGTCGCGGACGAACTCGCCACCCAGGGCAGGCCACGCGTCGACCTCGACGAACTCGCCACCACCTTCCGTCTCAAACTCCACGCCAAAGGCCTGGAACACTACGGTTACAAGCCCACCCTCGACGGACTCGACAACGCCTTCTTCGAATGGATCCGCAGCGAATCCCGACAACTCGCCGAAGGCCGACCCGCCCACTCCGGCAAACCCGCCCCCAAGCCGAAGCCCCACACGCACACCTGGGCATGCGGCCACGTCCTCAGCCTCCTCGACCGCACCGACGCCACCGCCACACCCGACGAAACCGCCTGCGCCCTTGCCGACATGCTCAACAACGGCCTCGACCCGGACAAGGCATCCAAGGCGCTCGCCGACGCATGGACGAATCCCAGCTCGAGGGTATGTGGTACGTCGCCTACACGCCCTCCGGCGTGGTCGACGGAAGGCTCGCGCCCATGACGGCACGCACCGGACTGCCGATGCCGTACCTGGTCGACATGACGCTCGGCATCCCCGTCATCCTGCTGACCGCGTCCGGCAGGGACAACATCCTCCTGCCTCCATTCGAATCGATCCTCGCGCTCAAACAAAAAGACTGAAAACCAACCGAAAGGAAAAACCTCATGGACCACATCCTCACCATCCCGCTCGACGGAGAGGACGACTAGCATGACCACCACCAGCACCAAGCCGGAAGCGCTCCTCTGGATCGACGTGGAGACCACCGGCCCCGACCGCACCACAGCGCAGATCCTCGAAATCGGCATGGCCTGCACCGACGGCACCGCCACCCAGGACTACGGCGCCTTCCACGCGATCGTCAAACCCGACATCCTCGACGTCAACCGCATCACACCATGGGCATGGGAGCACCACACCGCCAACGGCCTCATTGCCGAAGTCCGCGCCGCCAGCACACGCCAGAACGGCCCAGCCGCCGTAGGCAACGCCGCGGAGGAATACCTCGAATCACTCGAACAGCGGTTCCAGCTCGTACCAACCGGCACCAACGTCGACTTCGACCTCGGATTCCTCGGACTCCTCGCCATCGACACCAGCCCGCTCAGCTACCGCAAACTCGACCTGACCACCATCAGACGCCTCATCACCATCCTCGGAGGCCCAGACCCATACGCCACCCACCACGAAGGACGCCACCGCGTCGAGGACTGCATCACCAGAGACATCCACGACTACCGCCACTACCTCGAAACCATCCAAATCAGGGAAGACGGCAAATGAAACAGAAAGGCGCTCGCGGACGATGGACGGACTAGCCGCATTCATCCTGCTCACCGCGGTCTTCATCGCATGGCTCGGCGGAGACCACGACGGCCCTGCGGGACCACGGAAATGACACCAACCACGAAAGGAAACACAATGAGCGTGCTCTACCACGGAGGAGCCCCTGACCTCCAACCCGGCGACAGCATCGAACCAGGCCACAGCCGCGACAACTACGACGATTGCCCGATCTGCCGCGCCAGACGTGAAAAAGGCGACGTGTACCAGGTGCGGCCCATCGGAAAGCTCGAAGCCTCCGACGAGGACTTCGACGGCTGCTACCGGTGCGACCGGCTGGTGATCGTCAGAGCCGTCGAAAGACACGTCACCCTCACACCCAAACGCCGCCGCAAGGTCATACGCCTCATGCAACGCCTGGACGACGGCCCCTGCATCAACCCACTTCCACGCAACGCCACACCGCAGATGGTCGAAAAGTTCATCCAACGCTCCGCCGCCGACACCATGCACATCATGCGCCAAGCCGAAAGGAGCATCCGATGACCGACCACGACACGGAACACAAAGGAATCATCATGACCATCACCGAAGACACCGACATGGACCCAAAACCATACGCGCTCGCCGCCTCCTCGATAGGACTGGAAGGCATCGCCACCGGCATCGAACTCGCCACCGGACACTGGCCGCACGCACTGCTCTTCCTGCTATTGACCATCCTGTTCGCCCTCACCGGCTGGCGCGCCGTCAGCAGGGCCAACATGCGCAAGACCGAATGCAGGGAATACATCATCGCCGGAGACGACACCACAGACCACGAAAGGACACGAAAATGACCAACCACGAGACCTGGGACGAAACCATCGGAATCAACGGCACCGCAATCCAAAGCGTCGTATGCATGGAGGAATGCTCCGAACTCATCCAGGCGATCGGCAAACGCCTCCGCGGGGAACTCGACCTCGACGACAACCTCGCCGAGGAGATGGCCGACGTGACCATCAGCATCTACCAACTGCAGAAAATGTACGACGTCAAGGACGAGGACATCCACAAATGGATCGACCGCAAGACCGAGTGCCAGCGCAGGCGCAACGCGCTGCAGGGTCATCAAAGCGAGGACACGGAATGAGTGCGCCATCCGCCGAATGGATCATCTGGCATTTCGCGGACGACATCACGGCCATGCGATGAAGACCGAGAAAAGATACGGCAAACAGCCACTCGAAATCAGACTCGCCCACGAAGCCGAATGGAAACGCGAATACCGCAGGAAAAGGAAGGAAAGACAATGAGGGAAAAAGATGTCGTCATAGCCATCGGCGAACTCGACAAGCTCATCGAACAGGAACGCGCCGCAGTGCGATCCGCCATGCGCACCGGCAACAGGAACCTCGAGGAAAACGCCTCGATGAGATACGCCGACTACGTCAGAGCAAAGGACAGAATCATGACCGCGCTCGTGGCCAACATGGATGAGCGGGATGCGGATAATCCGTTCCTGCCACAGCGTGACGAGTTGGTCACACAGGACATGCACCCCTGCGATTTGTGCGGCCAGTGGCGTTCGAGTCCCATGTACCGCGTGTGCCTGTGCTACGCGGACCAGTCCAGGGTGGCGTCCGAAGTGTGCGCCGACTGCATGTGGAGGCTTGGATTCAGGCCGGTCAGGACAGTGCCGCTCGAGGCGTATCGACGTTATGAGCGGTGGGTGTCGGAGCATCCGATGGAGGATGTGGAATGAGTGCGTACCAACCTGTTCTTGACCCCGCGAGCGGCGGCCGAATGTTTTATTTCGACAAGTCGGATGATCGCGTGCTTTTCGGTGACGTGCGTGACGAGAGCTGGGAGTTGTGTGACGGGCGTCGTTTCGACGTCAAGCCGGACATGCTGATGGACTACCGTGACCTGCCATTCCCTGACGCGACGTTCCGCATGGTCGTGCTTGATCCGCCGCACCTGCGCAACGCGGGGGAGACGAGCTACATGGTGAAGAAATACGGGTGTCTCAACCAAGAGACGTGGAAAGTTGACCTCAAAACCATGTTCAGCGAATGCTTCCGCGTATTGAAGCCTTACGGGACGCTGATTTTCAAATGGAACGAAACACAGATCCCCGTCTCGCAGATTCTCAGGCTCACCGACCACAAGCCGCTCTTCGGCAACAAACAGCCGAAACAGACCGGAACACACTGGATTGTCTTCATGAAGGAGGATTGACATGGCGACGAACATCACGCAGCGGAATGAGGTCCTGCGCGAATTGCTGCGCTGGCATTCGGAGAAAGGGAGACTCGCCGCCAATCGTCTGTTCGACGGCGTCACACCTCCACGACAGGCGGATGTCGTGTATGGAGAGCTCCGGGCGCACACCGAATCGACCGACCACATCCTCTCCATGCTCGGCTATCCGGACGTCATGCCACCTGCGGGGAGGTGCTCCGATGATCTATCTGATCGTTGACGGCGAGCTGGTGGACATCCTCACCGAGATGGACGAGGCGCTCGCCAAAGCCAACGCGCTCGCCGAACATGCGGGCAAAGTCGAAATCGCGGATCTCGTCACCGGAAGACGCACCATCATCAAACAAGCAAGAAAGGGGAATCGCCGATGAACGGATTGGAAGAGGAAGTCAGGCGCGAGAAGGAGACCCTGCGCGGCAGGGCGCCGTCGCTGCGCTCGCCGATCGCCGAGGCGGTCATCCAGGCGTACGCGGACGGCTACACGGCCGGGAGCCTGCGCCAGCCGTCGGACGTGGAGGTGGCCGCCGCGCTCAGATACCTGCTCCGCCAGGGACTGCTGCGCGAGGGCATCACCATCATGGCTGCGAAGTTCGCCGTGGCCGGCATGTGCTCGGCCATGGCGGAGGCGCTCGAAAAGGAGGAATCATGATAAAAGCGCAATACACGAAGCGAAGCCACATGCTCAGCATCATCGACACCAACTGCTCGCGCACGCCGACCGTGAGCGCCAAAACCGGATGCGTCGACCTCGTCTTCGAGGACGACGAGACCGCCATAGCCGTGCGCGACGCCATCGCCGCCGAACATCTGTTCGAACCGAAGGAGCCGCCGGCGAGCGCCCAGTCGATGGATGTGAAGGGGATGAGAGAACTGCTTTCCGAACTTGAGGACCACCTCAACAAGGCGATGTACATCGACCTGATGAGCCATCGGCATGACATGGGGGACGTGCAGTTCAACCTCGGACGCGTGGCTGCGTACTCCAATGCTGTTTCATGCTGCAAGAGCAGTCTCATGCTCATGGACCAGCGGGACGGGACGGAGGAGGACGCATGAGCGACATGTACGACCTCATCGAATCCGGCGAGCGCCGCCGGCAGCTCGCACAGGCATGGGAGGCTGGATACTCCGCCGGATGGACCGACCAGCAATGCGACTTCCCTCCTCACACCGCCGACAATCCATTCAAGGAGGGCACCGATGAGTGACAGCACCAATCCCGACTACTACCGCCAAGGCCCGTTCGAATGCATCGAACTGACCAGAATCCTCAGTTTCGACTGGGGCAACGCCATCAAATACTGCTTCCGATGGCAGGGGAAGAACGGCACGGAGGACCTCGCCAAGGCCGTCTGGTACGTCAAGGACGCCATCCTGCACGGTGTCCCGCTCACCACCAACGAGTGGAGCAAGGCCGAGGCCGTCGCCCTGCTGACCGCATTGGCCGCAGCGGACTGGGCCGACCTGCGGGACGTGTGGATTACCATGGCGAAAGACACTCCGCAACACGTGCTGACGCTCCTGGTCCGCAAAATCGCCGAAATCGAAAACGGACGGACGAAGGAGGAATCATGAGACGAATCATCCAGACCATCAGGCAGATACTCATGATCCCAGCGTTCCTCTCCATCTACCTGGCGCTCGCCATCATCGAACACCGTGAAAGGAGGCGAGGACGGAAATGAGGAAATCCACAGAACGCGACATCATCCGATGGCACGAACGCGGATACACGCCAGCCGAAATCCACCGAATCCTGCCGCAATGCACCACCGACGAGATAACCGCCATCATCAACAACCATTCCACCGAAAACGGCGCTCGCCGACGGTATAATCTAAGCAGAACAAACGTTCGAACCGAAGGAAGTCATGAGGGACACTGAGACGCCATGCCCGAACTGCGGCAATCCAACCACGGCTGGATGGGCCATCTGCCAATCCTGCCTGCGCCGGTATATCGAGGACATCGGCTCGCTGGCCCACGTGATTCCGGCACTCCGCGCGCTGGCCGACCGCACCGCCCGCATCGGCGGCCGCTCGCACACGCCATCACGCGGAGTCGCGCCACTGCCCATCAGCGCCCACTGGCAGGAGCAGTGGGAGCGCGCCTCGCGTCTCATGCTCGATATCGCCTCCACCATCGACATCCGCTACAGCCTGCTCAGGCCGGAATCATGGCGCAAGGCGTGGCGCAAGGCCATCTCCAACCGCAACAGCTTGGCGTCCAGCGACAGGACGCCGGACCTCATGCTCGACCTGCACGCCACGCTCATCGACCTCGACGGCATGATGCGCGAGCGCGATCCTCGTGTGACGGTGGTCTCCTGCACGGAGTGCGGCCAGCGGATAGCGGCCCCGTTCGGCATGAGGGCCGGTGACTGTCCGTCCTGTGGCGTGCGCTTGGATTTGGAGGCGTTGGTCACGGAGCATGAGCGTGACGCGCGTTCGCGCACCGTGGACGGCAGTCCGGCCGAGTTGGCGTCGTGGCTTTCAAATGTCATTGGCCGGCGTGTGTCGCGCAAGCAGGTCGAGTGGCTGTTGCGGTCCGGCAGACTGCATGGCTGCGAGCGCCTTGGCTCTGGCAGGTGGCGTGTGGTGGCGGGTGGGTTGCTTGATGCGGCGTCGCACGTCGGCTGATGCGACACGCCGAACATTTGTTCGATGTCCGCTCGCCGTTTAATGTGTATGGTAAGCGCGAATTGTGGGTGGCCACAGGTTGCCTTGTTCGTGTCTTTTCGTGATTGGAGGCCATCCGGCGTTTGCCGGGTGGCCTTCGCGCTTCGGTAGGCTCAGCGGTAGAGCCGCAGGACGATGCGGATTCCAATGAGCGGACCTCTAACCGGTCATGGTTTCCTTTCCTTGATTGCCCGTTGACGATATGCGGCCTGCCGGTGGCTGGTTCGACTCCAGCCCGAAGCACTATGATTATCCATATCCGGCATGCTTCCCACTGGCGATGACCATCGCCAACGAAGTCTCCCAAGCGCCACATCCATGGGGTGATTCACCTGGGGAGAACCACGGTGATGAGCATCACGGTGGGCACGCGTACGAGGCGTGCCGGACACCTCTACGTCGATGGGGGTCGCGATGTACAAGGTATGCTCCACCTCCGGCTGTCCACACCTGGTCTCCTCCGGCTCACTGTGCGACGAGTGCAGGAAAGCCAAGGACAAGCGCCGCTCTCGCGGCCGCAATCCATACACCTCGAAAGCCCATAGGCTCGCACGAGCCCGTGTGCTGGCGAGGGATCCGCGATGCGTCTGCCCTGGCGACGGACCAGACGGATGCGGCAGGCACCATGGCCTGTGCGGCGCCCCCAGCACCATCGCCGACCATTGGCCGCTCGAACGCGTCGAGCTTATCGAAGCCGGACTGGACCCTAACGATCCGGTCCGCATGCGCGGCCTGTGCAAGTGTTGCCACGACAGCAAGACGGCAAGGACGAAACCTTCAGGCTTCAACGGACGAAGCCTTCGCTGATTCATCTCATCTGCTGCACACATGCGGTACGTCGAGCCAAGCCGACGACGTCCGGCGCGCGCCGCAAGCGTGAGGCGAAGCGGAAAACAAAAGCGATCAGGTCTTTTCCAATTCGGTTCGCAGCCCGCCGCGAAGCCGAACGCGCGGTATCGGAAAACGTTGGAAAATCAACGAAAACAAACCGACGAAACACCCACGGGGGTACCCCCTAACGGATTGGTGGCCGGAACCGCCGGAGAGCTGTCTCCGAGGTGCGGAGGGTTCAAAAGTTTCAGAGGGGGCCGGGCGAAAGGCCCGGCCGCCCACAGCGAAGGAACGGCGCAAGGCCGTCCGACGATGGAGGAGACATGCCAAGAGGAGGAAAACGCGTCAGATCCGGTCCGATGCCCGATCCGTCGAGCGGAGCGAGCGAACGCAGAGGCTACACTCTGCGCAGCCTGCCCAACACCGAATACAAGGGGAGGCCGCCGAAATTCCCGCTACCACCGTATGTGCTTCGCTATTTCGACAAGGAGTCGCAGGAATGGGTCGAGGACACCGCCGGTTCGGAATCCTGGAACAATCGGGAGGCCGAACTATGGAAACAGCTGTGGCGTCTGCCGCAGGCGCGCGCATGGAAACAGCCGCAGCTGAAGTACCTGCACTACCAGATTGCCTCGTACGTGCGCGAATGTGTGATCTGCGAGAGCTCATTGGCGAAGGCCGCGGACGTGGCCGTGAAGATCAGGCTTGAGGATCGCATCGGCCTGTCCGAGGCCGGATTGCAGGCGCTCGGCTGGAAGATCTCCGAAGACAACGTCGACATGGCCGCCCACGAGGTGTCCGCCACGGACGTGGAGGCCGCCGCCAGCGGAATGGACACCAAGATCGTCCAGTTCCCACGACGCCTGAGGGCGTGACATGGCCGACGATTGGATCATCGACTTCCCGACATTGGCCGACCTGCAGGACGCGTGGGTGCAGCGGCATGTGCGCCAGCCAGACGGCATCCTCCGCGGCAAGCCATTCTGCTGGTCCGATTGGCAATTCTGGTACGCCGCGCACCGCTGGCGGGTGCGCGAGGACGCGGAATTCGTGCCTCCCGAGGAGGTCACGGTAGACAATCCGCTCGTCCTCAACCAGGCCTTCCAATACCGTCTGACCGGATGCATCGGACCACAGAAGACCGGCAAGGGACCGACCGAGGCCTCATGCGCGATACTCGAGGCCTGCGGGCCCGTCGTGTTCGCCGGTTGGGCGAAGCCCGGCGACGTGTACCGATGCTCCGACAACGGCTGCCCCTGCGGATGGGTCTACCACTACAATCCGGGCGAACCGAAAGGCATGCGTCACCCTTCGCCACTCATCCAGCTGACCGCGAACTCCGAGGACCAGGTGCGCAACGCCTACCGTCCACTCGTCGCGATGATACGGCTCGGCCCGTTGAAGCAGCTGCTCAAGGTGCGCGAGGGCTTCATCCGCATCCTGCGCCCCGGAATCAACTTGGACGATGACGATCTCGACCTCGACCGCATCGACGTGGTGACCGCATCGGCCACCAGCCGTCTGGGCAACCCGATCTCGGACGCCGAACAGGACGAGGCCGGCCTGTACACCAAGTCGAACGGCATGCTCGACGTGGCCGACACCCAACGCCGCGGCGCCGCCGGCATGGGCGGCAGAACGCACTTCTGGACCAACGCCTACGACCCCGGCGAAAATTCCTATGCCCAACAGCAATTCGAGACATCGGCATCGGATGTGTGGATCTTCTACCGCAACCCCGACCTCAACCCGGACCTGCGCCACAAGGACGGTACGCCATACAGCTTCAACAACCGGCGCGAACGCCGCAAGATCCTCGAATGGGTGTACGCCGGCAGCCCCTGGGTGCCCTTGGATTCCGTCGAGGCGGAGGCCGAGGCCCTCATGGAGAAGGACCCCGCGCAAGCGGAACGCTTCTTTGGCAACCGCATGGTGCAGGGCGGCGGCGCATGGCTCGAGGACGGACTATGGGAGAGCTGCTATGCGGGACAATAGACCACTCAACAAATCAAGGATGCGGACGATGAGGCAATACAATCTTCCGCTGCTGCAAAAGGTGCGGACAGTTGGCCGATACGACATGCCAATGCTTGCAAAACAGGACGTCACCCCCCCTGACACGTTGATAGGCTTCAATTACGCGACCGGCAAAAAGACAGTCAAGCATTGCGGAATCCATTTCTTCATCGATGACTACCAGTTCCAGAGAGTCTGGAACCAGCCGGACAGATACATCGCACCGCTCAAACGCTTCCAGTGCGTGCTGACACCTGATTTCAGCACATACATGGACATGCCGGAAGCGATGAAGATCTATAACGTCTTCCGAAGCCGTCTGATCGGAGCATACTGGCAGGCCTGCGGACTGAAAGTCATCCCAACACTTCAATGGGCGGGCCCAGAGTCACTCCCGTACTGCTTTTCAGACATTCCAAACAACTCCACCGTCGCGGTAAGCACGGTCGGAACGAACGACAATCCGACGGCAGAACTCTATTGGCGGCTCGGCATGCGATACGCGATCGACAGGCTCGAACCGGAAAAGATTCTCCTCTACGGAGATGCCATTCCGTTTTTCGACTTCAGTGGCATCGAAGTGGTCACATACAAAAACAGCAATGCGGAAAGGATGAAAAAATGGGCGGAAGAGGATCAAGCTCAGGCGCAGGACGTGGCGGACATGGCGGCGGAGGGGGAGGCTCTTCCTCTGACCTTTCATCCGTAAGCGACACGGATCTCACCAAGATGATGCGCGACGCGGGAAACCGCATGGACACCGCATCGGAAATCATGCAGAGAACCGCGCACGGAGCCACGCAATACAACCAGCGCATGCCGGAAAGCGTCTTTCCAGAGGCAACCAAGGCGAACTACGACAAATACCGGGCAGCCTCCAAGGCATTCCGCACCGCCAGGGCACAGCGCGACAGAATCTCCGACGAACAGATCCGACGCCAACCAAAATCAAGCGGCACAAGCCACGCATTCGTCAATTCCTTCGGCGAAGCGACAACAAGGGAGATCACAAACCAGAACTACCAGCGCTCGCAGAAGAGTTTGTCAAAATCGGTCTTGAGGAACATGGGATATTAGCGTGTCCGAGCATGAGCTTTGGCTTGAGAACCCGTCGAAGGGCACCGAGGTGTGCCTCGGCTTCGACGGCTCCGAGAACGACGACTGGACATGCATCAAGGCCGAAACACGCGAGGGCTTCATCTTCACTCCGCGCTACGGCGAGGACCGGCGTCCCACCATCTGGAACCCGAAGACATGGGGCGGTCGAATCCCGCGCAGCGAGGTCAACGCCGCCATGGACGAGCTCAACGACCGGTACAAGATCGTGCGCGCCTACTGCGACCCCGGATTCCGCGACGAGGTGTCGTGGGAGTCGCAGATCGAGGCATGGGACTCCCAATACGGGCCGAAGAAGTACATTCCCTGGTCGATGAGCGGCTCCAGCCGCATCACCGCCGTCTGGGAGGCATTGAAACGCTTCGAATCCGACCTCGAGCACCACGCCATCACCCAGGATGGCTGTCCGATCACCATCACGCACATGCGCAACGCAAGACGCTTCGCCAAGTCCGGCGAACGGTACGGGCTCGGCAAGCCAAAACAGACAAGGAAAATCGACGCGGCGGTCACCAGCGTGCTCGCACATGAGGCGGCATGCGACGCGCGCGCCGCCGGCTGGGGCAGGAAACGCAAGGCCTACCTGCTGACCGGCTCGACAACAAGGGGATTCTGAATGATTCGCACCGCCGCGGACGTGAACCGTATGGCGAACCTGCTCGCCATGAAGATAGAGCAGCGACGCTCGGACATTAGGAAGCACACGGACTACGTGCGCGGCAAGCGTGGCACCCTGAAATTCGCGTCCGACGAATTCAAACGCTACATGTCGGATCGTTTCAGCGGATTCGCCGATAACTGGTGCCTGCCTGTGGCGCAGGCGCCCGTGGAACGCATCCACTTCCGAGGCTTCATCCCATACGGCGACGTCGAACTCGACTCGCACGTGATGCGCGTGTGGGAGCGCAACGACTGCGACCGCAAACTGCAGGAGACCGCCCTGATGATGACCACCACAGGCAGAGCCTTCGGCCTGGTCACCTCGATGCCGGACGGCAGGGCGCGCATAAGTTTCGAACACCCCGACTCGGCGGCTGTCCACTACGATCCGCTCACCGGCGAGGTCGACGCCGGCCTCCTGGTCAGATACGACGAGGAGCACGAATTCGGCACGCTGCTGCTGCCCGACGTGGTCTTCGACGTGGTGCGCGTCCGCGCGGGCGGAGACGACGAACGAGACCGTCTGCCGCCGGGCGTCGAGGGATGGATGTTCCTGCCGGACTCCGCCCGCCCGAACCCGCTCGGCCGCGTCCCACTGGTCGAATTCCGCAACCAGATGCTCCTGGACAACCTTCCCATCAGCGACGTCGAGCAGGTCGAATCCATGCAGGACGCCGTCAACGTCTGCTGGGCATACACCTTGAACGCATTGGACTTCGCGTCCATGCCCGCGAGGGTCATCCTCGGCGGCGACAGCCTGTCCGAACCGGTGTTCGACAAGGCCACCGGAGAGCAGGTGGGCGAACGTCCCGTGAACCTCGACAAGCAGGTCATGGAGCGCATCATGCAGATCACCGGCGACAACGTGTCGATCGGCGAATGGACGGCAAGCAACCTGCAGGCCTTCCTTCCGATCATCCAGAAGGCGGTCGAGCACATCGCCGCCGAGACGCGCACGCCAGGCCATTATCTTTTGACGAACGCGGAGGTGCCCGCCACCGGCTACGAGGTCGCCGAAGCCGGATTGGTCAGCAAGACGTTGGAGCGCATCAGCTTCATGCGCCAGCCGGTGCGTGAGCTGTGCGAGATGGCCATGACGCTCGAGGACGACGAGCAGTCAGCGCGCATCCTCGAGGACTCCAAGGTCGTGTTCGCCACGCCGCAGTACCGCAGCGAGGCCCTCATGGCCGACGCGATGCTCAAATACGAGCGGCTCGGCTACCCGCTGCAGTGGATCGCCGAACAGATGGGCCAGAGCCCCGAGGACATCAAGCGCATCATGCGCATGATCGACGAGGAGAACAGCGACCCGGAGATGGCCGAGATAGCGCGAACCCTGCAGGTCGGAGGTGCATCTGATGACGGTGACGATGGACAGCCTGTCGGACAGCCGGCACACCCTGGCCAGACTATGCCTGCTGGCCGTGAAGGCGGCGGACAAAACATGGAAGGGCGTGGATCCGCGACGGGTGCGTGACAGCTGGAATCGGACGAACGCCGACTTCCTGACGCTCTTCGCCACCCTGCAGACGCGCGCCGCCGCCGACGCGATGGACTCATCCACGCTGATGCTCGCCGAACAGAGCGATTACATCCAGCCAGACGGCGGCATCGCGAATCCTCTCGCATTCGGAACCGGCTTCGCGCCGAGCGGCATCGACCTCGAATCGTATTTCGGCATCCCGGTCACGCACACCCTGTCGGCCATCAAGTCCGGCATGGACGAATCGGAGGCCATGCAGGCTGGACGCGCGACGCTCCGCCAGATGGCCATGCAGGCCATCGAGGACACCTCCATCAGCGCGATGGGCGTCAGCATCACACAAAGGGCAGGCGTCGGCTACGTGCGCGTCGAATCACCCGACTGCTGCCCACGATGCGCCATCCTTGCCGGTAAATACTTCCGGCACAACAACGACTTCCTTCGCCATCCGAAATGCCATGGCCGCACCATCCCATGCAAAGGCAAGGAAAAGGCCGAGAAACAAGGCTGGATCACATCACCGATGGACCGTTTCAACGGCATGAGTGAAGAGGAGCAGGACAAGGTCTTCGGACATGCCGACGCGCAAGCAATCAGAGACGGCGCCGACATCTACCAGGTCGTCAACGCCCACCGAGGCATGCGGCCAATCGGCCGCGGCAATGTCCACATGACCACGTCCGAAGGCACTGGCCGCTACGGATGGAGCCATATGATCCGCAAATACGAATACGGACAACGCCAGCGGCGCAGGCTCACACCGGAAGGCATCTACAGTTTTCACCTTCCGCGCGAACAGACCATCGAACTCCTGAAGCGCGAGGGCTACATCCTCCCCGACAACTGGAGAACCCAAGTCCCAGCGCTCCGCCGCCAGCAATGGCTCCACAACAACGAATGGCGCCAAGGCCGACACGAAGAACAGACAGCCGCCCAGAAACGCCTCCAGAACGCACGACTCCGCTACGAAGCCGCCCTCGCCGGCCGCAACCCGTACCAGCCGGGTTCGCTGGTCACACCTGACGTGCTGGCCAGGGCGGAGAACTCGTACCGCAGATGGCTCGCCAGCAACGGCGAGGTCTACACCAAATGAAAGGAAACACCATGTCCGAAGGACAACAGCAGGATCCGAAAGCCGGCAACCCGAACAATCAGGAGCCGACCGTCGACTGGCACGACAAGTTCCTCGGCCAGAAGAAGGTCAACGGTGATCTCGAGGCGAAGCTCAAGGCCGCCTACGAGAAGGCCGACCGCGTCGACGACCTCGAGAAGCAGGTCGCCGAATGGCAGAAGCGCGGCGAGGAATTCGACGCCGCACAGGCCACCATCGCCGGACTGCAGAAGCAGGTCCTCCAGGCCAACGTCACCGCGGCCGCCACCGGCAGGCTCATCGACCCCGGCGATGCCTTGAAACTCATCGACTTCTCCGACCTGACCGCAGACGATCAGGGCGGATACGACCAGCAGGCCATCAGCGACAAGATCGACGCTCTGGTCTCGGCACACCCGTATCTCGCGCAAGGCGGGAACAAGGCTGGCCTGAACGGAATCATCCCGCCGTCAGGCTTCCGCGATGGAGAACATTCCGCGGGACAGCTCACCAGGGACGACCTGAAGAACATGACCTCGAAGCAGATCGAGGAGGCGCGCCGCAAGGGCCGCCTGGATGACCTGCTCGCAGGCCGCCAGAACAAGTAAGGAGGCCAGCAATGGCAATCACCAATTTCATCCCCGAGGTCTGGTCCGCCAGTATCCTTGAAGCCCTGCGCGCGAAGCTCGTCTTCCCGAGCCTGTGCAACCGCGACTTCGAAGGCGACATCCGTGAGGCCGGCGATACCGTCCATATCACCGGATACAACGACGTGACCGTGAGGAAGTACTCCCGCGGCGGCACCATCACCGTCGAGGCCGCGACTGACGCCGACAAAGGCACCCTCGTCATCGACCAGTCCGATTACTTCGCGTTCAGCGTCAACGACCTCGACAAGGTTCAGGCGAAGGACGACCTGACCGGCCGGTTCACTAACTCCGCGGCGTACAACATGATGCTGAACGTCGAGAACTACATCTCCGGCCTGATGGACAAGGCCGTCACCAAGGAGGCCAAGGCCGTCACCGTCGCCACCCCGAACGACGCGTACCTCGCAGTCGTGGCCGCACGCACCCAGCTCGACAAGCAGAACGTGCCGACCGAGGGACGCTGGATCGTCGTCAGCCCCGACTTCTACGCCATGCTGCTGCAGGACTCCCGCTTCATCGAAGGCACTGATGCCGGCCACAACACGCTCCTCAACGGCGTTGTCGGCTCCGTCGCAGGATTCTCCGTCGTGGAATCCAACAACGTGCCCGCTGCGAAAAGCGCCAAGCCCACCGTGCAATCCATCATCGCCGGCACCAACGCCGCCGTCACCTTCGCGCAGCAGGTCAGCAAGGTCGAGGCCATGCGCATGCAGACCGACTTCGCCGACATGGTCCGCGGACTCGATCTGTACGGCGCCAAGGTCATCCGCCCCGAGTGCCTGACCAAGATCAAGCTGACCCTCGCCGACGCCGAGTGAGCCATCGATGATCGGAGGCTGAAATGACCGCACTGGCCACACTGGCCGACCTGAAGAGCTACGGAATCGACGTGACCGACGAACAGACGGCATTAAGCCTGCTCGACTCGGTCTCCGACGCCGTCCGCTCGGCCGCCGGCTGTCCGATCACCCTCGGCGAATGGACGGTGGACCTGCCCGGCGAACAGTCCAGGAAACTCGACCTGCCCTGCAAGGCCGTCCGCTCAGTGTCCAAAGTGCTCATCGACGGACAGCCTGTCGAGGATTGGCGGTTCTTCGGCTCATCGCTCTACCGCGACGAACCGTGGAGCCCCTTCGGCGGCATTCCGTCGACTATCACCGTCACCTTCACAGGCGGCTGGAAGCCTGTGCCGGCCGATATTGTCAGACTCGTCTGCTCGTATGTCGCAGCCGGACTCCATCAGCTCGAGGACGGCGGCCCCGGCGCCCACGCCGGCGTCAGCTACGAGCGCGTCGACGACGCACAGGTCGGATACGCGCAAGGCGACGCCGCCCAAATCGACGTGACCGAATTGCCGGAAACGACCAAGCGCAGCCTGCGCAACCGCTTCGGCGCGAACGTTACGTCGATTGGAGTTTTCCGATGAGAATCAGCGCGTCATTCCTAGCCAAGGCACGTCGTGACGCGGAAGGCCTCATGACCGACCAATGCACGGTAACCCGCCCAGGCGAGTCCACCACGGATCCGGACACGGGACTGCCGAACACCGGCACGGAGCAGGTGTATGAGGGCAAGTGCAAGGTGCAGACCTCGGGCGGCCTCGCCAGTGAACAGACCGAAGGCAGCGCCGCCCAAGCCATGGGCGCCGTAAGTCTCGTATGGTCGCTGTACGTGCATTTCCCTTACGACACGTCCGGCCTGCGTGCCGGTGACGTGGTGGAGGTCACGGATTCCGCGAATCCGCTGCTTTCCGGCCGACGGTTCCGGCTCGTCTCCCCGCAATCGGAGAAGAGCCATGTCACCGCCTGCCGCTGGAATGTGAAGGAGGACGCATGAGTCTTGTGAACGTGGACGCGAGCCAGCTGAAAGCCTTCGGAACCACTCTCGCGGGCGGTGCCACCGTGCGTCGTGCATTGGTGTCCGCCGCAGTGAAGAAGGGCGCGCAGAACGTCAAGGAAAGCATCGAGGGCGATCTGAAAACGTCCCGGAACGCCGCCTTCCGGCGCATCGGCATCCATTACACGATGCAGACCGTCGGAGCGTCGGGCATCGCCGCCGACATCAGCCCTACAAAGGGCGGTGCGGGCAGTCTGGCCAACATCGCCTTCTTCGGCACCGCCAAGGGCGGTGGAAGCCACCGCTTCTACGAACACGCCGAAGAGGAATTGCCGTCGCTTGCAAGGCATGTGGCGCAGGCGGGGACGGAGGGATTCGCATGACCTCGATCATGACCCTGACCGGCACCATCCTCGACCACATCCCGCAGCCGGCCAAAGGTTGGACTGTGTACCGGCAGACAGCGCCGAAGCCGACGGACAAGCCGCCGTGGATCATCGAGACGGTGACCACCAACGGCCACCTCGTCGGAGAGACGCAACGCCCTCATTGCGGCATCGGCACACTGCAGGTGCGCATCGTCAGCACCACCGCGGATTCCGTCAACGTCATCGCCGACGACCTCATGGTCCCCGGCCTGACCGGCAAACGTTTCGTGGCGCAAGGCTTCGACACCGGCTGTCTCACCCTCTTCTCCGACTCCGGCGCCTACGCCGCCGGACTCACCGCCGAGGAGACGGCGCTCCTGTACCAGTGCCGCCTGCTCACCTTCAAATTCAACTGGTCGCGCATGTGACCGAAACCAATGTTTCCAACCCCTTTCGGCATTAGCCGCGAGGGGTTTCGTCTTAAGGAGCGAAATATGGTCCTCAATCTGGGAACCGAGATCCCGTCCACGCCAGCGGACGGAAAGGTCAACACCATCTGGGTGCCGTCCATCAAGGACATCAACCATCCAACCGCGTCCGAAATCTCCAACGGCACCGACCTGTCAAACTACGTGACATTGGGCGGTTGGTCCTGCTCTCCAAGCCAGGACACGATCAGCGACCAGCGCGAGAACAGCTCGATGGACTACGAGAACCCAGGCAGGAAGAAGATCAGCGGCCCGTCCGTCGAGGTCATCGACAACACCAACACCGAGCACGCTAACCAGAACGCCGCCATGGACACCCTCAAGGAGGGCGCGGAAGGCTATTTTGTCCGCCGATACGGCAAGAACACCGACCGCACCTTCGTCAGCGGAGACGTGGTCAACGTCTACGCCGTCCGCATCGGCATGAGTGCCAAGGACGCGATCGCCGCCAACACGGTGCTGCGCTCCAAGGTCAACTTCACCATCAAGGCCCCCGGCTGGGCCGAGAACGTGAAGGTCTCCTGACAATTCTTCCCGCGTCGGACTTTGTTCCCTTCGCCGACGCGGGAACCTCTCAAATTCTTCGCAAAGGAACACAACACAGGACTTTTTACGGAGCGAAGGAACATCATGCTCAAAGTGACACGCAAGACCAAACAGGTCGACATCATCCTCGACCAGGAGCTCGCCGAACACATCGCCATGCTCGGAGACCAGCTCGCCCGCGAACTCACCGCGGAACAGGTCACCGAGGCCGGCGCCAACAACGCCGCCAAACGCACCGCCAAACGCATCGAGGAATTGAGGAAGCAGGCCGAGGCAAGCACGCTCGTCATCACCCTGCGCGCCATGGGCGTGAGCAAATGGGCCCAGACCCTCGCCGCCAACACCGTCACCAACGGCGCCACCGCCGGAACCCGCGACATGTTCGGAACCGCCGCCACCGCGCTGCCGCAGATGATCGAGACGGCCACCATCGGAGGCAAACCCGTCGACGACGCCGACCTCACCAAGGACGCCCTGCTCACCCTGTTCGACGAGATGACAGACGGCCAATTCACCCCGCTCTGGCACGCCATCAACGAGCTCAACGGAACCGTCGCCGACCCAAAAGCCGCATTCGACCTAGCCTCGAAGGTTCTCCACAACTGATCGACGACCTCAGGATCTGCCGCCAGCTCGGCATCAGCTACAAACGCTGGATGGGCTGGACCCCAAACATCACCGTCCAACGCGACAGCCACCGCCGCATCACCGGCTACCAGACCGAACCCGAATGGGACGAAACCGAACGCGACTGGATGCGCGCCCTCAACGACTACGAGAAAAGCCTCTGCCCACTGTGCGGACTGCCACGCGACATCTGCCAGTCACCCGACGCGGAATTCAAACTCCACGCCGAAACCAGCATCTGCTGGGCATCCACACACATGCAGGAAGCCATGCGCAGATGGCAGAAAGCCAACAAGGACAGTCCCGCCAGGGACTCGCTCGTCGCACACCTCACCGACTGAAAAGGAGGGGAAATGGCCGACAACAAGAACATCGTCGTCCGACTCATGGCCGACACCTCGCAATACGAGACCGCGCTCGCCAAGGCCGGCAAAAGCACCGAGGAGCTCGCCGGAGGACTCGAGAAGTCCGGCAGCAAGACCGGCATCGTCACCAAAGGTCTTACCGCGGCAGGCTTGGCCGTGGCTGCTTTCGGCGTCGCATCCATCAAGATGGCCGCCGACTTCGACGAACAGATGAGCACCGTCCAGGCCAACTCCGGTGCCACCAGCGCACAGCTTGGCCAATTGCGCGAGGCCGCACTGCAGGCCGGCGCGAGCACCGTCTACACGGCGAGCGAGAGCGCCGGCGCAATCAATGATCTGGCCAAGGCCGGCATGAGCGTGTCCGACATCCTCTCCGGCGGCCTCACCGCATCCCTCAACCTCGCCGCCGCAGGACAGATGAACGTAGGCGACGCCGCGGAATACATGTCGCAGGCCCTCACCATGTTCCACCTATCCGGCAAGGACGCGGCCAGCACCGCCGACGCGCTGGCGGCCGGCGCGGACAAGGCTGTAGGCAATGTGTCTGACTTCGGTGACGCACTCAATAACTGCGGCGTCATGGCCAACAGTTTCGGTATGAATCTGCAGGAGACCGTCGGCGTGCTCGGCCTCTTCGCGCAGAACGGCATCGTCGGCGCCGAGGCAGGCACCCAGCTCAACTCGATGCTGATGCGCTTGGCGCATCCAGCTGCAGACGCCGAAAGCACCATGAAGGAACTCGGCATAAGCACTCACGACGCCAGCGGCAAGTTCGTCGGCTTGTCCAATTTGGCCGGCCAATTGCACGACAAGCTCGGCAGCCTCACCGACCAGCAGCGCCAGGAGGCCGAAGCCACCATCTTCGGATCGTATGCGATCAAGGGCGCCGGCATCATCATGGATGCCGGCAAAAGCGGCGTGGACAAGTGGACCAAGGCCGTCTCCGACAGTGGCTTCGCCGCGCAGCAGGCGTCCAACAAAACCAACAACTTGAAGGGCGACCTCAAGATGCTGGAGTCCGCCACACAGTCCGCCATGACCAAGATTGGCGAGGGCGCGCAGGGCCCGCTCCGCAAATTCACGCAGGGCCTGACCGACCTCATCACCGACTTCGGCAACCTCCCCGCCGGAGTCCAACAGGCAATCGTCCTCGGAGCAAGCCTCACCGGCATCCTCGCCGGACTCCACAAGGCCGTCACACCACTCAACACCGGCACCAGCGCCGCAGCCCAAGCCTTCGGCCTGCTCGTCGACCCCATCCAACGCATCGCCATAGCCGGACCACAACTCAAAAGCGCCTTCACCGACATCACCACCGCCATCAAAGGCACCGACACCGCCGCCATGGCCGACGGACTCACCCGCACCCAAATCGCAGCCCGAGGCCTACGCGGAGGACTCTCCGGCATTGTCACCCTCCTTGGCGGACCATGGGGAGTCGCACTCACCGTCGCCGGATTCGCGCTCGCCGCATTCGCCAGCGCCCAGCAGAAGGCCAAGGAGGCGCAGGACGAGCTCAAGACGAGCATCGAATCCAGCAGCAACATCGCGGAAACAATCGCCGACCATTTCCAGGATTTGAAAATCGGCGGCGAGGACGCATCCAAGGCCTTGAAGGAAATGGGCGTCAACCTCACCGACGTGACCAGCAGCGCCATGGGCAACGGCACCGCCATGCAGAAGGTCAAGGACGCGCTCGAGGAGTACGTCCAGGCCGCTGGGGACGACACCTCCGAGATGTCGAGGCGCCGCGCCGTGGCCGACGACCTCACGTCCGAAATCAACAAGGAGTCCAAGGCCTACAAGGAAGCGTCCGACAAGGTCAAGGAGAAGACGAAGGCCGCGAATGATGCCGTTGGCGCCGATGGCAAGAGCGCCTCCTCCGCCAAGCAGGCCGCCAGCGCCAACAAGGACCTCGGCTCCAGCGCCAAGGACGCGGCCGAGGAAATCGACGGACTCGTCAAATCGCTCTTCGGCCTGGAATCCAACAACCTCACCGCGGACGAGGCCGTGGACCAGCTCGACCAGAAGATCGGACAGCTGTCGGACACCTGCAAGGACAATGGCGTCGTCTTCAGCCAGAACGGCGACCTTTTGGATCGCTTTTCGGAGAAAGGTACCAAGACCAAGCAGGCTCTCGAGGACATCGCCAGCAGCGCGCAGAACGCCGCCGAGAAGATTCTCAAGCAGGGCGAGTCCACGAATTATTCGAATGGTGAGATCGATCGCGCCAATCAGGTCCTGCAGGATGCGCGAGATGCGGTCATCAAGCAGGCCGAAGCATCCGGCATGAGCGAACAGGCCGCCAACAACCTCGCGGACAGGTGGGGTCTGAGCTCGGACAGCATCAAGGCGAACATCGAGAGCATCAAGCTGACCGCCGAAAACAGCAAGGCGAAGCTTGATGTGGACGATTCCAAGGCCAAGAAAAAGACCAAGGACGCCAAGACGAGCCTCGGTAAGTTCCACGAGATCGACGCGAAGGCCACGCTGGACGCCGACGCGAAGAAGGCCACGGCCAGCGCCAAGAAGGCGCAGAAGATGATGGACGACTTCAACAGGAAGCACGTCAAGGCGACCCTCGATGCGACCGACAAGGCGTCCAAAAAAGCTAAGACGGCCTCCGCGAATGTCAACAAGCTCAACAACAAGAAGGCTACCGCCAAGCTCGACGCCAAGGACAACGCCTCGCCGAAGGTCGACAAGGCCAATTCGAAGAAGCTGACCAACAAGCGCAACACCTTGGACTCCACGGACAAGGCCACGCCGAAGACGAACGCCGCGAACGCGAAGAAGCTGACCAACAAGCGCAACACGCTCGATTCGGCCGACAAGGCCGGACCGAAGGTCGACGCCGTCAACCGCAAGAAGCTGAACGACAAGAAGAGCACCGCCTCGGTCAACGACCAGGCGACACCGGTGCTCCGCTCCATCAACAACTTCAAAATCGCGGACAAAACCTTCACCGTCACGGAGAAGACGAAGAAGGAGGGTGGCTATACCGGTGGAATGTTTACAGACGGCACCTTCCAGCGGTTCGCCGGAGGTGGCATGTTCACCGGCTACGTCGACCCAGCATGGGCGCCCGGCAATTCGCTTAGCGATAGCGTGCAATTGCTCAACGCACGTCTCGCCAGCGGCGAATACGTCCAAAACGCCGCTGCCACGACTTATTACGGCGTGGAGAACATGCGCCTGCTCAACGAGCGGAAAATCCCCCGCGAAGCGTTCTCCACAAGCCGGAGCATGCCGGATGTCAACGTGATGGTGGACACGGGCGCCGTGGTCTCCGCGATCACCAGCCTGCACAACGACCTCGGCGCGATCATCAGCGCCGCGTCCGACACATCGTCCATCAGCGACCGCGACCTGGGGAGGATGATCCGAAAATATGCGAGAGCTTAGCTACCGCACCCACGATGGCCGGACCATCGACCTCGACCGCGATGACATGTGGGTCGCGGATCTGCAGGACATGCGTGCGAACGCGTGGACCTACACCCTGGCCACGCGCGGCATCAAGGGCGTAAGCAGGTCGGCCATCACATCCAAGATGACCATCCGCACCAAACAGCCGACGCTCTTGGACGACGCATGCGCGCTTTTCGACATGGACATGCAGGACCAAAAGCCCGGAACCATCACCGTCAACGGCGAATGGTCACAACGCGCCTACGTCGTCGCATCCAGCCTCGGGATGCTGCCGATGCCGGACTACGCCCAGATCGACTGCACCGTGGTCCTGTGCGACGGCGTATGGCGCAAGGCGCTGCCGACACAGCATTTCTTCCCTGCGGCGGCCGGTACCGGAGGCCAGCTCGACCTGCCCACCGACCTGCCCACCGACCTCGGCGCGTCGAAGATCGCGATGCTCGTGTCCAACCCAGGCGTCCAGCCCGCGGAATTCACCGCGATCATCTTCGGCCCGTGCTCGAATCCCGGCTTCGCCATCGGAGGCAACCGGTACGAGATCTCGGACGTGACCATACCGTCCGGAGGATATGTCGCGCTGTCGGCCACCGGACTGGACAAGAGCATCAGACTGGTTGCGGCCAACGGCGACGTCACCGACATTTTCTCCCACGGCCAGCGCGGCAGCGGTGTCGGCGGCGGCAGATATATCTTCGAGCCGATACCGGCCGGAGACAGCCTTCTGGAGATCTCCGCCAACTTCGGCGTCGACCTGACCATCTACCAGCAGTCGGGAGGGGTGCCATGGTCGACATTATCCTAGCCGACGCCAGTCTGACGCCACGTGCCAGCGTCTCGGACGTGACGCTGGACTGGGCGTCCGGCACCGACGAAAACGATTTCGAACTGACCATCGCCGACCGGTCGCCGACGCTGGCGCGAGGCTGGTGGTGGTGGATCGACGGCACCGAGATAGGCGGCCGCATCGACGACATGCGCACCACCGTCACATCCGGAGCGTCCGAAGTGACATGGCTCGGCCGCACATGGACCGGACTCCTCGCCTCGAAGATCATCAGGCCGGACAGCGGACAGGACTACCTAACCATGTCCGGCAAACTGCCGGACGTCGTCGGAAACCTCGTGCGGCGCATCGGACTGGATTCCGTGCTCACCGTCGAATCCACAGACCAGAGCGCCGTCACGGGCTATGTTTTCAAAAATCCGCGATACGTGGACGCCTACACGGGGCTGAGAGAGCTGCTCGCATCCTGCGGCCGGCGCCTCGACATCAACGCCAAGGACAACCGGATCCTGCTCGGCATCGCACCGGTGGAGACCATCGGCAACACCGTCGACTCCGATCTCGTGGATTTCAAGGCCGAAACCAAACATCGGACCGTCAACCACCTCATCGGACTCGGAGAGGAGGACCTCAAAAACCGGTACGTCAGCGAATGGTACGCCGACCAGCAGGGCAACGTGTCACGCAAGCAGACGCTCACCGGCGTGGGCGAGATAACCGAGATCTACGACTATTCGTGCGCCGAGCAGCAGACGCTGGACGACAACACCATGAAGCGCCTGCAGGAACTGCAGACAGGAGGCTCGGTGGACGTGACGCTCTCGGAATCGATCGGAGAAAGGCTGAGGGTCGACGACGTCGTGACGGCCTCCGACCACAACACCGGATTGACCGTGACCGCGAAGGTCACCAAACGCATCATCAAGATCTCCGACGGCATCATGACCACCTCATGCGAGGTCGGACAGAGCGTCGTCAGGGAAACGTTCTCAGGAAGGTGAGGGAAAAATTGACCATCGAACTCGTCGACGGCAAAGCCGGAGTCGCGCACATCTCAAGCGAGGACAAGGCCATCATCCACCAGGCCAAATTCGGAAAATCTGACATGGTGTTCGACTGGGGAGGCGCATTGGCCTGCACCATGAGCAGTGCCAACAAGGCGACCATCAGCACCGGCTGCGCGTCCATCCAAGGCCTGGACTGGCACATCACCGCGGCAGAGACCGTGACCGTGGAAAACGGATCGCAGGGAATGAAACGCAACGACATCATCGCCGCGCACTACCACCGCGACGCCAACTCCGGCGACGAGACGGTCGAGCTCGTCGTGTTGAAGGGGATCCCCGACTCGACCAAGGCATCCGACCCGAAGATTCCAGCCGGGAAGATACTTTCCGGCGCCACCGACGCCTATCAGAAGCTTTGGCGTATTCCGTTGGATGGTATTACGGTGGGTACTCCGGTGCGCCTGTTCAGTCCGAAGGGTGGATTGTGGGATTCCGTAACCC
>ERZ1034980.458-NODE-458-length-30349-cov-9.074866_pt1 | contig 30349 bp, 18 predicted proteins | sample MGYA00520622_ERZ1034980 | MGnify/ENA primary metagenome ERZ1034980 (study PRJEB33766, sample SAMN09781791) | gut metagenome | biome: gut microbiome | host: Homo sapiens | place: Madagascar | study: EMG produced TPA metagenomics assembly of the PRJNA485056 data set...
AGGAGACATTGGGGATGACCAGGCTCAGCCGTTTGAGGATTTCGGGAGACGACAGGTCCGACTCAAAGGCCTGGCGTGCGGTGGGTTGCTCGATGAAGTTGACTTCGACGAAGCTCTCATAGTCCTCTCGGCCGACCTCGCGGACGATGTAGGTCTTTCCAACCTGCCGTGCTCCCTTGATGAGCAGGCATTCTTCGCCTCTGTTTGCTCGCCATGCGCGTATCGTATCGGCCATCTTGCGACGCATCTCGGACCCCCTTGCCTCCAATTTGCAGATTTTCCAGGGTTATATTGCCCACAACTTGCAGCTTTTCCAAGGCAATTCTACTGCGAATTGCAGCTTTTCCAGAATATGACGCTGTTTGCGGCCTTCCAGTCAGAGTTAGATGCCGCCTTTCGCGGGTCTGATTGAGGGTGGATGAGTACCTCGGTGGACTGAAAGATAGACTTTCCCATCTGCTCAAGAAGGTCGAGCGTTTCAGCGCAGTTTTTGGGTGACCTCATTCATCTTTTCCCTTTGGTTTTCTGGGGCGCGTTTCGGGAAGGTCCGAAGACAGGTCTGGTCCATTCAGCACGTTTCCTGGCCAGTCGTGCTAAATGGACCTTTTTCGGGCGATTTCGGAACTCGTTTTGGTCCGTTTGGCACGATGGTTCGGCGAACATGTCAAACGGGCCATTTGAAGAGGACTGATTCTGATTCCGGCATGGTTTTGCCTGTGTCGGGCAGTCGGATCGGTCAGCTGCCAGAGCAAAGCAGGCCAGCGCTCGCATGGCATTCCCGCGTAATCGCGCAGCTTGCCTGCCAGTCGGGGAAACAACTGCCTGACCAACTATCGATTATCGACAGTTGGTCGTTCGCCTTGTCGCGCAAATTGCGTTGGTGGAGGATAATGCATCAATCTACCAGCTATTTTGCCGTCACAGCAAGCGTCACTTCAGATCCCGTGAAGTATCGGAATCCGTGATTTTCCTTTCTTCGACTGCTTGCCAGAATAGTTGGCGAGCAGGGGAGGGATCGGGTTGAATGGATGCCCGCCCTCCGAAAACGTGTTCCAGAGAACAAGGAAGGATTGCCATCGTGCATACCATGACCCGTCGCAACCTCATTGCCGCCGCCGCTGGTTCGGCCGCCGTTGCCGTTGCTAATGCCGGTATCGCCCTTGCCGAGGACTCCTCGGCGCTGAACCCCGGCACCTACACGGTGACTGTCGACAGCATCAAGGGCGCCATGACCGTTGCCGTGAGCTTCTCCGAGTCCGCCATCACCGACGTGCACGTGCTCGAGTGCAACGACAGCGACGTCATCAAGGACGTTGCCATCGCCAGCGTATCTGCCCGCATCGTTGAGCAGCAGAACATCGAGGTCGACGGCGCAACCGGTGCAACGTTTACCTCGCTTGCCCTGGAGAACGCCGTCAGCCAGGCCATCGAGCTTGCTGGCGGTGACGTTGCGGCTTTCGAGAAGGGGTCTGACGCCGTCGCGGAGAAAGCCCAGGGAGAAACTGAGGAGTTTGACCTGGTAGTCATCGGTGCCGGTGCGGCCGGCCTCTCTGCTGCCATTACCGCCGCGCGCGAGGAGGTTGCGCCTAGCGTGCTGCTGCTCGAGAAGCAGGCATTTGTGGGCGGCTGCTACCGTGTGTGCGGTGGCGGCATGTGGGCCATGGGCGCCCCCATCAACGAGTGGGTCGGTCAGGACTGCTCGACCGAGGAGCTCGTGAAGTTCATGCAGGGCCGCTCCGGCGACAACGACATCGACGCCGAGCTGTAGGGCAACATCCATGACATCTCGTCCGATGTCTTCATGTACATGATCGAGCAGGGTGTGGCAGTCAACCCGCTCACCTGGACCCTCGGCAACCCCAACTCGCAGATTCCCTGCTTCTGGACGAGCCGTCATGCCGACATTGCTTGGGAGGACGTCGTTTCCGGCTGGTCTGACCAGGAGCACCTCATTGCCGAGCGTCTGGGTGTTCAGACCCGCCTGAACAGTCGCGTGACCGAGCTCGTGGTGACCGACGGCGCGGTGACTGGTGTTGTCGTTGAGGACGGCCAGTCCATCTACCAGGTGAATGCCAAGAAGGTGATCATTGCCACGGGTGGTTTCACGCAGAGCTCGGAGTATCGCGATGAGTACGCCGCCGATTATGCGGAAGCCTTCGCCTTCACGTCCGCCGGCGACACCGGCGACGGCATCACGATGACCCGCGACCTGGACGTCCCCGTGGTGGGCGAGGGCATGATGGGCCTCATGGGTCTCAACCCCAGCCTTGGCTATTACGGTGAGTTCGGCAGCCTGGTGTGGCTGCCCCAGGTGGACGTCAACGCCGAGGGTGAGAAGGTGGACATTGCCAACACGTTCTACGGCGACACCCTTGCGCTTATCTGCCAGCAGACTGGCGGCGTCGTCTACGGCATCTTCGACGCGACGTCGCCTGTGGCCGAGCGTCTGGAGAAGGCCGTTGCCGCCGGCTATGCCACGAGCTACGACACGGTTGAGGACCTGGCCGCCGACAAGGGCATCGCTGTCGACGCATGCGTCGCAAGCTGCAAGGATGCGGTCTGCCAGGCTCCGTACTACTGCCTCGAGATTCGCCCGCTCTTCATCGGTTCCATCCCCGGCCTCAAGGTCGACAGCACCTGCCATGTGCTGAACTCTGCGGGCGAGGCTGTCGAGAACCTCTATGTCGCCGGCATGGTCATGTTCGGCAACGTCTTCAACGTGGCCTATCCCAGCTCCGGCACGGGCGTGGGCGTGAGCCACTGCACGGGTGCCATCGCCGCACGCGACGCTGTGGCGGCCATCGCCTAAGGATTTGCTGCCGTCAGTGTGGCACCAAGTTGGTCCATTCAGCACGTTTCCTGGTCAATCGTGCTGAATGGACCTTTTTTGGGCGATTTCGGGACTTGTTTTGGTCCGTTTGGCACGATTGCTCCGCGAACGTGCAGACGCTGGGTCCAGTCGGTTCTATTCATCTATCCGGCAAATGACGGGTCAGATAGTCGGAAAATCGTTAATGCACCTGGTAAAGGCCTTGTAAGTGGAAAGGGACATGCGTGTCTTCGATGCGCACCTTCGAGGTGCATGCCGGGACTGGCCGACTGTACCCAAACGCTGATGGGCCCCGCGGCCGCCTCGGCCTAGATCAGCCCTGCGCTGTGGGCGAAGGCCACGAGGCCCGCATCCAGCGCAAGGAACACCGGCAGCCCGTAGACGAAGTACCACTTTTTCGTTTTGTGCCTTGTGGCATACATGCCGATGAGGCCGCCAATGGACCCGCCCGCAAGGCAGAGTCCTAGGAGGCACGCTTCGGGCATGCGCTTTCCGGGGTCGTTGCCGTTTGTGGCTGCTGCCTTGTCCGTGACGAAAACCACCAGCGTGACCAGGTTTATCACTGCCAGGTATACGCCCAGCACCTTGAGCGCGGTCAAGTTCCAGGAAGCGAGAAGCCCTTCAGGGCTTATCTGCACCAGACCCGTGACGACGGCCGTGATTGCGCCCCATATAATCAGGCAGGCGATGGCGAGGAACCACCAGGCAACGTTGCCCTTGTTTATCCGGTGCCCGGGGAGCCTTCCGCTCCATACGAACAGTGCCAGCAGCGTGCCCACGGCGCCGCCGGCCACCGGGAACAGGTCCATGACGATGGCGTTGACCTTGGTGTCGTCCAGGTTGGGGAAGAACCCGCACAGGAAGAAGTCGACGGTGTACGCAAGGAACGCCACCACGTTTGCGGCCAGCAGGTACGTGACGAAGGGGCCCATGCTGCTCCAATTCGCTCGGGAATACGGCCGCACATCATAGCACCGCGCCCCATCGTGCCCCGCCCTCGCGAAAAATCGGGCGTGTTTGCGTTTTAATTTGTCCCGAGTCAGTAGACCGCCGCCGCTTCTTCGCGTAACCGCAGATAGATGACGTGCGCGTATTTCCTCTACGCACCCAGTCAGAATTAAAACGCAAACACGCGTTGTTTTTGTCCGGCCAGCGGAGCCGGGGCGCCGTCCGAAAGAATCCGGCGAGCATTGTCGAGGGTCGCACGGTGGTTGAACCCTGTCCGGCAGAGCGGAAAGGGCCCTGGGGACATGGCGCTGGGCCCGCTTTGCATGCATGCGCGCTCTAGTATCCCGGGAAAGGTCTTGCATGCACCGCTGCCCCTGCTCATACGCAGGGACGGGCACATGCAACCTCCCACATGCGCCGCCCCCTGCCCATTCGTCGGGGCAGGGGGCGGCGCAATCTCATGTACGCGCCTGCCCCCCTTGGCGCCTGATTCAGGACGAGTGCTTGGCAAAAGTCCTCTTGAGCCTGTTCAGTTGATCCGGACGCCAGTCCTTGTACAGGTAATATTCTGTTCCAGCGATGTTCACGGGCTGCCTCGTGTAGCGCTTCTTGTCCTTTTCATCCGGCTGGCGCGTCCTGCAAATTGGATGGCTCACGCCAAACTGCATCTGAGACACCCTCGCGTCGGTAAGTCCGTCTTTGAAGAACGGGCTTTGCGCGATGGCGGACAGCATCCCGACAATCTCGCCAGAGATCTCAGGCTTATCGCTGGGGCGAACTGCCTGGTTAACGGGAGGCGTCGTCCGGCTGACAGGGGCCGCTGCGCCAACGGTGGCCTGGCCAGCAGCGGATGCTGCCGCGTCAACAGGGGTTGCTTCGCGGCCAGCGGGAGCCGGCTCGCGATGGGGCGCGCGCGTCGTGTTTGCCGCGGGAATCGCGTGGTCGAGCTCGTTGACAAACGGGCTGAAGACGCACAGGCCGTCTGCCAGCATGCCTGCCTCGAGCGCCCAGGTGCCCAGCTCCTCCGTCCACCCCTGGCCTTGCTCGCCTCGCCCGCACAGCAGCCATACGGAGTCTATCGGCCGCCCGTCGGACCGTATGGAGCAGTGCTTGTACTTGTCCACGCAGTCGGCGTAATAGTTGCGGCAGTATTCAGGTTCGCTGTACTTCGAGTCGAGCACGATCATGCGCTCGGCGGCGTCTGGGCCGGCTTGGCGAAGCACAAAGTCGGGCGTCCAATACGAGTCCATCGACTGGCTCCCGTTCGTCGATTTCGTGGTGCGATGGACGCCCAGGCCGCCTTCATCTCGCCTGTCGCTGTAAAAGACTGCCTGGTACCACAGGGTGGAAGAAGCCTGGCCCTTGGTGAACGGGTACTTGTTGGCAACGCGCCTCTCGTTTGAGAAGTAGCGCGACGAGAGCGAGTACGCAACCAGCTCCGGCTCAGACGCCGCGTAACCAAGCTTCAAGTGGTAATCCACGAGGTTCGCCAGGCAGAACAGCTCGTAGAGGCGCGGCATGCTTCGAATCTCGAGCATGAGCGCCTCCTTCTCCGCGCTGACCTTGCCGTATTCGAACCACTCGAGCATGGCCTTGTAGACCCGCACGTAATGCGGGATTTCCTGGAACGCCTTGCTCCTTCTGGGCAGGAGGTACTTCCTCGGGGCCCGCAGCTCCCAGACCATCTCGAGCGTCCTCAAATCGCGCTTGGCGCGAAGTCGCAGCGCCTCTACCAGCGCGATGCGCGGGCGTGCCCGTTCGAGCTGGGCGTCGATGATCACCATCGAGGGCAGGCATCCCTCATTGACGGAAATGGCGGCCAGCTTCGATTTGGCGGCCTCCAGTCCCCTTATGCCCTCGTTGAGGGTGATGAGCAGGGAAGACGAGGCACGAACGATGTCTTGAAGAAGGCCGAGAACCGCCATGTTCTCAGGCACGTCGAGGGAGATGCGCTCCACGGATGTCTGGACGCGCGAGACATGCCAGTTGAGGCCCTGGCTTGCAGGCGCGGTTGGGCCGCCCTTGCCAACGGTAATCGCGTCGGGGTTGCGCGTGAGCCATTCGGCCTCGGCGCGGCCGACGTTGCGCGCGCGTTTGGGGTCGACCACTTCCTGGGCGCTGCGCGATTTCGTGCGGGGCCTGAGCTTGAGGGCCGGCATCGCCTCTTCGACCAGGGTCAGAACCGAGTCGGCATGCGCCACGAACACCTCGACCGACGAGCTTCCCTCTCCCTGGGCTGTCGACTCGTTGGGGCTGCCGTCGTCGCCCTTCACGGTCATGAGCTTCATCGCGGCCGCCAAATCCGGGCCCAGAAGGGCATCGAGCATGCCGACGACGTGCTTCTTGAGGTTGGCGATGCAGCACGAGCAGGGGATGCTGCGGGTCGAGACGCTTCGCGGGGCTTCGCCTGGCACCGAGATTGACACGCCGGGGGCGACAAAGCCATACGCGAGCTTGAACGGCTGCCACGCATCGCCTGTCGGGAGGGCATATTCGCTGGTAAAGCCCTCTTCGGTGGCGGGTTTGGGCGTCAAAAGCGCGGGATGGATGACCTCCGAGCCGCAGCAAAACGAGAGGGTTGCCGGGCCAAAGTCGACAGATGAGAGGACAGAGGCACGGTAGGTGCCCCTGTCCGCGACGGCGTGCTCGAGGTCTATGTCCCCTTGCGGCCAAGAATCGGCGCACGCGAGCACTATCGACTCGTTGTTCTTCGTGTCTATGAGCTTGAGCGCAAACCTTGCGGCGTCGAGTCTAGGCGAAGAACTGGTAGAAGCCACTTCCTTCACCTGCCCTCAACATCCTTTCTGCCTGGGCCCTGGTCCTCGGGAGGTTGTTGATCTTGCAGATGGCTTCAAGAAGCTGCTTGGCGTTTTCCTCGCTGCCCGATACGCGCGGCAGCACCTTCTGGCAGACGGCGAAGTCCACCGGGTCGTCGGCCGTTGCGGCCGTTGAGGTGTCCATGACCGAAAGGGCCGCGCTCACATAGTTCCTCATCATGAGCTGGCTTCTCGGGCTGACGTTCATGCCCGCGGCCTTGCAGGTCTCGATCACCTCGCGCAGGCGCGAGCTGAGAGAAACGTCGATTGAGCTGCGCCTGGGGCCGAACGCCGCCTGAAGGGTGCCGATCCCGAGGGCTTCCTGCGCCGAGAAGTCGGTGTCTTCCTGCTGGAAATCGTCGTTGTCGAAATCGAAGTCCTGGGGCTCGAGCATGATGACCCAGCTGCGGTCGAGGAAGCGCGGGGAAAGCTCCTCTGTCGTGTGGTCGAAGTTGACGGTGGCGATGAACCTCAGCCAGTTCGGAACGGAGAAGGACGTGCCGCCGCCAAGCGAGAGGTTGAGCTCGGCGCTGCCGTCTTTTCTGTCACAGGCGAGGAGGAACGGGGACCAGTAGTGCTCTATGGAGCTCAGGTTGGCCTCGTCGAGCAGCATCAGGTAGGGAACGCGGGGCGCCGTTGAGGCGCGCTCGGCGTCAAGCGTCGCGAACGCCGAGAAGGCCGAGCTGTTCGCGGGCTCCACACGCTGGGAGAACGGGTTGTAGTACCCGATGAAGTCCTTGTAGCTCGTCCATCCGCGCTCGACCGAGACCTCGCAATACCGCTTGGCATTGGGCTGGGCGAGGCCCAGGGCGCCGGCGATAAGCCCGGCAAGCGACGTCTTGCCCGTGCCGGGATAGCCGGCAAACGTCGTGATGTAGCCCTGCGTGAGGCAGATGAGCAGGTTCGCGATCTCGTTTCGAGGCAGCTCGCGGCCGGCCCGAACGCTGACGGCGTCATACACCCGGTCGAGAATGATGTCGGGCTCCATGTCGTCCTGGCCCGCAAGCAGGACGGGCGCATTGACCTCGGAGGACTCCGGCTGGGGCGCGGCCGCCGATTCCGGCGTCGCAGCGGCAGTCCCTCCCAGCGATTCGACCAGCTCCCGGACTGCGACGGACTTCAGGATATGCTCGCTTACCGCCTGCTCCTCGCGGAAGTCGTTGACGACCTTCCTGATGGCGCTCCTGGCGGCGTACTCGCCTTCCTTCAGCTCCTCGATGTGCGCCTCAAGCTCCTTCCTGACTTGCTTGAGCTTGCGCGTCTCCTCCGTGGTCTTGTCAAGCTCGGCCTGGGCCTCCTGGATGATCTGCCGCTTCTGCTCGTCGCGCGCGGATTCCGCCTTGGCGCATTCCTCCTCGGCGGCCCTGGCGCGGGCAAGGGCCTCCTCCGCACGCTTTTTGGCGGCGTCGGCCCTGGCGCTCATGTCGGCCTCAAGCGCCTCGACCTTGCGCCTCACCTGGTCGTTTGCGGCGACCATCTCATAGAATCCCGCGAAATGATCGTCGGTCAGCACGTATTCGGCAAGCTTGTCGGCAGGTATGGAGCCAATCGCCTCGGCCTTGCGCTCACGGGAGAGCTCCTCCCAGGACTCGTAGGAGTCCATCATGTGGAGCATGCGCCCCCGGCGCTCGTCGGACATCTTGATCTTGGTGTCGAGGTCGGTTGCGGATTCAAGTGCCGTCTTGAGCGATTTCACGTCGGCCTTTGAGAGGTCGGGCAGCGTGGTTTTCGCCAGCCTGCCGTAGGCGTCGACAAGCTCGGAGTCGGGAATCCAGTCATAGCGGGGCTCGGTGGCGCTGATGAGCCCCCTCAGCTCGTCGATGTCGATGAACTGGGCGAAAGGCGTTTTGTCCTTGTCGGCCAGCTCGATGTTGAACGCAAACGAAGCCTCGTCTATGGCGTACACATAGCGATCGAAGGTCGGGGAGGCGTCAATCGTGTAAAAGCCGTTCGCACCTGCCACCTGCTGCATCTCGAAAGGTCCGTAGAGAAGGCGCCTGCGGCCTTCTGCCTGGGCAATCATCACGTATTTGGCAACGGGGCTTGCCTGGTCGGCATAGGGGAACATGGGCTTGTCGGGCCTGCTAGAGAAGTCCATGCTGCCGCCGTCGAGATAGATGACTTGCGCAAGGCGGCATGAGGCGGACTGGCTTGCAAAGGTCTTGAACTCAATGATGGACTTGCCGGGTTTCCTTGCGGGGTCGATGATGGAGTTATACGCGTGGGGCTCCCCGCTGGGCCCGTAGTAGTAATTGCTCTTGAAGTCGCTGTCGTTGATCTTCATGACGACAAGGCTTCCGCAGCCGTTTTCGAGCTTGTTTTTTTCCTGAGAGCCGCCGGCCACGGTCATGGGCAGGCAACCGACGTCGGGAAAGGCCGAGGGGTCAATCGGTGAGACGGTGTCGTTCTCTATGACATATTGCGGCCAGCTGAAGATGCGGCTGCCTTGGGGGGAGCCGTAGTCGATATACGCCAGGAGGTCCTTTTTGACCAGGCTCCCGGCGCTGTCGTACGAATCCTTGCTCAGAACGTAGCTCATGAGGCATGCCTTTCCTCTAGCTCCTGGGCCATGCGTTCTTGCGCGGCGCCAGGGTTTCAACCGCGTATGACTCTGTCGATATTTTGCCACTATATGTGGCGCACAAAGGTTTCGAAGAGGATATATGTTGCCGATAGCTGGGCTTGGGCCTTGTTTGTAAGCGGATGTTGGGGGGCGACGCGGGGGAGGGGCAGGCAAGCTCGACGCAAGCGATACCACCGTGCGCCCCCACGGCGCGACCCCTGCTGTAGGCTGCCAGATTTACTTCCGCCAAGATGCCCGCCGGGTTTGACGGGGGCTTCGCGGGGAGAGGGGGCGTTCCTGTGCGCCTCGCATCCTCTCTCCCGGGCATCTTCCTTCTTTGCCCTTGCGAAAAATCGGGCGTGTTTGCGTTTTAATTCGCGGTGATGTGCAGGCCGCCGTGCGGTCTGCACATCACCCCAGGTAGTTGACGTGCACGTATTTCCCCTACGCACCCAGCCAGAATTAAAACGCAAACACGCGTTGTTTTTATCCGGCCAGCGCAGCCTGCGCGCCGCCCGAAAGGGCCAAGTGGGCATATTGGCCTAACGTCTGTTCCGTTTCGTCTCTGTCGCATGCTTTGCAACGGTGCCTCAAGCCCAGTCTGACTCGCCTGGGGGTTCAGTTTGCCGCGCTTTCTGCCTCTTCCTGGCCGTCCCGCTCTTCCAATCTCACCAAAACGGCCGGCGCCTCCGAATCGGAAGCGCCGGCCGCCGCTTGTTGCTAACCTGCCGTTTTCGAAAGAACCCTACTCCGCGGCGTACTGGCCCACGTAGTAGCCGTGTGTGACGGCGTTGCCGTGGTTCATACCGGGGATGGGCGTGAAGTAGCTGGGTCCGAACTTGCCACCACAGCAGTTGCCGGCAGCCCAGAGGCCTGCAATCGGCTTGCCGTCATGGCCGAGGACGCGCATCTTGCCGTCGGTCTTGAGGCCGGCGTAGGCGGCGAAGTTGGGTGCGGCTGTTGCGCTGCAGGCGAAGAACGGCGGCGTGTCGATGGGGAACAGCTTCTGGGAGTCGCAGCCAAAATCGTCGTCGTGGCCCTGGGCGACGAGCTCGTTGTAGCGAGCAACCGTTGCCAGGAAGGTGTCCTGCGGCACGCCGATGATCTCGGAGAGCTCCTCGAGAGTCTCGGCCCCGTAGACCGTGCCAGCGTGACGGTCCAGCGAGGGCACGACTCCTTCCGGATTGCCGACGGAGGACATGAACTCCTCGTGGAACGTGTTCACGTACGTGATGCCGTCGAACCCGTTGGCCACCTGGTGCTCGTGATAGTCGAAGTTGCGGTGACCCGTGGCCTGGTAGGGCAGGCGATCGCGCCAGTTGACGTCGATGATGTCGAAGCAGGTCTGCTCAGGCTGGCGCAGCACCTGGTCGTGCTTCTCCCAAATGCCGATGTCCTCGTTGAAGAAGCGCTCGCCGTTCTTGTTCACGCACAGGGCTACGGTGCCGCCGATGCCCGTCTCGCACGAGCCCATGCCCGCATCGCAGAACGGGTCCATTTCGGCGCCGACCCAGATGGCCATGAGCTGGCCGTCGCCAACGGATCCCTGGATGGGGCCGGGGTTGACGGTGAACATGGGCTGCCAGGTGGGCTCGGAGCCGCGGATGAGCTTGTAGTTCTTGTACATGTTGGGCGTGAAGACCTTGCACATAACCTCGGCACCCGCGCCGAACTGGCAGAAGCCGCCTGTGGTGAGAATGACGCCCTTGGTGGCATTTACCTGCGTGTATGCGCCCGACTCATCCATACCGATGGCGCCCACAACAGCACCCGACTCGTTGGTCAGGAGCTTCTGAGCAGCGGTGGAGAAGAGGAACTCGACGCCCTCTTCCTCGGCTTTCGCCTGGTTGAGCTGGCCCAGCTTCACCCACGGCGAGGTTTCAAACTGCTTGAGCGGGTCTTCCTTGAAGTCGATGCAGCCCAGGAAGGTCTGGAACTGGTCCTTCGTGGTGTCATGCTCCTCGAAGGGCGGGTAGTAGTTGAGAGTCATGTTCTCTTTGACGAAGTCGTCGGCCACGGAGCTGTACCAGTCGAATGCCTCGCCGGAATGGTTGGCCCACAGGCTGACAAGCGGCATGTTTACGCGGCCGTAGCTGCGGCGCTCGTACTCGTTCATGACGGCGGCCGGGTCCACCTCGATGCCGAGGTCGAGGGCAAAGGTGCTGTTTACGACGCCGCATCCGAAGCCATGGATCTCAATCTGGGCGTTTTTCTCCAGCACGATGACCTTGGCGCCAGCCTCTGCCGCCGAACGGGCCGCGCATAGACCAGTGAGGCCTGCGCCGATGACGAGAATGTCGCAATCCTTGGCCTGGGCGATGTCGGCCTCGGCAATCTCGGGGGCCTCTCCAAGGGCCGTGAGGTCACCGGGCATAATCTGAAGCGGTTCGGACTGCGTCTCGTCGGCAAGTGCGACGGCCGCGCCACTGGCCATGGCGACTGCCGCTCCGGTGGCCCCGGCTGCCTTGATGAAGTCTCGACGGTCAAGCGATGCACTCATGTCGTACCCCTTCTGTCGATTTCCTTTTGAATCCCGCCCCCGCGGGCTGCTTCCGACTATATCTATCTGCATAAACAACCTTTCGCATAATCGATGCGAGAAAGAGTGTGAGCGAGGGGTTATCCTGCATACGAGTCATCTACTGCATTTGATGCGAAGGGGAAATCGCTTGCTGGATATGCTGCGCATGGGCGTTGGCTTTGGGGTTGCGCTCTTTGCCATGGGCCTTACAAACTGGGGAGGCCTGCCGTGGACCCAGCTGTTGGGCGTTGAGCTGCCCGACATGCTCCTGGTAAAGACAACCCCGCAGGCGTTGAGCACGTTTGCGGTCATTGCCGCGCTCACGTTGAGGTGGTCTCAGGGCGATCCTGGAAAGCGCCGTCTTATCGCTTCCCATTTTGCGGCGGTGTTTGTGACCGTTGTCGTTCTCGTGGCGCTCCTCGTGTTGGCGTCTGTTCCCGCTGTTCAGCGAACGGGCGAGACTGCCATTTCGATTGGGACTGCGTGCCTGATGGGTGCGGCAATGGGTGCCTTGTTCTCTACCTGGGGCGTCATCGTTTCTCGCAGCCAGACGGTTTTGGCCTGTGCGCCCATATCGTTGTTGACAACCACGCTTTTGAGCCTGATCGCATATGCCCTTCCCAACACGGCACGAGTTTGGATGCTCGTTGTTGCGCTGCTTGCGTCTGCGCCTCTGTACATTCTTGAGGCAAAGGGAGCTTGTGCCGATTCTAAGCCGGACCTTGGGCCCGTAAGCTTGCGCGCCTTGCTCGGCGATGACTCTTCGATACGAGCCCAGGCCATCTGTATGGTGGCACTCGTCTTCGGCTTCTCATTTGTGCGCACCACGGTGCTTGCCGAGATTGACGACAAGTCGAATCTCAACAACCTTGCCAACATCCTTATGCTCGGGGCCTCTATTGCGGCGTTCGTTTGGTTCCGCTTTGTGTCGAGGACGAAGAGTGAGCCACTTGGCGATGGGGGCATCCTGCCGTACCAGGTGATGTTCCCGGTGATTGCGACCCTGGCGGTGCTCATGCCCGTGCTGTCTGGGCCGATTCTGCTTGTTGCGGCCGCCGTTCTGCATGCGGTGTTCTTCACGATTCTCGCGTTCCTGCCCGTTGTTGCTGCGCGCACGTGCCCTGCGAAGAGCGCCGAGCAAACCGTTGCCGTGCTGGTCTTTGGCGCCAGCGTGTTTCTGTCGGTGGGGGTGTCGACCTTCCTTGCCTGGCTTGTATACCAGGAGGGGGTGGTCAACGTAACGACGCTGCTTGTCTGCGCGCTCGCGATAACGTATGCCATGCTCCTTGCATACTTCTACCTGCAGCGACAGACGCGTTCACGCCGTCGGCATGAGGTCCTCATCGAGGAGGAACAGCTCATTCTTCCGACCCAGACAGCTCCGGGCGAATCGCGCCGCGAGAACGTGGAGAAGATTGCGGGCGAGTACTTCCTGACCGCACGTGAGGCAGACGTGCTGCTTCTTCTTGCCAAGGGGTACAGCCAGCGCGGCATCGCCGGCAAGCTCGACGTGAGCGACAACACCGTGCGCACCCACATGCGCAACCTCTACCGCAAGCTGCAGATTCACTCTCGCCAAGAGGCGATCGAACTCGTCGAGGGGTTCGGGAGGGTAGAGGGCGCGAGAGAGTAAGCGCGGCGCCCTATCATCGGGCGTTACCCGTCGAGAGCCGAGCGCAGCCCGTCTTTGTCATGGATGCCGGTCTTGTCATAGATGTGCTTGACGTGATTGCGCACGGTATTTTCACTCAAAGAAAGGGTATCGGCAATATAACCCTTGCTGTAGCCGCGTGCCAACAACTGTAGGACATCTATCTCACGGCTGGTCAGCCCGTATTCGCCTTCCCAGTTCTCGCAACGCTCGTCGAGGGTGGAGTAGCGTACTGATTCGGCGATGGGGGGTTGAAGATCGGCAAAGAACCGCCGCACATGCGGGTTATTTGACGAGAGCGAGAACAGCACGATGATGGCCAGGATCCAAAGGCTGGCAATGTTACCTGCCGATCCGAGGGAGAGAAAGGGCACAAGGTATTCCAATGTTTGTGCTGCCCAGCGGCTTCCCACATATGCGGCCCAACCAAGGCTGAACGTGGCGCATGGATGCCAAGAGCAGTGATGCGAGATATCCACAAGGAGCAGCCATAGCAGCATGACAACGAGGCTCACGGCCACTTGGTTAAAGCAACGCAATGCCTGGTCTCCTCAGGCCCACGGAAGCTCTTTGCACACGATGGCGAGCGAGAAAAATAGAAATGCGAATCTCCATAGCATCGGAAAGTTAATAGGCTTGTCCAGGCGGAATATCCACAATAGCGCAAAGCCTGCGAGGCATACTTCGAGTAGATGGCCCAAGACGCCCTCGTTCACGCTTGCCCATGGTCGGCTGCCAATGCAGTATCGGGCGATGATCATAAACACGAACAGCCAGAACAATACGCGCATGAGTGGCCGAAATGTTCCAGTGCGGTATAGAACTTCGCCGCGCTCGATGGGGGCTGGTATTTCACGAGATTCAACTTGACGTAGGGAGAGGAGACAGACGAGGGGGAGTAGGGCTGCAATAAAGGCACCGACCGAGCCGGACACCGCATCGAAGATGATCTTGAACCCAGATCCCGCAAGATATGCCGTGCACAAGCAAGCGACTACGTCTCGTAGGCACATGGTGGAATATTGCCGTGCCCATCTGAGATAGCCCCATGTCATACATAGACCTGCAATCACGCTGTTGGCACAGTCCCATGTTGCGCTGCTGGCAAGGTATCCATTTGCTGCTGTCGATATCACGCATGCGATGGCCAGGGGGGCCATGACACGGTCGGCTTTTACGCCGAACTTTGACTGATCGACACCGTCTTGGGACTTAAACAAAAGAAAGGCTATGCCCATGAAGACGGTCATAGCTGAATAGATTCCAATGGGCCAATCATTGCTAAGGCCGTTACGAAGCGGTGTTTTGTTAAACCAATAAATCCAGTCCAACATTGTCCACAGACCGATGAAAGCCCAAAGCTTATCCCAGGGTAACAGCAGCACGCTTGGGGTCTCGGTCGGGTCGGTTTTCCCGACAGTCGTTTCGTCGATTTTTTCTTCTGTTGAGACACGCTGCCTCCGCCTCAAGGTTGCCAAATGTGACGCTCAACGCATCGCATCCGGCTGCTTTTCGATGACGACGCTATAACACCCATGGCCCCATTCGGGTCTTGTCGTGCATTAGGCCAGGTAAATCAGCCAGTTTCTTCTTGACCCAATCTGAAACTTACTGCGGTTGGGTTTGGTGCATAGAGTACGGGGTGTCTTCGAGACAAAGCCAGTTTCGTTGCGTGTGATGCAATCGAGCTTGTCCCGTGGACAGTGGATCTGCCTGTAAATTAAGACAATGAAGGGGAGTATGAGCTATGGAAAACACCAGTCGTCGTTCCTTTGTCGCGGGCGCTACGGCAGCAGGCATGAGTCTTGCTGCTGCATTGGCCGCTTCTACCAACAAGGCTATGGCCGAGAGCAATCCAGGTGCCAACGCTGTCCCGGATGTTTGGGACATCGAAACTGACGTTGTCGTCATGGGTTATGGTTATGCCGGCGAGTCCAGCGCAATTAGTGCCGCTGCCGAGGGTTGCCAGGTTCAGGTCTTCGAGAAGGCACCGGAAGACCATGCTGGTGGTAACTCGAATGTTTGCTGCGGTGTCATTCAGCTTGGTAATGGCGAAGGCGCCGTTGAGTACTGGAAGGCCATTGCATGGGATGGTGCATCCGATGAGGAGTGCCAGGCCATGGCAGACAATGTTGCCAAGATGCCCTATTGGTTTAACGACAACATTACCGAGATTGAAATCGGCGAAAATACTGAAGAAGACAAGCGCACTAAGACATTCAATGGGCAGAAGTTCCCCGAGTCTAATGTTCTGAGCATGAAGATCGCAGTTGACCGCTCTTACGCCGACGGTGGCGGTCAGGGCAATGCCTATTGGGAGCTTCTTGACGGTGTTATTCACAATCGTTATGCCGACCAGATCACCGTTAACTATGATGCGCCTGTCACACACCTTATCTTTGACCCGGTAACCAAGGAGGTTTTTGGTATCCGTGCAGAAATTGGCGGTGTCGAGAAGACTGTCAAGGCGCGCAAGGGCGTCATTATGGCCTGTGGCGGCTTTGAGAACAACTATGAGATGATTCGCGACTTCGTGCAGCAACATTACGAGCAGTTCCATATCGGCAGTCCTTACAACACGGGCGACGGCATTCTTATGCTCATGGAAATTGGTGCTAAATTGCGCCATATGGCAGCCGTTGAGTACGGTTCGCCTTGTCAGTACGAGATGTCCAAGGAACAGCATCAGGCTATTCCTGCTTTCAATGCCGGCGATGTGACCCATATGATTCACGTGAACAACCATGGCCAGCGTTTCTATGCGGAATCTGAGAAGTGGCCCGCGCATGACAAGCGCTATCCCATGCCTTGCTTTATCCAGGAGCAGCCTACGCTTGAGACAAAGAACTATCCGTGGTGGATGGTCTATGACGAGACGCGTCGCGAGCAGGGAACTCTCTTCGCTTGGTCCGAGCCTTCGCGTCTTGAGGGTTGGTCTGGCGTTCACGGAGAGGTTCAATGGAGCGAAGACAACCTGGCCGAGGTCGATGCCGGCTATGTGCTTCAGGCCGACACGATTGAGGAGCTCGGCGAGAAGATGGGATTTGAGGGCGAAGATCTCGATAACTTTATTGCTACAGTCGAGAGCTATAACGAGAATGGCGAAAATGGCGAAGATCCCGAGTTTGGTCGTACGCCGACGAAGGCTGAGGCTGGTGATGATGGTCTGGGCATGACGCTTTCAGATGCCCCGTTCTATGCTACTCGTGTTTGCCTGTCTTACCTCAACACGAACGGCGGCGGTGATCGTACGCCCGAGATGCAGGTTAAAGACTGGAAGGGCAATCCCATCCCTCGCCTGTATGAGGCCGGTGAGTTTGGCTCGCTGTTCTACCACTATTATGCAGGCGGCGGAAACGTGTGCGAGGGCTTCACGAACGGCATGGTGGCAGGTCAGTCTGTTGCCGCGCTTGATAGCTGGGAGTAGCGCAAGGGTTACGGTCGCTTGATAGGCTGATGCGCAAAGGCGGTGCCCCGGAATAGTCCGAGGCGCCGCTTGCGTGTAGAGGTGTTGCAAAATGCCCAGAGAAAGAGGAGAGAGGACCCCCATGATGAAAACGAAGAGGGCATGTCTGGCGTTTGCCTGCGTGCTGGCCCTTGCTGTTCCCTGCGCAGCGGTTGCGGCGACTTCAAACGATACAAATTCTGCCGACAAGACCGCAGTGACAACGAAAACGGAGAAGGCTTCGGCCAACAAAGACACAACGAGCGCCAAGCCTGCGGAGACCGCTTCGGTTGTTCCGAGTGAGGAGCTGCTTGCTTGGGCTGAGAGCAACGCATGCGAGACGTGCCATAGTGATGAGGCCGCGTCTCTTGACAATGACAAGTGCATGGTGTCTTTGCATAGTGGACTCGGTCTTGCCTGTGTCGATTGCCATGCCGATGACGCGCTCATTGATATTCATGCGAAGGCTAAGGCAGACGCCAAGATGCCCAAGAAGCTCAAGAAGTCCAAGGTTCCTGCTGCCGTATGTGCGAGCTGCCACAATACTGCTGATCTTTCCAAAGCGACGGTTGACTCTGCGGTGCTCACGGATGAAGAGGGTACGGTGGTAAACCCTCATGCGATTCCCGATGTTGAGGAGCACGCAAACATTACGTGCATCAATTGCCACAAGATGCATGCCGATAAGTCCGTGGAGAAGGCAGCGGTTGATACGTGCACTAATTGTCATCACGAGAACGTATATGAGTGCTATACCTGCCATTCGTAGGGGCATCGTTGCTGAGGCATGTTTTGACAGCTAATAGGTCGGCCGGGAAGCCCGCTTGAGTTCGGTGTGTGAGCTGAAGCCGTTATAGGAGATGCTAATCAAGGGATAAAAGGAGCCCGCCTGAAACAGGTGGACTCCTTTTCAAGTGCGTGTAAGCTCTCCGGCAGCCCCGGCCGTCTCTCTGCCGCCCCTCTAACTCATCCTTCCCATCACTTCGAGCAGGTCGTCGTAGGTTGCCACGTTGTGGTAGCGAACGTCGCTCGTCGACATCTCGTTAAAGAGCTTCTTCGCGCAGGCAATCTTGGCGTTCTCCACGCCGGAGAGTTCCAGCGTGTCCATGGTGCCCTTGGTTTCGGCGATAAAGAACACGTGCCGCACGCTTCCCTGTTTGAAGGCGATGGCCCAGTCGGGGGCGTAGTTGCCCACGGGTGTGGGAATCTGGAACGTGCGCGGCAGCTTGGCATACACGGCGACCTCGGAGGCGCAGTCCAGGTCCTCGGCAAACCTGCGTTCGCCCTCGGAGTCGGGGAACACGTAGCGCTGGATGTTCTTCTTGGCCTCATAGGCCTTGCTCGCGTTGTCGGGCATGCGCTCAGTGAAGATGGCCTCGTCGTAACGCCCGTCTATCTCGTGATAGGAGATGTGCTCCACAATCATCGTTGCCTTCTCGGAGACGATGAGCTGCGCGGCCTTCTTGATGAACTCTTCAGGGTTCACGCGGTACTGACCAAACACATTGGTGTCGATACCAGCGAGAATCGCGGCGGCGCTCCTGCGCGTGATGGCAGTGGCCTGAGCCACTTCGCCCACGAGGTCATAGGCCACGCTCACGGCCGCAACGCCGGCGTCCACGTTGCGCGTCTGCGTGTCGCCCCTGGCAAACGACGCCCCGTGCGCCAGCTCGTCGCGCCTTGCCTCGGCTTTTTGGCTACCAGTCGTGAGGGCGTACTGCAGGCGGCTCACACGCAGGTCGGTGTTGATGCGCGCGATAGCCTTGCGCCTGAGCTCGTCGTCGGAAAAGCTCACCGTGTAGGCGTGCTTGTGGTTGATGCGCCCCCACAGTTCCTTGAACTCACGCTTCGCAAAGTTGTCGGTGAGGGCGTTGTCGCACACCTTCTCCTCTGCGCGACCAACCATATCGTCGAGGGCATGTTCGTCGTACACGCTCTTCACGAGCGCCTCAACGGCAAGCGCATGCGCCCTGTCGGCAATCTCGCGAGGCAACTTCTCGATGAAGCACTCGGCAAAGTAGCCGTCTATCACCATCGTCTTGAAGGCTTCCGTGGGCCTGTCGTCCTTGTCGATGAAATCGTTCTTGAAGAGCTCCATGTACACGCGCTTTGACTCTTCAGGCGTAAACGTGACGCTCTGCCCCTCGATGACAAAATCCCTGCTGCTAAACAGGTCCATCTCGACCTTCTTGGGACGTTCGCGCAGGTTCTTCTTGATGTCGGACTGCAAGTCGCGCACGAAGGTCTCGTAGCTCTCGGAGGCGATGACGGTGAGCAGGTTCACCCTGTGCACCTCGGAGGCGCCCAGCAGCGCCGCGTCCTGGCGGTTGCCCTGCTGGTCCACGGAGAGGCGCATGCCGCGGCCGACCTCCTGGCGTTTGGACGTCTCCGAGCCCGACTCCTTGAGCGTGCAAATCTGGAAGATGTTGGGGTTGTCCCAGCCTTCGCGCAGGGCCGAGTGGGAGAAGATGAATCGTACCGGCTCGTCGAGCGAGAGCAACCGTTCCTTGTCCTTAAGGATCAGGTCGTAGCCGCGCTTGGCGTCGTCGTCGTTGATGCCCACGCCGTCAGCCGCTTCGGAGGCCTTCTCCTTCTTGGACTCTACCGCGTTGCCCCTCTTGTCGATGGAGAAGTAACCGTCGTGCACTGCATGCGCGTCATCGCGGCGCAGGTAGTTGAGGTATGACGGGTCCTGGATGTCGTCGAGCGTGGGGTGGGCGAGCCTGGCCTCAACAGCGGCGGCGTATTCTTCCTCAAACACCTTGCCGTACCCAACAGTTGCCCCGTCGCCCGAGAGGTCGCGGTACTTGGCTACCTCGTCGATAAAGAAGAGGCTCAGACACTTGATGCCGCGACGGAACAGGGCCTCCTCCTTTTGTAGGTGGCTTTCAATTGTCTCTCGGATTTGGATGCGCTGCATGTCGTCTTGGGCGGAGTCGCAGTAGACGTCGCCGATGAAGATGCGCTCGCCGTTGAGGAAGCGCACGTAACCAGGGCGGCCGTCCTGTGCAGGCACGATGCCGTCATTGCCGCTGGCGATGGTGTAGCCGCGATAGGCCTCCAGGTGCGTGTCGCCCGAGGCCGCGTAGATGTCGTCGCCCTCGCTGAAGCGCTGGGTCTTCTTGCGCACCTTGCCCGTGGCGCTCATGTACTTGAACTCGATGACGGCCTCGGGCGGCCTGTTCTTGGAGACGATGATGTCTTTGAGATACAGGTAGCCGTCGGTTCCGCGCATGTTCTTGAGCGTGAAGCCCTTCACTTCGATGCGTTTGACCAGCTTCTGGTTGTAGGCATCGAGGGCGTCGAGCGCATACACCAGGTCGTGCTTCTCCTTGTGCGTGGCCGAGTAACCAAGCACAAACAATGGATTGAACAGCGCGATGCCCTTCTGGGTGGCGCCGCCGCGCTTGCCCATTTTCTGCGGTTCGTCCACGATGACGATGGGACGCGTGGCCGCGATGACGTCGATGGGGCGGCGACTGCCGAACTCGTCGCGCTCGTCGAAGATGATGCGGGCGGCCTTGTTGTTGGCACCCTCCTTCATAGATGCATTGAAGGCCTGCATGTTGATGATCATGCAGTTGATGTCGTCAGACTGTGCGTAGGCGTCCAGCTCGGTAAGGTTGTCGGAATCGTAGATGAAGAACCTGATGGACTTGTGGTACTGCTCGAAGAAGTGGTCGGCCGTGTTCTCCAGGCTTTTGTTCACGCCTTCGCGAATGGCGACGGAGGGCACCACGATGATGAACTTGCACCAGCCGTACAGGCGGTTGAGCTCGAACATCGTCTTGGTGTACACGTAGGTTTTGCCGGTGCCGGTCTCCATCTCCACGTCGAGCTGGCATGCGCCCATGCCGCTGAAGAGCTTGGAGGATTCGGGCAGCTGATTGCGACGCTGCACGGCACGCACGTTTGCAAGAAGCGCGTCGCCGCTGAGCGCCACCTCCGCATTGGCGTATCCCGTGGCATCCTCGTCATCAAGCTCAAGCTCTGCCTGCGGCTTTTGCTGCTTGCGCCCCAAGTCGCGCAGATAGGCGAGGGCGCCCTGTTTAGGCTGCCCCTCAAAGACCGACGTCACGGCGTCGGCGGCGTCGGTCTGGTACTGCTGCACCTTGAACCTGAACTTCATCTACTTGGCCCCATTTCCGTGCTGCAGCCTGAATATGAGCTTCTGGTTCTCAATCTCCTCACGCAGTTCATCCTCGCTCGGGAGGCAGAGCTTGTACTTGGCCGCAAAGAGATGGTCGTTATCGTGCAACACCGAGTAACGGGCGATTGTATCGCTTGTCTCAGTACACAGGACTATACCGAGCGTAGGGTTGTCCCCCTCTCCTCGTTTGAGGTCGTCGTACATACGGACGTACATGTCCATCTGGCCAACATCCTGGTGAGTAATCTTGCTTGTCTTGAGGTCAATGAGTACGAAGCACTTTAGGATGTAGTTATAAAAAACGAGGTCAATGTAGTAATCATCACCATCAGCATTAATGCGTTGCTGGCGAGCCACGAACGCATAGCCTTTCCCAAGTTCCATCAGAAACTCGCTCAGGTTGGTGATAATTGCCTGCTCAAGGTCGCTCTCTAGGAAACTCTTGTCTTGTGGCACGTCAAGAAACTCAGCAATCACGGGGTCCTTGATAAACTCGAGTCGATTCCGCTGATACTCAGACGTCTTCTCTTCCATCTCGGCGACAACGGGCTCCTTCTCCGATGAGAGCAGGAGCCTCTCATAGTATAGCGTGCTCACATTGCGGTCGAGCGTTCTCACGCTCCAGCCCTGCTCGGCAGCTTCGCGCCCGTACCATTCGCGGGCCGGCTCACTATCGACACGCAGCAAGACAAGATAGTGCGACCATGTGAGCTGCGGGGCAGATTTTGACAACAGCGTTGTCAAAATATCGGGATACACCTTGTAGAACTGGACGTACCGATAGAGCGTGCGTGGCTCGAAGCCCCTTCCATAGGTGTTTGTCAGCTGCTTTGCAAGGTCGCCGATCACCTGTTTGCCATACTCGGCCCTGTCCGCACCTTTGAGCTGCTCCTCATGGATTCGCTTGCCAAGCAGCCAGTTACGCTGAATGAGCGCAGCATTGACGGCGCGACGGGAAACCGACTTCGCCGAGTCAATGATACGTTCGGCATCGATAAGAAGACTGTCAGATTGAACATATTTGACCGTTTCGCTCGCGCGTGTCGTCATTTCGGCGTCAGACATAGCTAAATCACCCTTGCAATGGTGTCGGGGCTGTAGGTGCGGAAGAGCTCCTCAAAGTTTGCCTGTGTGGCGTCGTCGGCCATAGAGGCGTCGCGCATCACGGCAATCCACGGCTTGGCCTTGGCCATCTCTTCGATTGTCTCTACGCCTACGTTCGCGTCAAAGCAGGCAGCGAGCCTGTCGCCATCTACAAAGAAGACCTTCTTGCCGCCGAGCATACGCTCTTCAATCTTGGCCGAGTATGGAATGCGGAACTTGGGCAACACCTCAAAGAGCAGGTCAAAGTCGGTGCGTCCCTCCTTGACGTTGTCGGCGTAATCAAAGAGGCTCTGCTGCTGGGTCTCATCGGGCGTGAGATAGGAGTCCTTCATGTTGGAGGAATCGATGCGTAGCACACGAAATCCCAAATCGGGATACGGCTTGGGATTCGCGCCGAGTTCGAGCTGCTTGTTGGCTTCATCGATCTCGGCGCGAATCTTATCACCCGCACGACGAATGCGCTCTTCGCCAATCTCGGTCAGCGTCGAGAATTGGCCAGATGCCTTCTCGGGAATCTGGACGAGAACAAACCTGCGGGTGCCGCCGTCCTCGGCGTTCTTTTCCATAACGGCCTGCGCCATGGAGGCGGAACCCGAGAAGAAGTCGAGGACAAGGGAGTCCTTGGAAGACGCGATGTCGAGGATGCGCTTCATGAGGCGCACGGGTTTAGGGGTATCGAAGGGCGCGTTGCCGTCGAAGAACGACTGTAGCTCTTTCTTTGCCTCGTCTGTATGCCCGCACTCGGAGAAAGGCCAGAAGTTAGATGCCGGCATACCTCCAACGTCGCACAAATATGTTTTACGGCGTATTCCGCCCTCCCCATTGTTGGTAAAATAAAAGCGCGGCCAGTTTCCCCGCTTGAGGACTTCGTCTGCATTTTGTCTGGCAGTTTGTGGGTCAAGCGCACACATAAGCGCACAAACATCATTCTTGACCTCGGTTGGACTTAGGCCACATACCCTAGCTCTTTCAGCTTCATCATTCAAATTCACTAGTTTATATGGCGTCCAGCCGTTCATATAATCGAGCATTGCATTTTGTGAATAACGCCAGCAAGCGTTTGCCGTTGGATAAATCAGCTTTCCGCTGAAGGGGTTTTGAATAGCATAGACCATGCCTTGGTGAGTTTTTCCGCCAGGTGCAAAGGCAGACGTGTTTTGCCAGTCGCCCCTTGGATCGTTATCGGGATTTTTGTAGCATGCGTTCATTTCAGAGGTTCGGGGCAAGGGACGTGGCGTCCACCTGGGCAATTTGGAATATACAATTATATGCTCATATTCAACAGGAAGACCCTTCGAATCGTTTCTGATTGAATATGTCCTTTGCCAGGCGATATCGCCCACGAAACACGCTGCACCAAACACTTCGTCGCAAATCTTGCGCAGGTTGGCGCTCTCATTATCGTCGATGCTGATGAAAATCGCGCCATCCGCCGCGAGTAGGTCTCGCGCCAGCAGCAACCTCGGGTACATCATCGAGCACCAGTCGGAGTGGAAGCGGCCGTTGCCCTCGGTATTGGCGACCAGGCGGCCGCCCTCCTCGTCAAAGTCGCCGCTCTCGGCATCGTATTCGTCGCGCGTTTTGGCGAAGTCATCGTCGTAGACGAAATCGTGGCCCGTGTTGTACGGCGGGTCGATGTAGATGAGCTTTACCTTGCCGGCGTAGGTCTCTTTGAGGAGCTTGAGCGCATCGAGGTTGTCGCCTTCGATGTAGAGGTTCTCGGTGGTGTCCCAGTCCTTGGACTTGCCAGGCTCGGGAATCATCGTTTTGTAGATGGGGCGGCGCGCCTCAGCCTTGGCCTCGCGCTTGCCGGGCCAGGTGAACTGGTAGCGCTCGCGCGTGCCCTCAGCCACATCGCCCAGAAGGTCGCGCAGCGCGTCGAAGTCCACGGTGCGTTTGAGCTTGCCCTCGTCGTCCTTCACCTCGGTTACGACCTGCGGGAACATCTCAGCGATTCGCTCAACGTTTTCCTCAGTGCCGTCGGGAGTACCGAGCGCTATTTTATCCATCGTTCATTCCTCTCTAAAAGGGGATGTCTTCATCGCCCCATGCAGGGGACTCACACTTGCAAACCAAGATGGACTGCGCTTCGTTGGGCAGGCCATCAAGCTTTTCGGTGATTTGTTCGACCCAGAACGGAACGGTTGCGTCTCCGCTTGATACGGCGGCCTTGAACTTCGCGAACAGGCGAAGGCCTTTCGTTTTTGAGCTGATGCCGTCGATACCCAGATTGTCCTCGAGCAGCGTTCTGAAGCCAAAGTACGAATCATGAACGTTTCCATCAGGAAAGTCATCTGTACACCCGAAGAGCGAGAGAATAGCCTTATTGGCTTTGATCGTGTGTTTCCAATCTTCGGTGTCGGCATTTTGGAAGTCCCCGTCAAAAAGAATGAAACAGGGGATGCCGAATTCGCTGTAAAGGCGGTAAAAGCGGTCGAGCTCGTTCTTGCCTCCACAGCGAACGATGGTAATGCCTTTTCCATCATAGTCATAGTTCAGTCTACCAAAGCAAAACGGCAAGATAAGCGATTCGCTTTCACCCTCGACGAGGAGCACTTTAGAGGCGAACAGCCCCTCTGCGGCCTTCTGGGAATCACCTGTGTTCTCGAACGCGTTGCGGTATTCGAGCATCAGTCTGCTTGCATCCGTCTCTATATTGAGCCTGTTTTTCAAATCGTCGATGAAGCGCTGGGGATCGGCTTTCCTGACATAGGTCCCGCGTTCCGCGTTCTTACGCACGAGAAATACCTGGTCGAAATGGCCAAGATCAACAAACTCCGTTGAATGCGTCGTAAGGAAAATCTGAGTGCCGGAATCGGCAAGCTCCTCAATCACGCGGTAAAACTTTCTTCTAGCCTGAGGATGCAGGTACAGCTCCGGTTCGTCGATGAAGAGAGGTGTCTGATTCTTCAGCTTGAGCTTTGAATAGGCCCGGAGGATAGCAATCGTGAGGCTCGCCTGCACTCCCATACCCATATCGGAGGCCCGCATCTGAACACCAGTTTCCTGCTCAGTCACGAAAATCTGAAGTGTCTTGTACAGATTCCATGGGTCGTAGGCGTTTAGGTCGACGGTCAAGTCGTTGGGCGAGCAGTTGAGCTGGTTTGCGGTCTCCTCCTGCATAATCCGACCAAGCTCTCCCATGAGGTTCATGCCATCCTCATCGGTGATGGAGAAGAGTATCTGGTCGCGAATCTCCTGCATGCTCCGCTTGAACGCCTCGGCTTTGGTGACCTCGCGTCCATCGCTTGACGTGATCGTTTCTTCACTAAGGCGCTCGTTGAACTCCTTGAGCATTCTGCCCAGCAAGCTCCACTGGCTAGATGCCGGGTTGTCAAGGACACGCCTGTCCGGCCCGATTGAAGCAGAGACATAGCGGTTGCGTTCCTCGTCGGAAACATATCCTCCGTTAAGGTTGAGGCCGTGCTTCTCCCTTCCATAACCGTCGAGCCAAGTCGAATCAAAGGAAAGGCATGCACCGTCGTCGAAACTGAGGGCTATCTTTAGCGGCAGCTCCTCGTCGCCCTTATAAAAATCCCAGCGCTCAAGCCGGTTGGCAGTTGGATAGGAAGGGCCAAGAAGGTATTCCATAGCAGAGAGGATGTTGCTTTTGCCGACGTTGTTCGCCCCAATGAAGACATTGATGCGCGGCGACAAGTCGAGTTCCAAATTGTGGACGCTCCGATAATTCTTGATGGTCAGCCTGTCTATCTTCATTGCCTACGCCCGCCTTCCTCGATGTCGGCAATCTGCCGCTTAAGATCCTTTGCCTTGTCGAACAGTGCGTTCTTTCGTGCGAGCTGCCGTTCTTTGCGGCCGCGGGCCTCAACGCTCGCCAATTCCTCGCGAAGTGCCTTGAGCCTGGCGCCCATGGCAAAACGCTCCTCCACGGTCGCCTTCTCGCTGCCCGTGTCGCCATAGGCGACCTGAGAGGCAATCGAGTCCCATACCTTGTCGATGCTCTCTGCGCTTACGTCGAGCACAAGGTTTTCAGCCGCGCGCCATTCTCCCACAATGAGCTGTTTGAGCATCACGGCGAGACACACTTCGCTGCCGTTGGTGCATGCAAATAACAGCTTGTGTGGGTTGGCCGAGGCCACGCAGACAAGCACGTCTTGCGGTATGCGTCGCGACTTGAGGGCCACCTCCACAACGAGCACTTCATGCACGCGCTCGCCGTCGGGAATACCTGTTGTGGCGGTCTTGATGGAGTTTGCCACCGTGAATCGGTCGACGTCGTCGATAAACGACTGTCGCAGCGCGGCGCTTATCTTCAGACGGCTGTAGAAAGCCTCTTTGGGTATGCGCTTGCCGACCTCGGTCGTACTTGGAAGCCCTAGCATCGCGGCTTCACCACCAGGAAGCATATGAGCTCGAAGTCGTCGAGTCCCTCGATGTCGTTTTCCAAAAAGCCCGTTGTACCTGCGGTAAAGAAGCTATCCACGTCAGATTCGTCTTTGGAGTCGACGATGGAAGCCACTGCGTCATGCAGAAGGTTTGCCTCGCGGCGCATGTCGCGGCCGTTTTTGGTTTCACGGTTGTATGCGCGGCACAGGTCCATGTCCGGCTCAGATTTCCCGCGGCAGAGCAGGCGCATGTCGTCGAGCACGGCCTTGGGTTCCAGGTGTCCGTGCACCACGGTGCCGTCGGAGCCCATGCGCACCACATAAAAGGGGTGCAGGTGGTTTCTTCCCTCGCGGTCCATGGCGTTGTTCACGTTGCGCAGTACAAAAATCACGCCTGGTTTGTCGCCGGCTACCACGGCGTTGATACCGGAAGGCAGGCGGTCGATGTTGGGATTGTCGCGGTGGTAGCCCACAAGGTCCATGCGGAACTCGTTGAGGCCCAGGTCGGTGATGGAGACGCCGCCCGACACATCTTCCAGGTCGATGTTCTCGGTGCGCATCTGCTCAAGCTGCCTGCGGCGGTAGTCGAGATCGCCGGTCTCGCCGGCGTTGATGTAGTCGTCGTCGCCCGTGGAGGTCATCACGGTTATGCGCATGCGTTCTTCCACGCGGGCCTTGAGCTGGATGTACTCGTCAAGTTCCACGCCGGGCCAAAAGTTCACCAGCTGGATGCAGGCGTTTTTTGAGCCGATGCGGTCCACGCGGCCGAAGCGCTGCACGATGCGCACGGGGTTCCAGTGGATGTCGTAGTTCACCAGGTAGTCGCAGTCCTGCAGGTTTTGTCCCTCGGAGATGCAGTCGGTGGCAATCACGATGTCGATGCCAAACTTTGCAAGCTGCGGGGCAACGATGTCCCGCTCCTTCGACACGGGCGAGAAGCAGGCGAGTACGTCTTGCATGTGCGGTGGTACGGCCTTCAGCGTACAGGCGCAGCCGTTGCCCGTCACCTTTGCGCATTCGAGTTCCAGCTCGCACTTGGCAAATGCGGAAACGTTCTCGTAGAGGTAGTCGGCCGTGTCGGAGAATGCGGTGAACACGAGCACCTTGCGGTTGTTCGGGTTGATGGGGTGCTCGACCTTCTCGCGAATCAGCTTGCAAAGTTCAAGGAGCTTTGCGTCACGAGTCGGATCGATGTCGCACACCATTGTGATGAGGGTTCGGATGACGTCGGCATCGGCCTGGATGTCGCGTTCCCAGCTTATCCAGTCCATGTCCTCAAGATTGATTTTTGTGGTACCGCCCACCTCGAAGGCGTTCTCGTCGTCTGGGTCGAAATCGAATCCATCGGGAAGGTCGCCGTCTGTCACGCTGGTATGCGTCGCGCATCCGGTGCGGTAGTCGTCGATTTGCACAAGGGCGTCGTTCATCGCCTTGAGCAAGCGCTCAAGCGTCAGACGGAACGAGCACACGGAGCTCTCCAGGCGCTTGAGTAGGTTGGTGTTCATGAGTCGGCGCACGCCCGTTTCGCGACCGCCGAGGCTCAGGTTTCCGCCGCCGCCGAGCTTTGCGTACTTTGCTGCCTTACTGGGATGCAGGTAGGAGCTGGGCATATACACGGCAAGCGTGAGTGAGTCCAACTCCTCGTAAATCTCGTGGTAGTTGATGGAGCCTGACACCGTCGAGAGCTTGGGGCTCTTGGGAACGGGAGGCAGGCGGCGGGGGAACGGCCCGATGGCGCTCATGTCGTAGTAGCGCTGGATGTGCTTGCGGCTTCGGGCCACTGTCACCTGGTCGAGTACCTTAAAGAAGTCGAAGTCAAGCATGTCGGCGAGTGCGTCGGTGGTGCGTTGGTCGGCAGGCAGTTTCGCCCAGCGCGTATAGACGCTCTGCGCGTTGCGAAACACTGTCTCGATGTCGTTTTCAAGCTTCAGTTTCTCGGACCATCCGGTCGGGTCGCCCCAATACGCGAGCGCGAGCTGGTTGCGCAGGTCGCGGAAGCGGTTGTTCACGGGCGTGGCGGAAAGCATGAGAACCTTCGTTTTCACGCCCTCTTTTATGACCTTCTCCATAAGGAGCTGGTAGCGGTTCATTTTGTCCTCGGAGGCAGAGTCTCCTCCGTTGCGGAAGTTGTGGCTTTCGTCGATGACGACGAGGCCATATGCTCCCCAATTGAGCCTGTCGAGCGGAAGGCCCGTCTCCGATGTTCCTCGCGTGCGTGACAAATCGGTGTGGTAGAGCACGTCGTACTGGAGCCTGTCGCCGGCGATGGGGTTGTTGACGACGTTTGAGTTGTAGGTAATCCAGTTGTCCTTGAGCTTCTTGGGGCACAGTACGAGCACATCTTTGTTGCGGCTTTCGTAGTACTTGATGACGGCAAGTGCTGTGAACGTTTTGCCCAGGCCCACCGAGTCGGCCAGGATGCAGCCGTTGTAGGTCTCAAGCTTGTTGATGATGGCGAGCACGGCGTCTTTTTGAAAGTCGTATAACTTGTTCCAGATGAGGCTGTCGCGAAAGCCGAGGCCCTCGTTGGGCAGCACGTCATCGGAGATGTCGTCCAAGAACTCGCTGAATATGCGGTATAGCGCCATGTAATAGACGAGCTCAGGGGCGTTTTCTTGGTACATGGCCGTGATGCTGTCGATGACCGCGTCGGTTACATCGTGCAGCCTGCCCGCATCCCACTCCTGGTTGAACTGCTGAAGCAGCGCGCCTGACTGGCCGGGTTCAAGGCGCATCGTTATGTTCGGGCTTGCGTTTGCGCCTGCGTGTCCAAGGCCGAGCTTCGTTGTAGAGAACTCCTCGAACGGCATATAGGTCACCTCGTCGTCCGGCTTGGAGACGACGAGGAAGCTGCTCATGCCACTGTCGGCTTCGAATGACTTGAAGCGCGCCTTGCGGCGAATCCATTCGGCGCACTCAACGGCGATGGCTTTTTGCGTAAGTTCGTTGCGCAGCTTGATTTCGAATTCCGTGCCGAAGAGGCCCTGCTCGCGGGAAAGGCGCGGAATGTAGAACTCCCGCTTCTCCCGCGACGAGCGCTGCTTGGTGAATGCCTGCGAGGTAAAAATGAACCGCAGCTCGTCGATGTTGGCGAGTTGGCTCTTAAGTTCCTGGTAGGCGTACATGGAGAAGACCGAGGCGGCAATCGAGACCCTATTGCCCACTTGAATGGTGCGGACAAGGTCATCCTTGACGATGCGTGTCTTGTTGTCAAAGAAGTCCGGTTGCATCGGCGCCTTCTCCTTTACAGAGCCCTGATGTGCATGCGTGTTGTGCCGCGACGTATTCTACCTGTTGCGCCAGTGCCAGGCAGGGTCCGGTCGCGGAATGGCCGGAGACGCGCTGCGGATGCGCTGGGGAAAGACTATTAGACGGCACTGGGCGGAGCTCGGCTATACTGCGTAGCTTGACGTTTGAAAAAATGTTTGGGGCTCCTAGAGTGCCACTTGCCCCACAAACAATTGAGCCCCGGTGACTTGAATCAGAGGTCATTCCCGGGGCCATCGCTCTATAGTGTAGCACCTTGCGCCTGGTTTTCGTCAAGCTCTTTCAAGCGGAACAAACATCTATCGAGGAACCCGTTGCGGGCGTATCTGCCCAGCAGGCCCTCGGCGAAACGGTCCTGTTGCACAAGGGTCAATATAAGGGCACGCACCAATTCGGCGTTGGCGTGCTCCACGTCGCAGGCCGCAAAGCCCTTGTCCGACATTTCGACTCCGTAGCGCTCGAGTGTCTTGAAGTAATTGATTTTGGTGTCCTTGATTGAATCATAGAACGCGTCGATAAAGTCGTCGAGGCCACATGTCCCCCAGCGGTCTTCGGTCTCCCTGCTGGCCAGTTCCCCGGCGAATACAGTCAACGTCTCGTACATGCCATCTCCTGTCTCTTGATTGATATACCTGCTGGTAAACCGTACAGTGCAGATACTATCGACAGGCACGGGAAGGCAGGTAAACCGCCAGGGGACATTTGGCT
>ERZ1034980.459-NODE-459-length-30289-cov-8.678574_pt1 | contig 30289 bp, 22 predicted proteins | sample MGYA00520622_ERZ1034980 | MGnify/ENA primary metagenome ERZ1034980 (study PRJEB33766, sample SAMN09781791) | gut metagenome | biome: gut microbiome | host: Homo sapiens | place: Madagascar | study: EMG produced TPA metagenomics assembly of the PRJNA485056 data set...
GGAGATAGTAATTATCGACAGTCAAATGAATTACCGAGGAAAACTTGACACTTACAATCCCCCGACCTCCCTTGCGTAAAACCCGCGTACCATATATACTAGAAAAGATAATTCTATTTTTTATTAAGGAGATGGATGTTTTGAATTTTGTTGACGCCGTAGTGGCCTTTCTGAACATTGGCATTTTCAGTACGCTGATCTGCCGCTTTACCGGAGCGAATATGGCAATGCTCGTTTTCTGCGCACTGCTCTACATGGGAAGTGAACCGATGGAAACGGTAGGCATCATGCTGACGTACCTGGTCTTTATGCGCCTCACCATTTACACCCAGAAGCGCAAGCTGAATTTCAAGAAGCTGCAGGTCTTCAAAGGGATGCGTGTCTTTGTCCCCGTCCTTCTGATCGTGATCTCTCTCTTCCTGTATCCATTCGCAGCTCTGGCGATCTTCCTCCTGCTCTTCATGGTGGAGATCCTTGCGCAGATCAAGGCGGAGATCCCGGAGGACAGACAGCTTTCGAAGGGAGAACTCACCAAGTACATCGTGATTGGTTCCCTTCTGACAACCGTCTCTATGATTGCCGTCAAATTCATCCCCGCTGCCTGGTACTATGCGCTGGGCGGCGCTGTCGGCCTTTTCCTCTGCGGCTTCGTATGGTGGCTCGGACAGGACCGCGACAGACTTTCCGGCATCTGGGATACAGTCATCCTGCTCTCCTTCATCCCGCTCGGCCTCTTCGGCTTCGATATGGCGGACTGGATGGATGATATGCGCCGCAGCGTGAACCCGACCCGCATCGCATACAATCTGCCTTTCATTTTCCTGCCGGTCTTCTATGTCGGCTTCCTGATGGCGAATATCCTCTTCGGTGTCTTCTCCCTCTCCGGCATGTGCATCACCTTCTTCGGCGCACTCGGCCTGCGTCTCTTCGGCTACTATGAAATGTCCGGCAAGGGCAAGGCAAGCCTCATCGCGATCGGCTTCACCGTCCTCGGCCTCTTCCTTCTCTTCCTCACCGCACCGGAGCCTATCGGTGTATCCAAGTATGTGGATGCTTTCCTGCCGACCAATTACTATGGCTTCAAGGGCATCCTGAATATGTTCTGAGGCTTGGTGACTGATGACTAGTAGCTGGTGACTAGTAGCTAGGGATTAGTGGCTAGGGATTAGGAAGTTTGCCTCACATTTCCCGCTACTCCGCTATACCTGATCCCAAAAGAAAACCGTCATGATCGGAAATGGTCATGACGGTTTTTGTTTGCCCAAAACAGAACGTGAAAATATAACACGTAAAAAGCGAGGCCCGATGGACCTCGCTTTCGTATCGATTTCATAAACCGATAGTATGGAGAAATGGTAAGAGGGAAAATTCCTAATTCCTAATCCCTAGCTACTAGTCACTAGCTACCAGCTATTAATCCCTACCCACTAAACAGCTACTCCCCCGCCTTCGGCTGACGATACGTGAAGACACGCTTCGGCTCCTTACTTTCCACCTTATGATCGAGGAGATTCACATCGAGGATCGGGCAGACGCCACAGCCATTGCAGGCCTGATGGCGGCAGTCATGGGTGAGGATCCCCTTCTCGGCCATGCGCCATTCTTTCAGGAGGTAATCCTTCGTGACACCGCTGTCGATATGATCCCATGGTTCACATTCGTAGAAATCACGAATGCGCGCTGCGTACTCGTCGGGATCGATACCACATTCTCGGAAGCTGTCCATCCAGACGTCGAAGTGGAAAAATTCCGTCCAGCTGTCATAGGTGCAGCCTTTCTTCCATGCGGTGTAGATCGCAGAAGAGAGCTTGCGGTCGCCGCGAGCGAGGACGGCTTCGATATATCCTGTCTTCGCATCATGATAGGCGTACTTGATATGGCGGTTTGTGAAAAGGCTCTTCAGGTACTGCTGTTTGCGCTCGATCTCCTCTACGCTGCACTGCGGCATCCACTGGAACGGGGTGAAAGGCTTCGGGACGAAGCTCGAGACGCTGACGGTGATGCGCAGGTCATAGCGCCCCTTGATCTCATGATAGAGCTCGTGAATGCGATTTGCCAGATCGGCGATGCCCTTCAGGTCTTCATCCGTTTCCGTCGGAAGGCCCATCATGAAGTAGAGCTTCACCTTTTTCCAGCCATTTTTGAAGGCATTCGCACAGGCGCCCATGATGTCTTCTTCCGTGACGCCCTTATTGATGACATCGCGCATGCGCTGCGTACCGGCTTCCGGTGCCAGCGTGAGACCGCTCTTTCGGACCTGCTGGATCTTTTTCGCGATGTCGATGGAGAAGCTGTCGACACGCAGTGACGGGAGACTGACGCTCACGCGCTTGTCTTTGAAATTTTCCAAGAGGTGATCGACGAGCTCGGGCAGGCAGGAGTAGTCCGCCGAAGAGAGGGACATGAGGGAAATCTCATTATAGCCCGTATTCTTAATCAGGGTATCTGCGATCTCCTGCAGTCTCTCTTCGCTCTTCTCGCGCACAGGGCGGTAGATCATCCCCGCCTGGCAGAAACGGCATCCGCGGCTGCATCCGCGGAACATTTCCAAGACGGCACGATCATGCACGATCTCGATATGCGGGAGGATCGGCTTGTCATCGATGTGGACATGGTCTACATCACGGATGACACGCTTCTTCACAGGGAACTGGGCCGCTTCGTCGATGGGACGGATGCTGCGGAAGACGCCATTCTCATAGTAAGAGACCTCATAGAGGGACGGCGCATAGCAGCCATCGATCTGAGCGAGACGGCGGATCGCCTCTTTGCGGCCGCCGGGCTTCCCTTCCGCTTTCCATGCTTTCACGATATCCACCATCTCTCCGATGGCTTCTTCGGATTCTCCGATGAAGAAAACGTCGAAGAAATCAGCGACCGGCTCTGCATTGTACACACAGGGGCCGCCGGCGACGACGAGGGGATCCTCGCCTGTGCGATCCTTCGCCCAGACAGGAATGCCTGCCATGTCGATCATGTTCAGGATATTCGTGTAGCACATTTCATACGGCATGGTAAAGCCAAGTACATCGAAGTCCTTGACCGGGCATTTGTTTTCCAGCGAAAAGAGAGGAATGTGCTTCTCTCTCATCATCGCTTCCATGTCCACCCATGGCGCATATACACGCTCTGCCAGCGCATCCTCTCTGGCATTCAGGACACTGTAGATGATCTTGAGTCCCAGATGGCTCATGGCGACTTCGTAGACATCAGGGAATGCCAGCGCCACTTTCACCGGGATCTCATCGTGGTTCTTCACCACGCTATTCCACTCTCCGCCAATGTAGCGGGCAGGCTTCTGGATATGCATCAGCCATACGGGATCGATAGTTACACGGTTCATTTGATACTCCTAAAATAAATGGGGTTACAGGTTTGTGGTTGTATTGGTTCAATGGGTTTAAGGTTCAGGGTTCAATAGGTTCAGGGTTCAGGGTTGTGGTACGGCGCATAAAAATATAGAAGCGCCGCGAAGTATAAATAATGGCGATGTCATGAGCTGGCATTCCAGTCACTAGTCTCCAGTCTCCAATCACTTGAGACTCCTAATCCCTAGCCACTAATTCCTAATCCCCAGTCAATCAAACATCAATTTCTTTCTTCTTAAATAGATATTCATCAAAAGCCCGACGCAGAGAAGATTCATGAGGAGAGCCGAGCCGCCGTAGCTCATGAAAGGCAGCGGGATGCCGGTGACAGGCATAATGCCGAGTGTCATGCCGACATTGATGAAGATCTGGAAGAGCCACATGGAAAAGATCCCACAGGCGAGCAGGCTGCCGAAGGCATCCCCCGAAGAGCGGGAAATCATAAGTGTCCTGTATAAAAGAACGAAGAATAAAAAGAGAACGAAAATGGCTCCGACGAAGCCCAGCTCTTCCCCAATGACGGAGAAGATGAAGTCCGTATGATTTTCCGGGAGGAAATTCAGCTGGCTCTGCGTGCCTTCGAAAAGACCCTGCCCGATGAAACCGCCGCTGCCGATGGAAATCTTCGACTGAATGACATGGTAACCGGAGCCATACGGATCGACGTCCGGATTGAAGAGGACGAGGATACGCATCTTCTGGTAGCTGTGCAGGACAAAGAACCAGATGAACGGGAAGACCACGACGAATGCAAGAAAAGCGCGTTTCACGAGCTGCATCTTGAGCCCGGAAATATAAAGCATGCCGAAGGTGATGGCCGCGAAGACAAGGCTCGTACCAAGGTCCGGCTGGATGAAGATCAAAAGTGTCGGAAGTGCCATCATCCCTGCGACTGGCAGAAGACTCTTCCATGTCTGGAAGCCGGATCTGTCATACGCCATGAGCCTTGCAAGACAGATGATCATGATGATTTTTGCAAATTCAGAAGGCTGCAGCGTGAAAGGGCCTAGCTGGATCCAGCGCTGCGCCCCGAGCGCACTCGTCCCGGCGAATTTGACGACCAGAAGCAGGATCGCATTGATGCCATAGAGGATGGGTACGAAGCGATAGAGTTTCCTGTAGTCAAAATAGAGCGAGCCCCCGGCGATGATAAGACCGCCGACAAAGAAGATCCCCTGTTTCATGACGAAGTCATACTGCCCCGGTTGTCCATCCATATTCGCATGAGTGGCGCTCGCAATGATCAGAAGACAGATGACGCCAAGGCCCAGGACAGCCATCAGCAGCGTGCTGTCGATGCGCCGCCAATATCGAATGAGATTCATTCTGCTATCTCCTCCTCTGCCATTTATACGAGCGGCTGCCCGAGTGCCAGGAAAGGCCGGCCGGCGCCGTCTTCACAGGTGCCTTCTCCCGCGCATTCTCCGCCTCTGCTCTCCGGAGCAGTTTCTTCCAGCGCGGAAGCGGGATCTGTTTCTCTTCTTTGTACGATTTCCAGAAAAGAGCGAGTGCTTCTCCGAGCGCCCCTTTTTCGGAAAAATCCGAAAGCTCTCCCTGATGCGCGAGACGGTCTGCCTCCTCCGTATACGGGATGATGGCAGAGACGGACTCTTCATCGAGTGTCTCTAGCATATCCGTCAAGGAGATCTGCGTATCCCCCGAGAGGGAGAACTGGTTCAGCACATAGGTCATGTATCGCTTGCGCGGTCCCGTCATGAGACGCTCTGCATTTCGCTTCGAGGCCCAGGACGGCGCCACGACGAGGAACATATGATCCGAGAGGTGCTCCGCAAAGCGGATGCCCTCTCCTCGCCCCGCCGGACAGTCGAGAAGGATGTAGTCATACTTGTCCTCCACGTCTTCGAGCACGGTATCCATCGCCGCAGGAAAGACAGTCTCCCATGTATCATTCTGCGCCGCCGGCAGGAAATCCAAATGGTCATTCACTTCCAGGATGACATCCTTCGCAAAGCAGCGGCCTTCCGCCAGATCCATCACATGATAGAAGCACTCATTTTCCAGCCCCAGCACGAGATCCATATTTCTCATGCCCATATCCCCATCGATGAGGAGCACCTTCTTCCCCTTCCGGGAGAGGAAGATCCCCAGAGCAGCGGTGAGGAGCGTCTTCCCCACGCCGCCCTTACCGGAAGCAAAGGATACGATCTCAGCCATTCTTTTTGCCTCCTGCCTTTGCCTCATCCGCTGCCTTCAGCTTTGCCGGCGAATAATCTCCGATATGGAAATAGGCATCCATCATCTTCTTGACGACCGGTGCCGCGGACTCCGAGCCGAAGCCGCTGTGCTCGAACATGCACAGGATCACGACCTCCGGCTTGTCGAATGGCGCATATGCCACGAACCAGCCGTTATCGAGACCATTCGTTTCCGCCGTACCAGACTTACCGGCGATCGAGATCGGATAATGTTCGAAGATCTGTCCGCCTGTCCCATCCTTGCTCATGACCATCCGAAGTCCTTTGTGGATCGCATCAAGCGTATCCTTAGATACCGGAAGCGTCCCCACCTTCTCCGGTGAGAAGATCTTGAGCGGTGTCCCATCCAGCTGATCGATGCGGTTCACAAGGTATGGCTGGTAGCGGAAGCCGCCATTGGCGATCGCCGAGTATACCATCGCCATCTGCAGCGGCGTCGTCAGCGTGAAGCTCTGTCCGATCGCGGCATCCATCGTCTCCCCGAGATACCAGTCCTGCTTGAAAACTTTCATCTTGTAGGCTTCGCTTGCGATATTGCCGTCCGATTCACCGGCAAGGTCGATGCCTGTCGTTTTTCCCAGACCGAATTCCTCCGCCATACGGGAGATGCGGTCGATGCCTGCGCGGCGTCCCATTTCATAGAAATAGACATTGTCCGACTTTTCGATCGCTTCATAGAAATTGATCCATCCGAAAGCTTCGCCCTCAGAGTTTCTCTTATCGACGAGCCAATGCTTGCCGTTATCAAAAATGCGTTCCTCCGGTGTCGTCACCTTCGCTTCGAGCGCTGCCGCGCCCGTGATGACTTTGAAGAGCGATCCAGGTGGATACATCGACTGGATCGTGCGGTTCTGCATCGGATGATTCTTATTATTGACGATCTCATTCCAGTCTTTCGAAGAGATCCCCTTGCTGAAGCGGTTCGGATCATAGCTCGGCCAGCTAGCCATTGCGAGGATCGCTCCGCTATTCGGATCGACAGCCACCGCGGAAGCCCCCGTCGGCATGACACCGCCATGGACGAGGGTCTTCACCTGTGCTTCCATCGCGTCCTCTGCCGCTTTCTGCAGATTCGCATCCAGCGTCAGACGCACACTGTTCCCCGTGACAGACGGCGTACCACCCACATAGCGGACAGGCTGCCCTGATGCATTGACCTCGACCGTCTTCGAGCCATTCTTGCCTTCGAGATAATTGTTATAGCGGTGCTCAAGGCCCGCACGACCGATCAGTGTCGTGGTCTTGTACGGATTTCCTTCCGCGTCCCTGTCATCCGGCCCCGCTTCGCCGACATAGCCAAGGACCTGCGCCCCCGCATTCCCCAGCGGATACACGCGCAGCGGATTCACTTCGATTTCGATGCCGGGGAATTCATCCTTCTTCTCTTCGATCTGCGTCGCGACATCGATGCCGACATCGTTTGCCAGATAGATCGCTCCGAAAGCCAGCTTATTGTCTTCGATCTTTTTCTTGATATCGGCAGTCGGCACATGAAGAAGCTGCGACAGGCGGCTGAGCGCCTCATCCGACAGCGTATTCCCCTTGCGATCGACCGGCATGACGACGCTGTATGCCGAGCGCGAGCCCGCAAGGATCAAGCCATTCCGGTCATACATGACACCACGCATCGCCTGCATGGGAAGGTAACGGATGCGGTTCCCATCCGCTTCTTCTTTATAGTACCCGCCCTGAATGACCTGCATATAGAAAAGACGCAGTCCCAGGACGAGCAGGAGGAAGATCGCCGCATAGATCATACGCGCATAGCGGGACTCCTCGGTATTTTTCAAAAGCCCACTGAGAATCGAGGGCACATGCTTATTCACCACTTCGGTTCTCCCTCCCGTTTCATGGCCCATAGCGGCCTGTGAAGAAAGAGCACGGCTGCTCCATTCATGAAGGTGGTGCTCATCACAAAGTACAGGATATAAGAAATCGAGAAGACATGGCTACCGGCTGCCAAAAGCACCAGCCATGACAGCAGTGCATAAAGGAGCGATGCCAGCGTCATCGCAAAAAGTGAAATATACCAATGACGGTTGTAGCGCTTCCTACCCAAAGCGAGATACAGCGCTGCGATCGCCAGGTATGGCAGGAGGTGCAGTCCGAAAAGATTTCCCGTCACAAGATCCGTAAGGAGCCCGCCCACGAGTGCAAGCGTCATCGCCGTCTTGTTGTCAAAGATCAATGTCGCAAGGACGATGACGACCAGCCACAGATCCGGCTGATGCAGCCCCGAGAAAAAGAATGGCATCACCGAGGACTGCACAAGAAAAACGAGAAAGCTCAAAAAAGCCAGTGCATAGCCGCTCATTCCTTCTCACCTGCCTGATGTTTATTGGGATTCATCGGCGGTTCCTTCTTCGGCGGCTTCACCAGGATACTCTCTGGCGTCGCCCTCTGGATATGGTCCGTGATGATGAATACCTCTTCCAGATGAGAGAAATCAGCCGCCGGAACAATACGTGCCACCTGCGTGCCGCCGATGGAGTCGACATCCACCTGCTCGACGGTACCGATGACCATCCCCTTCGGATACACCCCGCCATAGCCGGATGCCACGATGGTATCCCCCTTGATGACATCAGCCTCACGCGGCAGATTCACGAAAGAGAGCTTGCCCGGCTCACTGCTGTTTCCGGAAACCATCGCCACCACGCGCGAGGCCGGACGCGCAACGATACCGCCCACCGATGTACGCGGATCCAGGAGGAGCTGCACACGTGCGGAATTCTCATACACTTCACTTACAAAGCCCACAAGGCCCGTCGGGACGATGACAGGCATATACTTCTTGATGCCGCTGTCACTGCCGCGGTCCACGACCAGCGTCTGTGTCCATCCCCCGTAGTCGCGGGTGATGACAGAAGCCCCCGTCAGGTGGTACTGTTTATAGCCCTGCTTGAACGAAAGGAGACTCTTCAGTCGGATATTCTCCGCAAGGATCTCGCTGTACTGAGCCTGCTCCGCGCGAAGACTTTCATTTTCCTTCCGAAGCGCATCCAGCTCGTTCCAGTTCTCCCACACGCCCGAAAGTAAGTCAAGCCCCTGTGTGAAAGAAAGCGCCGTCCTGCTCGCGGTATAATTGAAAGGAGCTGCACCGATAGAGAGCGGCTGCGAAATGAAAGGGATGTACTCCCTATGCCGCCAGAACCAGCCGCATGCGCCCATAAAAACAAAGAGGGCGACCGCGGCGGCCATCTTTTTTCTGCCAAAGAAAATCACGATCAAGCGCCTCCGTAATATTTTTCACCGTTCTCGATGAGAAGCGGCAGATCCTTATACATGCCAAGAGCCTGATAGCAGCCCATAGCCAATACCTCCCCCGGCAGAGCCGGTACGAAGACCGGCATATGAAGCTCTCCGGCGAGCCAGTCCTTCAGCCCGTCCAGAAGCGCACTGCCGCCGGAAAGAAGCAGCCCATTCTTCAAAAGATCGCCCGCCATCTCCGGTTTCGCCTCGCGAAGGACACGGCGGATGAGCTTCAGGACAGGCTGCAGGATACGCTGCATCACCGGTCTTAATTCCTCCGTGGAAAGCTCCACCACCACTTCCACGCCATCACGGATCCTGCGCCCGCGGATAGTGAATGTCGCCTGCCCATCCGCCGCTTTGAGAGAGATCACTTCACTCTTCAGCTTCTCCGCCTGATCCAGCCCGATCATGATCTGATACTTTTCCTGCAGATACTGGCAGATCCCCTTATCGATATGATGCCCGCCGAAAGGGATCCCCTCCTGCGTGACGATCCCTCCGCAGCTGTAAAGCCCCGCATCAGCGACATCACGCCCGATGACAAGAGAAAAGATCACAGACGGTGCCAGCATATCCTTCCCCGCCCCGATAGCCGCAGCCGCCGGCGAAGGAAGAAGGTACACATGCTGCGCGCCGGCGTGGATCAAAGCATCCACCAGCGCATGCCGCGTGACCGAGCTCGTCTCGCCCGGAATGGAGATCATCACCGTCGGACGCGACACCGCATGATGAAGCGATTTGCGGATAAAAAAACGAAGCATCGCCTTCGTCATATCATAATCAGCGATGACGCCATTCTGTACCGGCCACTCCAGAGAAATATTCTCCGGCGCCTTGTGGTAATGAATGAGCGCCTCCGTGCCAAAGCCCAGTACATGGCCGTCGATGTTATCCACCGCGACCGTACTCGCTTCGGCAAGAATCACTTTATTCTCCCGGTAGATACGGACTTGGGACGAGCCCATGTCCATACCGATCCAGTTCGATAGTCCTCGAAACATTTTCATGGTAAACCCTCACGATATATAAAGGCCGGTACAGAGCTCCCCACGGTCAAAGACCTGTGAGATACAGCGAAAATCCGCGGCACATCCTGAAGCGCAGCCCCTGTCTCTGTCCGATGTATTCAAATGAAACGTCTTATTATTATAGCATGTTTACCATGGAGAATACAGTAGAAAGAGACGGTTTGGAACCACCATAGCCAAGGAAATATACGACGAGCCATCGGACTTAGATCAGTGATTTTCTGCTAAAACAAAAAAGGCATGATAAAAAGCCGGGGCATACCGCCTCGGCTTTCTGACCTCCTCAAAGGTCGATTTCCCCCATGCATTACCCCACCTTCATGGGTGTAACTGGACGAATTATATTTTGTCCGATATGATCGGAGAAATTCTGGTGCGTCTAGAGGGATTCGAACTCTCGACACCTGGTTCCGGAGACCAGTGCTCTATCCACTGAGCTATAGACGCTTAACAAGCGTTATTATAGCATATGGAAAGAAAATAAGAAAGGGGAAAAGATGTCTCGCTTTTGCCCGACAGGAGAATACGAACCAGATCCCGCTCTCCTCCAGTACCGGATCCTTCAAAACTATTTTTCTACAAATACTCTCGGGATGCGCTTCAGGTCGCACATGATTTCATGCGGGATGGTCTCAGCCGTAGCAGACACTTCATCGACAGTGATTTCTTCCTCTCCCTGCTTGCCCATGAGGACGACTTCATCGCCGGGACGGACTTCGTCATCGCAAGCGACCATGAACTGATCCATGCAGATGCGGCCGACGATCGGGCAACGCTTGCCATTGATGAGGACGACACCCTTATTAGAAAGGCTTCTGTGCCATCCGTCTGCATAACCGATCGGGACAGTCGCAGTCTTCATATCCTCTTTGGCGACATAGGTACCGCCGTAGCCGATGGCTTCGCCCTTATGCAAGATCTGGACATGGGTGACATGGCTCACGACGCTCATCGCATACTGGAGGTCGAGCTTGTTCGTCATGACGTCCGATGGCTGCGGTCCATAGATGATAATGCCCGGACGGGCAAGGTTATGCCAGCTTCTCGGGATATCAATGACACCGGCACTGTTGGCAGAGGAGATCACAAAGTTTTCATCGACCGGCATGTAGGAGATCGCTTCATCGAAGCGGTCGAGCTGTTTCAGTGCAGCATCCTTTTCCTTGTGGTCTGCCGTCGCCATATGGGTGAAGGTGCCATGTGCGTGGATGTGCGGATAGGCTTCGAGCTTTTTGAGGAGCGCAGGTACATCCTCCGGATGAGTTCCGATGCGGTTCATGCCCGTATCGATCGGCAGCATGACTTCGATCGTTTTCTTCGAAACAGCGGCGATGGCTTCCAGGGCGTCAAGATCGACGGTATCATCGATCGGCATGATGAGGTCTTTATTCACACCGATAGGCATATCCTCCGGCAGCGGCAGTCCCAGTACATAGATCGGGCATGTGAATCCTGCGTCGCGCAGCTCCGCTCCTTCTTCCACACGGGCAACAGCAGCAGCGACGTAGCCTTCCTCGAGGGCGATGCGCAGCGTTTCCTTCGCACCATGTCCATAGGCATTCGCCTTCACGACAGCTAGCACATTCACTTCCTTCGGCAGATGCGCGCGGATGACCTTGAGATTGTGACGAAGCGCATTCAGATTGATTTCCATGTAAGAAACCGGCATTTGTATTCCTCCCATTCTTTTCTGCCGTCGGCAGAAATGAAAAGCACCGCGCCAAAAGTATCAGGCGATGCCTGATACTTTGAAGCCTCGGTGCTTCCTTTTATTTTTATGCATCTATCATACCGCGATTGGAAGAAAATGGCAATGGGACCCTTAAGAAAACAAGCTTCCCACAAGCGGGATCCATGCCCATGTCAGGAAACTATAGAAAAGAAGCCCAGCCGCCAATCCCACGATAGCCCCGTTGATACGAATACCTTCCAGCTCATGATGCACTTTCGACTCGATGAATTCATTCAGTTCCTCTTCCCGAAAACTTTCCAGGACTTCTATCATAGACCATGATAAGAAACCATGCTCATAGGTGATGATCTCTGCGATCAAATCTCTTCCGACAGTGTCCAGCTTCTGTCTAAATTCTGAGTCTTCTGTAAAAGAAATACTTTGCTCTATAGCTGGTTTCAATTTTTCTGCCAAAGCTGGCACACCCCAATGGTGCTGAAAATCAGAAATCCCCTCGTCGATCCGTTTTTCCAAAGGGAAGGCCTCGAAGAGACCCCGCCCAAATTCCTGCAGCGCCTCCAACGTAGCCGGTTCTTGCAGAAAACGAGCGATCAGAAGATCCCACTGCGCCAAAAGTTCCTGATGAAACGGATTGTCCTTCTGTTTCCAGGCTTCCATTTCCTCTGCCAAAGCATCCAATGCTGCCTCTGCCAGTTGGTCATAATTGATCGCGCCAAACCATTTCCCGAGTGTATAGCCGATAGATCCCAAGAAGCCTTTCTCTTCCCGGTCGCCTGCCTTTCTCAGCTGCTCTGCCAGTTTGTACCGAAGGGATGGATCCTCGATTTTCCGTTTTCCCTCTTCTAAAAGACGAAGAAGCCATTTTTCCCGATTCATCTCCTGCTGTAACCGCCCTTGCGCGAAAGAAATAAAAACAGGCAGCCATTTCTGCGATTCACTCCGGCCCCAAGTGGCGATCTCTTCCCTATGGCTGGACAGAAATTCCACTGCATAGGTAGCGCCCTTCGCTGCCAATGTTTGAGAAATAGATTCTCTGTGACTGGTAAGCCATGGAAGACATAAATCCGTCAACGAAAGACGGGATATCTTTGCCAGCAAATTCTTCGGACTCAAAAGGCTCTGATTCATTTCTACCACTTTTTGAATAATCCGAGCCCGATTGGCCGGAACGAGCGGCTTGATAGGGAGAAAATGTTTCCGAAAGAGTGCCTCTACGGCAATGAAATCTGCTGCGCATCCGATACAGCAGGACTGGGCCATGAAATAAACCCAATCTGTCCAATCCGCTCCCTGCCAAGGGCTTCCCATCTTGAGCCAAAGGGAAACTAGCAGAAAAAGCAGCGAAAAGAAACAAATCAGATTGGCCGTTCTATATCGTTTCACTGCGATACCTCCTTTATATTGCGGTTGTTTGTTGATTGTTGTTAGTTGTTTGCATGCTAACAACAATCAACAAACAACTAACAACAATGCTAAATAAACGATACGGCCCAAAAGGCTGCTCCCAAGACAGCACCCCACAAAGAGCCATTGATACGGATAGCCGCCACATCTTCAGATACAGATTTTTCTGCCAAGGACGCCATCGTCCGGCCATCATAACCAGCCAAAGCCTTCTCCACCACCGACGCCGCCATGCGATGCATCCATCCCACATGCGGCCGCACCAGACGCAACAAAAAGGCGTCGAAATCTCGTCGTTTCTCTGGAGAAGAAAGCTGCCCCTCTATCAAAGAAAGCAAAGTCCCTGCCAACTGCTGCGCCAGGGGCTCTTTCCTTTTCTGCCACATAGAAAGAAACCAATTCCGCCCTTTACCAGACAGTAACCGGCCAATCACCTTCTGTACAGCCCCATTGACCTGCCGCTTCCAAACCTCATTGGTCTCTAGCTGGACGATCATTGCATCATAGGCCGCTCCCATCTTTTGGCGAAGCTCACTTTCCGGATCCGTCAAAGCCTCTGACAAGGACAACATCTTTTCCTGCACTTTTTTTACCATCTCTGCATCCCGATCCTCTACCGCATCCCGGAAGAGGGAATGAAGCCAGCCCTTATCATTATATTTCCGCCATGCCAAAAGATAGACTCGCTGGATTTCTTCCTGCGTCACCTCAGCCTGCAGAAAGCCCTTCACCTCGGCCGCCAAAGCCTCCGTCAAAAGCTCCTTCTTCGGATAATCGCGGAATGCCGCCATCACCTTGGCCATATGCCCCGCCCAGTCTATATCTGCCGCTTTTCTCTCGATCGCCTCACTGGACATCGTCCATAACGATTCCGCAGGAAATACAGTCAGCACCATGTGAATCACATCCGCTGCTACTTTCTCCGTCAAATCCCGATGGTTCGTCAACCAACGAGCTACTACATCAGAAGGCACATGCTGCCGGAGAATCTCCGACAGCCGTCCCCTGGTCAGAAGCTCATTCACCACCATATCCTTCGCAATGGATACAATCATGTCTCGATTTCGAGCAATCAAATCGGTCCGCCAGGAAATGCCAAGGGGCCTGCGAAATAAAGAAGTCACGCCGAACCAATCGGCAAAACCTCCTACCGCCGCCGCAAAAGACATATGAAACAACCCTGCGAGCCACGGGCTCTCCCCCTGAAACGGAGCTGCCCCTAAGGTAAGAACCACAGAGCTCGCCAGTATACCGTCAGCAAGCCATCGTTTTTTCAAAGAAATCACTACCTCCGATTAGATATCACTAGCATTCAGTATACACTGATGCGTAGATTGTTGTTGATTGTTATTAAATACAGATGATAGGTCCGTAGGACAGTGCTCCCTCTGGAGGGAAGGTGGTGCCGAAGGCACCAAAAGGGGTGTATTTCCTGCGGCCGTAAGGCCGGTTGTATGGTTTTAATACTAAACGGGATAAAAACAATTTGACACATATCAAACATGGGAGTATATCGCCTTGTATTTATAAAAACCATACAACCAGCCGTTGGCTGAGAAAATGCCCCCCTCTTTTTATTCTCCCCCGAGGAGGCGATGTCCTAAGTCTGACAGCCAACAACCTACCCATTCCTGTTAATTTTCAAAAAGAAATCCTCAAACGATTCCCCCTGGTCTTGCAGAATCACTCTCACTTCATCACGAGATAAAGATGGATTCTCTGCTGCATTCAGCAACTGGCATTTCTCATGGATTTTCTGATAGAAAAATTGATTGATTTTCTGGAAACCCGCTTTTAATTCCATTTTCTTATCCATAAAAGATACCAGTACATCATTGGGAACGACAAGGATCACATCAGCATACCGTTGAATTTCTTCAATCCCATGGTCCGCCTTTTCACCCCGCGTCTTTCCTTCAAAAGAAAATGGTCTCGTGACCAAAGCCATGGTGACAATCCCAAGCTCTTTCGCTCGCTGTGCTACAATCGGTGCGATGTCAGAGCCTAACTGTCCACCCATACCCGCCATAATAAAGAGGACTTCCGCACCAATTAGCACCTTATCCAGCTCCATGGTAATCCATGGCTTTATTTTCTTTACATTCAAATGCCCATCCATGTAAAAACATTTCATGACTTCTGCATCTAACTGTATGCTCCTTTCTGCGCCCGACTGCAGCAAGGTCTCTTCATCTGCCACTGTAATATACTCCACATTTTGTATCGATTGATTCATCACGTAATCGAGCATATGATTTCCACCATGACCGATACCCATCATTTTGATTCTTGGCATTTGCTTCATATGATATTCCCTCCATTAACTCATGTTGTCAGCTGTTAGTTGTTTGCCTCCCCCTCGTAACATAATGCTGTTAGGTTAAAGATTTGCAGTAGTAGTTATGAGACCGCTAGGGAGTATAGGGTTCTAAAGATACAAAGTGTTCTCAGGGTTCCTGAATGAGCTGATGAACGCTGATGCGATCATCTCATTCGGGGCTCTTTAGAACCTTTAAGTCCCCTTAGAACCTTTGGTAAAGAAGAGATCATCGAATATTTTGTTTTACACCGGTAAAAAGCTGAATGAATAACCAGCCACTAAACTAATGTGTAGTCATCTTCCCGATGACATTCTTTATTTCATGATAAGTCAGATAAGAGGCCTGTGTCACAGAACCATTTTCATCAAGAAGTAGTGTATGCAGTATCTTTTGCATCATCATCACCAACTGCCACGCTTTGGCCCAAGCATCCAAATTCACTTTGTCATATATATCCGCCTCCACCTTGTCTTCCATGACATTTGGCAGCTGGCTCATCGCCTCATGAAATTTCTCATGGACTTTCCCTATTAAATTAATCAGTAAATTCGCGCGACCACTAGCCTCCTGAAGGGCATCGCTCACCAAATTCATTTTCTGATTTGCCTCTTTTACTTCTACATAGTAATGCTTGGCCTTCTCTAAATTTTCATCGGCCTTCTTTGCCAACTCAAATCCATTCAGAAGAAACGTCAGATCTGAAATATCTTCATCAAAATCAACCATTCCATCCACCTGCCTCAAATCCTTCCCAGCCATGACGTCTCGCTTCCGTGCCATTAAAGCAGCTACTCCATCAAATGGTTTTGTATTCCCCTCCATAGGAATCATACTACATGCCCCAAATGCCATTTTTTCTCTAATCGTGGCCTCTTCTTTTTCTCTTTTCCTCCAATCTGCCGATAAACAACGCATGTACTTGACTTCCTTGCAAATTTCTTCTAGCGGTTCATTTGCCAATAGATTGCTGGCTCTGCCATCTGCCTTTAACATCTTTGCCAAATGCACAAAAGAAATCATATCCTTCACTAAAACACGGACCTTGGCCTGTCCTAACCCCACCAAACTATCACATGCCCTCGTTTTCGCCTTTTGCAATCGATTTCTGGCTACGCAGTAGTTATGCCGTGCTTCATTCACCATCTCCTTGGCCTCTTGATTGGTATCCTCCGCCTTCGTTCCCTTCATATAACTGGTCATGCCAGCCGCAATCATCATCGCACCTGCAATAAATGGTAGTGCCATATGGTTCTCCTTCCTATAAAATGACTTACCTCGATAATTCAATTTTCAATAGCAAAAATCTGGATTACCGATTGTTGTTGGTTGTTAGTTGTTAGGCCAAACAACCGACAACTAATAACCAATCACCACTTGTCAATCCATCTTTCCAATTCATCCAAGGAATCAATGATAGAATCACAAGCCTTTTCCGTCACCGTATAGGCTTTATCCAGCGTATCCACCAGTGCGTCCGCCGTTGCCATCAATTTCATTTCGGCCGCCTCCTGCTCCTCTGCTGGCAATTCCTCTATTTTCTGATCCACCCAATTTCCCGCTTTCTCCAATAATTGATCCCTCATCGATGTTGCTTCCTCTGCCTGTTTTTCCTCCACCATCTTGGCATAAAACTGCTCTGCCCACTGTTGTAACGCTTTACTCGCCATACCATTCGCGTCATCCCTGTTTCCAAATGGAATCTCAGGAAGATTATTTTCATTGTCACTCATCTTATCTCCTCCTTAGGAAATACATTTTCAGCTGTCTATACATCAGCTTTTCTTCCAGTATACCAATGAGAATGGACAAAGAATGGGTATGGGAAATATTTCTTTGCATAGTTTTATTGAAATAAAAAATGTTGGTTGTTAGCCGCGAGGTGCTAACAACCAACATTCCATCTACAAATACAACCTACGGCTATAGAAACTGCGGTCAAAATATATTCTCACAAGACAAGTTTTCCTATTGTTACCCTTCTTCTATTTCTTTCAGCAGGGCCTGTAAATGCTCTTCGGCCTCCTCTTCTTCATCACCATGGCAATCAACCACCTTCTGATACCATTCGATAGCTTTTTCACGATTTGCCTGAACGCCTGCGCCATATTCATAAGACTGAGCCAAGAAATACATCGCATTTTCATTTCCTTCTTCGGCCCCTTTGCTATACCATTCAAAAGCCTTTTCCTCCTGGTCTTTTCTTTCATAGATCATAGCAATGAGTATTGCTGCATCTCCTGCCACGCTTCCATGCTGTGCATAAGCCTTCTGGTACCACTCCATAGCCTTGGCCTGGTCCTCAGGAGAGGCATTTCCCTCATCATACCGTAACCCCATGTCCAACATAGCCTCATCATAACCTTCTTGAGCGCTCTTTTTCGTCCATTTCCACTTTTTTACAACATTTTCTTCGTCAGAATAAATTCCTGCCAACTGATAAGCTGCAAATCCCGCATCATCTCCATGAAGTTTATAGGCCTTTTGATACCATTCTATGGCTTTATCTAAATTTTTCTTGACTCCATGTCCTCTCCGATACATTCCACCTAAATTGGACATAGCCGCATCAAAACCTTCTTCTGCTCCTTTTAGGGCCCAATCAAAGGCTTTTTCCGCATCATCTTGCTCGTCGCAATATATCATACCAATCATATTAGCTGCCAAGCCTGCCATTTCCCCATGTAAACGATATACCTTTTCATACCATTCGATGGCTTTATCATAATCTTTGCCGACTCCCTCGCCATCTCGATACAAGCCAGCCAAATTGTACATAGCATCCATGCAACCCTCTTCGACACCTTTACACTGCCATCCAAAAGCCTCTTCATAATTCCCATCCAAATAGTACAATCGGCCAATCTGATTAGCAGCATCTCCCGCTACTGTTCCATGACAGTCATAAGTCTTCTGATACCATTCCATTGCTTTTTCTAAGTCTTGAGATACACCTTCTCCATCGCGATAGCAATTAGCCAAAGAACACATACACCAATCTAATCCCTCTGCAGCCCCTTTACTATACCAAGCAAAAGCCTTCTCCATATTCCCTTGGTTACCATACATGCATCCTAAAACAAAAGCAGCAGGTCCAGCCACTTCTCCATGACATTCATAGGCTTTCTGGTACCATTCTATGGCCTTATCTTGATTTTCAGTGACACCTTTTCCATCCTGATAGCACTCAGCTACATAATACATAGGCCAGCCATATCCTTCTGCTGCCCACTTAGCACTCTGCTGGAATTTTTTATCATAATCTCCCAGCGCCTCATAAAGCAGCCCAAGACTTTCTACAGCATCCGATACATGATCCCCTTGCATTTGGGTCAGAACCTTATTCCACTGAACGGCTTTATTCAGATTTTTTTCAATATTTCGCTCACCCCAATACGAATTTGCCAAATCATCCATTGCCCGCCAATACCCAGCTTTCGCAGCTTTTTCAAGCCAATACTCTGCCTCTTTAGCTACATCCAAATGACACAAAGAAACATCGTTGAGATGCTCCAAATTGGTCAAAGCATCACCCAGTTCATGCTGTGCCACCACATCTCCGGCCTGTGCCAAAGGAAATACCTTAGGAATGACAGCCTGCACTATATCTTCCTGAATGTTTTCTTCCTCATAAGCCAAATTCAGCTGACACAGCACTTCTCCTTTTTCTGCGCCTTCATGATGATACTGGAAGCCTAATGTTTCATTCACCGGTAGACCAGCCCATCCTTGACGATGATATTCCCCCAAGAAATATAAAGCTCTGGGATTTCCTGTCTTTGCCAATTCCTGAAATAGCGGATAAGCCTCCGTAACATGGTCTCGTACAAAGAGAGATACCGCGGTGTTTAATTTTTCATTTCCCGTTAAAGATATTGACATACTATTTTTTTTGGTGCTCATGATATTCTCCTCCTTCGAAAATACATTTCCAGCCGCTTTGTATATCAGCTTTTCTTCCAGTATACCAATGAGAATGGACAAGAAATGGGTATGAGAAATATCCTAGAAAAATTTTAATGACATAGAACAAAAGAAAAAAGCGTTACATGCTTAGTTTTTCTAAACATGCAACGCTTTTTATTCAGATTTATTTCGCAATAAGGTCATTTACAAGCATTGAGCAACTTCAAATCGTTTTCTTCCATATATTCATGTAAAACCCTCAAATTGTATACCAAATCCATGACTAAATCAAAAAATGACACTTCAGTATTCACATCGCACTGATCTTTTCGTCGGATATACGCTGTAACCAACTGATTGCAAGCCTTCTCCGGTGTTATATCATTTCTTATACCACAAAAGATTTTTATTTTAGGATTATTCGCCTGCTGAAGTTCACAAATTTTTCCTATGGTATGAAAAGAAATTACATTATCTACACTGTCATAAATTTGCCAATTTACCTTTCCCAATAATTTCTTCCTAGCCAAATCATCCACAGCAATCGACTTCAATGTGTCATAATAAGGAATCATTTCATCTAGATCTATTTTAAGATCATCAATAGCCTGCTTTAGTGTAGCAATATCATTTTCATATATCACATTGCCTTTCTGGAAAAAATCCCGTGCCAGGCAAGCTAGTTTTTGATGCTGGTTCAGTTCTTTATAATCTTTTCCATCTAAATTTAGATACTGAATATGATGTCCCCATTCTAACAAGTCAACACTTTTTTCTGCTTTTTTTAGCCGCCTTTCATGATTAATTAAAATTTTATCTTGTCGCTTCTCTGTATCATTGACCCGGTTTACTAAATTCTCTTGGTAAATACCATATTGGCCGACCTGCATTTGTAAACCATTCAGTTTCGTATTCACTGCACAAATCAAATCCAAAGTCATCACATTTTGTTTTTGCAGTTGCATCAAAGTTTCTCGCAAAGCATACTGTGCCAAAGTTTGATTTTGATTGATTTTATCCTGCAATTTACGATTGCTTCCCGTAATGCTTCCAACAAATCTAGCCAAAAAGCCCTTACTCGATAATTCTGCCTTTGCGTTGTCAACTTCTGCTAAAGCAGAAATACATTGGAATGTCAACTCATCAATCTTTTTGGTATCATTTCTATATGCAGTAATTTTTTGCTCAATACATACGGCTAATTCTGTTTTATACTCTTCTAGGTCATTAGATTTTTGTATCAAAGAACTCTGTCGCTTCATACGCCCCTCCTTATAACTGTCCCAGCTTTTCTCCTATACGCTGCAGTGAGTCATTGATTAGTTTTTCTCTTTTAGCATAGGTTACTTCTTCATTGTTCATTTGTACCAAGCATGATTCACCTTGTACACCAATGATATGAGATTGCCGCTTAGCATATAAGGCTTTCAATCGAGAATATAACTGCCTTGTTTCTTCATTAGATAGTTTCTCCCCTTTTCCATTTGCCATATCCGAAAGTTGTTTTGTAATCCGCCCTTCTTCCGAATCATCTGGGATAGCCTTTTTTGTTTCTTCTAATGATGTACTTCCAAACACTCTTGCAAGCCCATTAGTAAACTCATCACACTTTGGCACAGAAATAGGTGCTCTGCAGCAAATCACTCGACGTATTGCTTCTTCTACCAGAGTGTCGGCAAAAAGTTTTTGATCTTTACTAGCAAACATACAGAGCAAGACTTCTGCATTGAGTAATTTCCGCAATTCTTCCACCACCAGCAGCCCTTCTTCTTGGTTCAACAAGTATCCAGATGCCAGTTGCTGCAAACTATCCTGAAGAATTTCAATCATCTTTTCTGCATCTGATTCATGAAATTCTGAAATTAATTTTTGCGCTGCACTACTACTTAATGAACCAACAATCATACCACCAGCAATAGCACCAAGTGGACCAAAAAGAGCCCCCAAAAAGGCACCGCCAATATATCCTCCAACAATTCCTGCCGCCAATACCGAAACTTCTGCCATAAGTTGAGCAGCAGAAATGCGTCCTCTGAAATAATTGATGATATTTCCAGAAGATAAGACAACAATCGTAACTGTACTAGCAATGACATTGCTCCGCATGAGTTTGGCTAAATTGCGTGTAGCAGCTTCTCCATAAATAGGCGCCCCAGTGCGAAGGAAATTCACAAGAGCCTGTCTCACCGGAGGCGGTAACACCTTAACCAATGCAATAGAAGGAGTCATCAACACTTGATTCACTCCGGTTCTTGCCATTTGCGCCGTTCCTACTGCAATGAGAAACCCTGCGCCCCCAGCCTGAAGTCCCGCAATCAAAGCCTGGTCGACAGCTTTTTCTACGTTTTCTCCATTCCATATAGCCTGTGCAAATGTAATCGTAGCAGAAATCCCCAGTGCACTGGCCCCGATAACTACCCCATGGGCCGCATCAAAAGTCAAAGATTCAATAGTTCCTGCTTTCGCAATCGCTTTTGCCTGGGCATAGGTCACATGCCCCTTCCGAATCAAATCTTTGGCTCTCTTTGGATCACTAACCCCAGGAACCTTTCCTTCTTTGATTTTTTGTTCCATGCACCGCACCGCTTCATCATATTGATCGCTCGGTACTTCTAGCTGCATAGGATTTCCATTCTTATCCAAATAGCGATAGGAGCCTTGGCCTCCATTTTCAAAGCCTGCATTGACAGAAGTCCTAGCATCCTGGCAATACTTGGTTTGGATAAACTGTCCGTCAACCATCCGGTCCGCACCATTCTTGGCATTGTCATCGCCTAAGATTCTGGCATCTCTACCAAATAGGGTATCAATCCCATCATTCACCTGTTCAGCAGCATAGCCATGCCCCTGCCTTGCCTGAAATCGATTCAATCGGTCCGCATGGGCTGCGCTTTCCAATGAACTATCCATCCCTGACATGGTTTGTCCCAGTGGTACTTCATCGTTTATTCCATCAACCTTCAATGATTCGGTATCGGCTTTGGGCTTATTATACTTGGGATTTTTCAATGCATTGCCCCAATAAACTGTGTTATTAGACATTGATTTCACCAAATCCTTCCAGCATTAAATGTCTTTGTCATTGGTATACAAAGATTGTACCTGTTGGTGGTAATAGTTTTCTATATCCGTAAGCCAATCTAGCACTTCCCTTTCCAAATTAGCCAAGAAAGCATCTATGGCATTCAGATAAGCCTCTCGATTCTCACGAGTTTTCATTTGATATGTACCAAATCCAGATAATAAAGAGGCGGCTACCACAAGCCATCCAGGAATCGTTACCATGCCAGCAAGGGCATATTTTAAAATGCCCCCTACAGCCATAGTCCCCGCTGCTGCGCCTAACCCCTGATAGATAGTATTCACTTTTTGTGCATCTATTTTAAGGTCATCTGCATTGACTTCAAAATGGTATTTCTCACGAATTTTTTTCTTTAAATTCAAATCATAAAAAGCATTTAAGTGATTGATATCTTGAAAAAAGTCGTCCTTTTTTACTTGTTTTGTTAAGTCATAATATAAATCATTCACATATCCTTCACAAGCATTCGCCACGTTGATTCCAACCTGAGACGCAATTTGCTCATTAGCCATTTGTAATGTGGGAGCCTGTATTACTATTTCACGTACCTCTTCTGTCAATGTTTGAAAAAAATCACATATATCCTGCTTTATCGATTCATCTTGCATTGTAACCTACTTCCCTTCTACCTAATTTTGACTAGATTTCAATACGTCATCAATCATCGTTCCGTAATCTCGTAAATCATTCTTATTATTACTCATTTTAGTAAGCAACTGTTCTTTCCCTTTCAACCACTTTATAATTTCATCATTTTTTCTCTGATCCTCTTCTATCTTCTGCAGTTCCGATTTTTTACTTTCAATATTTTCTATTAATTGAGTCCTATAAGAATCGATAACTTTCTCCACAAAATCACGCATCGTTTTAATCGCAGTCCCCTTAATATCCTCTATTCTTTTCATAATATCTTTCTTGACCAACTCATAATATTTTGCTTCCGAAAAACGAGGCACTTTACGTTTTTTTGAAAAACATCCGCCATCTTCCCACCTTTTTTCAGTTGCCTTTTCCTTTAGCTGATTCTTTACTTTTTCCAAGGATTCTTTCGTAAAATCAGGTTGCAATGCAATATAAGATACTAGACCTCCCTGCAATGTCATTTTTAATTTTGTATTACATTCTTGCAACAATTCATCACTCAGTTTTTTCTGGTAAGTACGAAAAATATCTACTTGGCGAAAGGATATTTTTTCTAACTGCTCAAATCTATAACTACTTTTCTCGTTAATTTGCTCTACCTCCTCTTTGTATTTTTGCACAACCTCATCTGCATCTTTTTCAATTTTCCCGCCTCTTGTTCCTGAACTAGTATATTCATTATCTATTTCCTCTAAAGCAGAGTGCATTAACGTCTTTAGATTATCAAGATCTGTTTTTGTTTTTTTGATTCCTTCCGAAAATTTCCCTGGATTCCTTACTTTCATTTGATAAAACTGCATTTCATCCATTAGATTAGCTTCACATTTTTCATACACCCGATTTATATTTTGTATAAAATCCTGTAATGCAATATATTTCGCCTTTCTGCCAAATCGATTCAAGGCCTGATCAATGGCAGCAAAATTTGACTGTTTTTCCAGATTTTCTAAGAATAGTTCTTTAAAGGATTTGGAATTACCTAACTCTTCCTCTTCCAACGCATCAAAGTAAGCTACTGGTAAGAAATTTTCGGTTTCCCCGTTTTGTCTTAACTTTTTTATCCCCGCTTTAATTTCACTCTTGGTCATTGTTTGAAATTTATTAAAATATAATTCCGCTTTGCTATCTACAGGAATAATTTGTCCCCTACTGATACCATGTCTATTTTCCATTGTCTGTGCCCCAAACATTTTGACAAATTCATCACAAGCTCTTTGAATATTCACTTGAGACTCTGCTGCCGCCCTTGTCAAAATCAGAAACATGGCATTTGGATTTCGATCCACACTCTTAGACTCTAAAAAATCTTTAAAGCTGCTAGCTTCTACCGCCACCCCAGTAATGGGGCGCAAAAACATAATGGCATCTGCCGTCTCTAAATATGCCGCTGTCACATCCCCTACACGACCGGCTGCATTCACCCCTGGAGAGTCAATCACACTGATTCCTCGCATAGATTCTTCTTCAAAAGGATAGGTAATAATCATCTGGGTGACAATCTTTCCCCAGTTCTTTTTCATGATCTGGATGTAATCCCTTATTTTTTTATCATATACCTCAGAAGATAAATGATGAATGTTTTCTTTTTCTACTTCCTTAATCAAAACATCAATCATTTTGGGAGTAATAGATTCATTCCGACGCTTAAGAATCAACTCATTATTAATCGTATTCACCGGAATATCTCTGTAATTATCATCCACTGCAGCATGTTTATGCAGAAATTTCTGGATCGCTTGTTTACCCTCAATGCATTCGTTATAGCCATCGGCATAGAAAGCCTTCAAAGTTAATTTTTCTCCATATTTTATTTCGACAACAGAACTGCTGCATTGCAATACATCCATTGGTAAAATGTCCTGTCCCAGATAGGCATTAATGAAGGTAGATTTCCCGCTTTTCGCTTCTCCAGCTATCATCAATCTAAATTGATCCGCTTTAATTCGCTTTGCTTGATCTTTTAGTTCTTCAAATGAATTCCCTTCCTGCGGAATATGTGCCTCAGCAATAAAATTTAAAAATGTATCATAACACCCTAATGCCGCTTTCTTTAAATTCTGATACCCATTGTCCTTTTTCATTACAAAAGCTCCTTCCTATTTACATACAATTTTTAAAATAGAACATATAGAACATAACTGATCAGTATATTATTAGGTTTGCAGTAAACAACTGGTAATACACTGCCTACTGCCAACCGCGAACTGCCTACTTTTAAAATCTCCCGCCGCTTCTTAATTTGAAGCGGCGGCACCATCATTCCTCATTTCTAATTACTCATTTCTCATTATCTAGTACTTTCACCTTATCCCCCTGGCTTCCCAGCCACATATCGATGCCAATCCCATAGGCTTCGGCGGTGATGGTGTAAACGCCCTCTTTTTCTTCTAGGATTTGCGCCGTAGGAAGTCTATCCAGCACAGCTTCGACGGAGGGGCCGCTGTAGGTGAAGGTCACACGGCGCAGAGGCCCTGGGTACATGAATTGGACGCGCCTCCGAAATTCACCATCTTTGAAGCGGTCGGCATAGGGGATCTGGAAGGTCTTTCCGGTCTTCTCCATCTCTTCGATGCGATCGACGCGGAAGATGGTGGGGTATTCGCTTTCTTCTTCTTTGAATGAAACGAGGTAAAAGTAGTACTCGGAGAAGAGGATGGCGACGGGCTTCACAAGGTGTTCCCGATGGATGCCGTCCATGCGGGTGTAGCGGATGTGAAGGATCTCCTGGCTGCGAATAGCCAGCGAGAGATCCCAGAGTCGATTCAAGAGTTTTTTTCCGTGCTTCAAAGGGACGTAGTAGAAAGTCTCGCTTTTGATGATGCCTTCGATGATGCTCCGCTCTTCGGGCGGACACTCGGCGATGAGTTTGTCTAGGATGCCGTGAAGTTCAACTGGCTCTAGGGCACGGCTTTCGAGGAGAATCTTCGCCAATGCCAGGATTTCCTTGTGATTCAGGTGCTCATAGGAAGAATGTACCAGTCGATATCCCCGCGCTCCCATGTCGTACTGGATCTCCCCGCGTCCGCCACGAAGGGCGGTCTCGGACAGATGCGCGCGGAGCTCATCGATGTCACGCTGGATCGTTTTCGTCGTGACTCCGTAAGCATCAGCAAGCGCTTTCTTCGAAAGGACTTCTCCATGGCTCAGCCTATCGTACATATCGAGCAGGCGCGCGCCTTTGTTTTCGTTTTCGTTCATGTATCTCTCCTTTGTCTGGAATTTGAGAGTGGCTAGGGAAACACTGATTCAATCGTTGTCAGATTTCATTCTTGGATTTTATACAGAGCAAGGAATCATCTGACGCGAATAGCGAGCTATTTAAGGAGGATGATGACGAAGCTATGTATAAAAATCCATATGAAATCCGGCTCTGCTATTTAATCAGCGTTTCCCTAGAGATCAGGTTCAGACGGATTCAGATCCCCGCCTGCTCTTACTATACTCAGGGCCTTGGACATTCTTTGGGATAGGGAAGTGAATTTTCCATTTCTTCCAAATGCAAAAAGACCGCATGACAGAAAGATAGACTTTCTATCATGCGGTCTCGAAAAGCAGAGGATGGAACGCTTGTTTACCCCCCCCGATTTTTCTCTTGTTTCATCATTGCAACGTGGCAGCACAGCTTCATTTTTTCTTTCATATCCATGCTCCTCCGTTTCATACCAACGATTTTTGAATGGTTCTTGTTTTAAGGACACACTGATTGAATCGCAGAGTTCGATTTAATCAGCGTTTCCCTTATTATATCATGGATTCCATTTTTGGAAATACCCTTTTCCTCATTTTCGTCCTGCTAAGAGATAAAAGATGTCTCTCTATATAGCTGCTCAACTGCCCCCAAAAAACATTTCCTGCTATTCGGCAGTAGTTATTCACCATCCTGTGCAAAGTCCTTGCAGTAAAAAAAGGCGATGTGAAATAACGATCATCTCATTTTCGCGTTCCATCTGCCGCGGGGGACTTGCAGCTCTCATAGGAGTGACCGGGAAACCTTATCCCAGCTGTCTTTCATGCCATAGTCACCCTATCCGCCCCTTTCGGGCACCTTCCCCTAGAAGGGAAGGCTGCGATACGATAATACCATCTTCTAAAAAGAGGCAGCGAAGCCGCCACGAGAGCCTTGAACCCTGAACCAAATGAAAGCAAAGTAAAAAGGAGCTGTGAAGAAATGAAGATTCATTTCTTCACAGCTCCTTTGTGTGCCAAAAGTGATGAGCTCAGTCCAGCAAAAACTGTTCGAATACAAAATTCCCAAGAGCGGCGCCGTGGTAGGTCAGGAAGAGATGACCGGCCTCTTCTTTGAGAAGCTTTTTCTTTTTCAGCATCTTGACGGCGTCTCCATACCAGTGCGTGATGCCCGCTCCATATCTTTTCCGGAACCCATCCAGCGGGATGCCTTCTTTCATGCGAAGGTGGAGGAAGCAGTATTCTTCCATTTCGTCAGTATCCGAGAGCATTTCCACTTCCTGCTGCGGCGGATGGCCGGTGAGGAGTTCTTTTTCGTAGAGGCGCACGCCGGGGGTGTTCTCCGTGCGTGTGCGTCCGATACGGGAGCAGGCGGCGGGGCCGAGGCCGAGGTAGTCAGAAAGCTCCCAGTATTTTTGATTATGCCGCGAGCGATAGCCTTTCCTGGCAAAGCTGGAGATCTCGTAGCGCTCAAAGCCATAGGCGGGAAGAATGCGGCACATGGCCTGATACATGGCCCAGCTTTCTTCTTCGCTGGGGCGAGCGAGCCGGCCCCTTTCAGCAAGCTGCGCCATGCGCGTACCATCTTCGAGAATGAGACTATAGATGGACATGTGATTCACGGGAAGATGGACCGCCCAGCGAAGGCTCGCTTCGAAGTCTTTGACGGTCTGGCCGGGAAGCTCGTACATGAGGTCGAGGCTGAGATTATGAAAGCCCATCCGATACGCACGCTTCACGGCTGTTTCTGCTTCTTTGGCGGTGTGCCGGCGACCGATGGCAGAAAGCAGGTGGTCGTGCTTTTCCTGGACGCCGATGGAAATGCGGTTCACGCCGGCGCGCATGGCATTCTTGAGATAGTCCTCACTCATATCGCAGGGATTCATCTCCATGGTGATCTCTGCCGTGTCAGAAATGCGGAAATGCTGAGAGAGCGTCTTCATCAGTCTTGAGAGCTGCGCTTCGGAGAGCAAAGAGGGGGTGCCGCCACCCAGATAGACGGTATCGCAGAGGCGGTCCTCAAAGTCCGGGCTTTTGAGATCCATTTCCTTGGTAAGTGCATCAATGTAGCGGTCGGTGGGCTTTCGTCCAATCGAATAGAAGCCGCAGTAATCACAGCGGCTTCTGCAAAAAGGAATATGGATATAGAGTCCTAGACTAGTCATCTTTCAATACCGCCATGAAGGCTTCCTGCGGGATCTCTACGCTGCCGACCTGCTTCATGCGCTTCTTGCCTTCCTTCTGCTTTTCGAGCAGCTTTTTCTTACGGGAGACGTCGCCGCCATAGCATTTGGCGAGGACGTCCTTTTTATAGGCTTTGATGGTCTCTCGGGCGATGATCTTGCTCCCGACAGCCGCCTGGATCGGCACCTCGAACTGCTGGCGCGGGATGATGTCTTTCAATTTCTGCGCGAGAGTGCGGCCGCGGGCTGCGGCATTGCTTCGATGGACGATGATGGAGAGGGCATCGATGAGATCACCATTCAGAAGGATGTCGAGCTTCACGGCGTCGGTCTTCTGGTAGCCGGAGAGCTGGTAGTCGAGGGAGGCATAGCCCTTGGTGGAGGATTTCAGCTTATCGAAGAAGTCGAAAATGATCTCCGAGAGTGGGATGGTATAGGAAAGGTCGACACGTGTCTCATCGAGGTAGGTCATCGTCTGGAAGACGCCGCGGCGATTCTGCACAAGCTCCATGACATTCCCTACCATATCGGAGGGGACGAGGATCTCTACCTTGGCGACCGGCTCTTCGATATGCTCGATCTTGGTCATCGGAGGGAGCTCCGCCGGATTGTCCACAGGTACCATCGTGCCGTCGGTCTTGTAAACGTGATAAATGACCGAAGGTGCGGTGGTGATGAGCTTCAGGTGGTACTCACGCTCGAGGCGTTCCTGCACGACGTCCATGTGAAGAAGTCCCAGGAAGCCGCAGCGGAAGCCGAAGCCCAGCGCCTGAGAGGTTTCCGGCACGTATTCGAGCGCCGCATCATTCAGCTGCAGCTTTTCAAGAGCCACTTTCAGGTTGTCATAGTCCTTGCTCTCGATCGGGTAGAGGCCGCAGAAAACCATCGGGAGTGCCTTGCGATAGCCCGGCAGTGCTTCGCTGGCGCCGCCCTCTTCGGTCGTGATGGTATCCCCTACCTCGCAGTCGGAGACATTCTTGATGCTGGCTGCCACGTAGCCGACCGAGCCGCAGGTGAGGACGTCGCAGGGCTTCGGGAAGGGCGAGAAATAGCCGACTTCCGTCACGGTGTAGACCTTGCCGGAGGCCATCATGCGGATATTCATCCCCGCACGGATCTCCCCATCCTTCACACGGACATAGGCGATCGCACCCTTGTAGGAGTCGAAAATGGAGTCGAAAATGAGGCAGCGAAGCGGCGCTTTCGAATGGTCTTCCGGCGGCGGCACCTGTTCGACGATACGCTTCAAGACTTCTTCGACATTCTGCCCGGTCTTGGCGGAGACGGGGATCGCCTCCGACATGTCAAGTCCGATGACATTCTCGACTTCCGTCTTTACGCGCTCCACGTCTGCGCTCGGGAGGTCAACTTTGTTGATGACAGGGATGATCTCCAGATCATGGTCGAGCGCAAGATATACATTGGCAAGCGTCTGCGCCTGTACGCCCTGCGTCGCATCGATGATGAGGATCGCGCCTTCGCAGGCAGAAAGGGAACGCGAGACTTCATAGTTGAAATCGACATGCCCTGGGGTATCGATGAGGTTCAGCTCGTAGGTTTCGCCGTCCTCATACGTGTAGTTCAGGCGCACCGACTGTTCTTTGATGGTGATGCCGCGCTCACGCTCCAGCTCCATCGTGTCTAAGATCTGCGCCTCCATGTCGCGCTTCTGCACCGTCCCGGTGATCTCGATCAGGCGGTCCGCCAGTGTGGACTTGCCGTGGTCAATGTGGGCGATGATGGAAAAATTTCTGATGTGCTCTGTATCCATGGGTTCTCCTTAGTTTTTGGGAAAGTAGGCGGTGGATGTCATTCATAGAAATCGCCCCCGCCCCGTAGACGTGACCTATACGTAGTTATCGGTATTATTATATCATATGAAGGAAGGCTATATCCTCTGATGCAACAAAAAAGAGCGCATCTGCGCTCTTTTGCAAGGCAATGCATGCCCCGAAGGGCAATGCTATTAAGTTAAGCGGCAGAACGTTCTTGGCTCCCCATCGGGGGA
>ERZ1034980.463-NODE-463-length-30157-cov-6.990233_pt1 | contig 30157 bp, 20 predicted proteins | sample MGYA00520622_ERZ1034980 | MGnify/ENA primary metagenome ERZ1034980 (study PRJEB33766, sample SAMN09781791) | gut metagenome | biome: gut microbiome | host: Homo sapiens | place: Madagascar | study: EMG produced TPA metagenomics assembly of the PRJNA485056 data set...
TTTGCGGTCATCTTGATGTCCGAGTGGCCGAGCCACTCCTGCACGTCCTTCAGGCCGTAGCCCTCCGACAGCAGCATGCTGGCGCAGGTGTGGCGCAGGTCGTGAAAGCGGATGTGGGGCAGGTCGTACTTCTTCAGCAGCTTGTGGAAGGTGTGACTCACATAGTCGGGGGAGTAGGGGTGCCCGTCCTCCCAGGTGAACACGTAGTCGTTGTCTATGTAGTCCTTGCCGATGTGGTTGCGGTAGTATTGCTCCTGCTGTAACAGAATTTTGAACAGCCTTACCGCATCGTCGGTCAGGGGAAAGCTGCGGAAGCTGGATGCGTTTTTGGTCTTGTTCTTCTCCACGACCTTCGTGACCCGCGCGACGGTGTGCCGTATGGTCAGCGTCTGCATCGCAAAGTTGATGCTGTCCCATTTCAGGCCCAGTACCTCGCTGCGGCGCAGGCCGTACAGCGCGGTGACATAGACAATAGGGTAGAGACGCTCGTTTTTGACGGCGGTCAACAGGTCCCGCATCTGTGATTCCGTGTAGAAAGTGCCAGTAAACTGCGCTGCGTGCGGCATGACGACAAGATCGGCTGGGTTTGTCTGGATCAGACCGTCTCTCTGCGCCAATTTGAGCGTCTGATTGAGGACGTTCTTGTGCTGACGCAAGCTAACCGCGGATAGGCCGCCGTGGCCGTCAGAGCGCCCGAATTTAGCCTTTACGTTGATGTAGGTCTGCAGCGTCTCGCCGTCAACATCGCACAGCCGGATTTGCAGGTCATCGAAGTAGGGAAGGATGTGTGCCCGGGCCTGTACCTCGTAGCCTTGGTATGTGACCTCGTCCACGCGATGCCGGACATCCTCCAGCCAGCGGCGCACGGCGTCACTGAAAAGCATATCGGGCGGGGCAGCCTGCTCAGGCTTTTCGCCGAGCATATCAAGCATGAGCTGCCTGGCTTTGCCCTCGTTTCCTGTTACTGACAGACCTGTGGAAACCCAGGTCTGATTTTTTTTGCCATCTGTCGTATGCGTGAGCACGACATAGTATTTGTCCTTTTTTACGCGCAAGCTGGCTGTCATGAGAAGGGCCTCCCAAAGCATTGTGGCATAAGATTGCACCTCCTAGGATTGACTGGCGGGACGGGGCGTTTTCCTCGTCCGCAAAACCAGTATACTACAATCGTTACGATTTCAAAAATGTACGAATGGAACCAATATGGCGGCACAGCAATGCCGTGAAAGCAGACACTTTCACGGCATAATCTGCTGCTATATTGGTTTTGCGTTTTTCTCCCACTGCAAATTCCAGACAGGCAACCCTTCCCGGCGCTGTGCCCTGCAAGGCAGCTTTTTGGCCGGCCTTGCAGCATGTTGTCACGCTTTCTTGGCACGCTCTCCAGATACCCCGGATCCTGGCGCTGCTTCCCCAAAAGCGGTACGGCAGAGGACGCTATTCAGTTGTGGTGAGAGGAAGTATATCTCCTCTCAATTACAATGGATAGCGTCGAAGCATGGGAATGGGACGAGGAAAATAAAAAAATATTTTTGTAGTGAGCAAATGGTGCAGTGGCTCCAGGAAATGTTTATTATTAAACAGATTGAATGATTTTGTTTTAAATGAAATATGTGGTTGATTTGCTTCGCTATCGATTGCTTGACATTTTCTACGGTCATACATTTCACTCTTTACAGTTAGGTGTCACAGTGGACACTTTCTAACTACAAGGGCCTCTTTGCTTACCGAAGTAAGCAAAGAGGCCGCACATTCTGAGCTTATTGTCAAGTATTTAGAAGAAAAAATCCCTCTATACCAATTTCTGTGTTGGTGTAGAGGGATTGCCTATTTAACTAAGTGACATTGCCGACAGTCAGGGCTCTTTTTGTTTGAGAGATGTGTCTGGCGTTGCGGTAACTATGTACTCAATGGATAAGAACAAAAGAGCAAATGGCATTCACATGGCACGGATAAAGTTCAAATCCCGCTGTGCGGCGGAGAGGATCACCTCGTCCCGTAGCAGGGCAGCATCAGGGTGCTCTCGATGCAGCCAGTCTCGCAAAATGGTATAGTCCATCTGCCCCTCGCCAAGCGGGGTGGGGATACGCGGGGCGTTGGGAACAAACAGGGCATCTTTCATGTGGATGCAGGCCAAATCTTTGCCTATGACCTCGCACCAGCCGGGCCAAAATTCGGCCTGATGCGCGGCAGTATCAGCCGTCAGTACATTGACTGGATCAAAAATGATATGGAAATGCTGGGGATCTGCCACAGTTTCCTTCAGCTTTTGCAACGCTTCTAGCGTGCCCAGCGTGTGGGTATAGACAGGCTCCAGTGCAAAGCAACCACCGATTTGTGCAGCCTGCTCAACAATACGCAGGATGCTGTCGGTCAGCAGCGGTAGGGTAGCCGCCTTTTCCTCAGGGGAAAGATCACGGCAGGCACTCTCACTGCCAACCTGCCCAGCGCCAAGTGTGACTTGGCATTTCAGGGCTGAAAATACACTGGATACAGCGCTTCTGCGCACCTCTGCATTGGGGTTGCTGAGATCCTGATAGCAACTCAGCACTGTGATTTCAATGTTGGCGGCAGCAAATGCGCTGCGGACATCTTCAAGCTGCTCCGGGGTGACATCAACAAGACTCTTAATGCCCTGTATAGCCTTGGGCATGGCCAACTGCGCTGCGTTGTAACCGTTGTTAGCTAAAACTTTGGCGAGTTCCTGTGCAGTAAAGCAGCCGTAATCGTGGGCGCGGCAACCGTATTTCATAGAAAGACCTCCTTGAAAAAATGCCCTCCGGTTAGCCGGAGGGCATCTGTTGACAAGCAGCTTGAAGATTAGCCCTTGACGCCGCCGGCGGAGACACCACCGACAATGTATTTCTGCAGGATAACGAAGAGAATGACGATGGGCAGGATGGACAGAACCGATGCCGCCAGGATCGAGCTCCAGTCCACGCCGGTGTTGCCGATGAAGTTCTTGATGGCAATCTGGATCGTGTACTTCTTCTGGTCAGACAAAACCAGCAGCGGCAGGATGTAGTCGTTCCAGCGCCACATGAAGCTGAAGATCGTCAACGTGATGGTGACGTTGGAGCCCAGAGGCAGCATGATGTTGGAGAAGATCTTCCACTCGCTGGCACCGTCGATACGCGCAGCCTCAACCAGAGACAGCGGCAGCGACATATAGTGCTGGCGGTACATGAAGATACCGGTCGTAGTGGTGACAACAGGCAGGATGACGCCCCAGATGTTGTTGTACAGGCCCATGGCGCTGATTACGCTGAACTGGGGGACGGTTAGCGTCTCGCCGGGAATCAGGGTGCCCAGCAGGAACACGCCGAACACGAGGTTGACGTACTTGATTTCAAAGCGGTAGATAGCCAGCGCATAGCCGCACATGGCACTGATGAGCAGTGTGATGAGGGTGCCGACCACAGCCAGAAACAGGCTGTTCTTCACATAGCCCATGAAGCCGCCGTCCAGAACGGACTTATAATGCTCCGTCGTCGGGGTGGAGGGGAACATATGCAGCGGGTAGGTGAACAGCTCGCCGGACGGCTTAAAGGAGCTGAGCACCAGCCAGATAATGGGGAAAATCACGATGATGCCGATTGCCAGAGAAAGGATCGTCATTGGAATGCTGACGTGCTTGTCTTTCATCAGGTTTCACCTCCGTTATTGACCTTGAACTGGGCAAAGGCAATCAGGGCAAAGATGATCATGACAACGGTAGAAATGGCCGAAGCATAACCGTACTGCATCTGGTTGAAGCCCTTGTCGAAGATGTACTGGATAATAAAGGTAGTGCTCAGGCCGGGGCCGCCCTGCGTGATACCTTGGACCAGGGCGTACTCTTTGAGCAGGTTGACGGTGGACAGCAGAACGACCATGAATGTCGTGGGGGCCAGCATCGGAACTGTGATGCGGAAGAAGGCCTGCACACCGCTGGCACCGTCGATGGTAGCAGCCTCATACAGATCATTGGAAATGCTGTTGATACCACCGATGTAGAGGATCATGTTGAAGCCGATGGACGCCCAAACCGATGCGAACGCGATGACAAAGGTGGCAAGACGCGGGTTCAGCGACCATTCCAGCGCGGTGCCGCCCAGCGAACGGATGATAAAGTTTACAAGGCCGTACTCTTGGCTGAACATCCAGTTGATGGTGATACCAACGACCAGCGCACTCATCAGAACGGGGATATAGACCATCGTGCGGGTCAGGCTCTTGGCAGCAACGCGATTGGAGCATAGCAGCACCGCCACCAGTAGCGGGATGATGACGCGGAACGGCAGCGTGCAGACCGTGTACAGCAGCGTCCGACCCAGGGACAGATAGAACTTGGAGTCTTTAAACAATGTAATGTAGTTTGTCAGACCCACAAAGTCAATGGTTTTCCAACCGTCATAGTTGGTGAAGGAAAAAGCGATGCTGAGCACAAGCGGCACAAGGAAAAAGACACCGAACAAAATGCAGCAGGGCGCACAGAACGCCCAGAATGCGCCGGTGTGCTTCAGCGACGATTTCTTCTTCATATTCATTCCTCCTTTATTCTCTTTGGCCGGGATTCTACCGCCCGGTCTCTTTGATGTGCTTAGTATAGCATTGCAAAAGACGCAAATACCACCGTTTTTTTGCTTGCTTACCCCAAAATGCATTGCATTTTTTGCGCGATTTTGGCAGGCGACGCAAAATCTGACCGTCGTCTTGGCGAAAACGTACAAATGCAATGCGGCGAAATTGTGCAAACCGTAAAATCGTGCATCCACAGTGAATGTCACTGCGCAAATTGTACATGGATTGTGCAAATTTCAAAGGGATGCAGCGTCAGCGGCAGGCTATGCTGCACGGCTTCTTCTCCGGGCAAGGGCTGTTCCATCGGCGTGCAGCGCACGGCAGCGGCATCGTCCGGCAGGGCCAGCGCCGCGCGGGTGCGGGTGCCCCAGCTCTCATACAGGCGCAAAATCAGGCCGGAGCCATCCTCGGCTTTCTTCACGGTCTCCAACACGACATTGGGCGCGTCTACGCGGAACTGGCTGTACGCGGCGGGCAGTGTGCCCGCGGGCTGGGCAGCCACGGCCAGTGGAAGCGCCGGGGCGTTCAGGTCGTACCCGGCGGGGATGACCCCGCCCTGCCGCCAGTCGCCCAGGTGGGGCAGCAGCGCGTAGGTAAAGTCGTGGGCTCCCTGGTCGGCGTGGGGGTCCGGGTAGGTGGCGGCCCGCAGCAGCGAGAGTCGCAGCACGCCGTCGTGGATGTCATAGCCGTAGCGGCCGTCATTCAGCAACGCCGCGCCGTAGCCCGGCTCGGACAGGTCGGCCCACTTGTGGGCGCAGACCTCGAAGCGGGCCTCGTCCCAGCTGGTGTTGGTGTGAGTGTCCCGGGCAATGCTGCCGAACTGGATGTCATACTGGGCGCGGTCGGCGCAGATATCCACCGGGAACGCGGCTTTCAGCAGCACATGCTGCTCGTGCCAGTCGATGTGGGTGGCAAAGTCGATGCGACGGCTGTGGGGGTAGAGGGTGATATCCTGCACGAGCTGCGACTGGGAAATGGCGCGTTCCAGATGCAGGCGGCAGCAGACCGGGCTGTTCTCGGCCACGGTCAGGCGGGCCGCGCCGTCCAGCACAAAGCGGTGGCGGCGATAGTATTTTTCCAGGTTCCAGGCGTCGTACTCATCGGGGCGGTCCTCAAACAGCTGCAGCTCGTTGGCACACTGTCCAGCGGGGATCAGCTCGCGGTCAGCCTCCTTGTCCAGCAGGGCGGTGATCTCGCCGCAGCCGTTGAACACGATGTGATAGAGCGGCGTGTCGATGATATAGCCGCCGTCATTTTCGGCCACTTCGGCGCAGGGAACTTCGGGTTCCGCGTCGGCAAAGGGGTAGAACCGCCAGCCCTTGGCGGGCAGGTTTTGGGCGACAAAGGTCAGAACGCCGTTTTCGGCATGGCAGGGCAGCGGGTGTCCGCCGTCGGTGATGCCCGCCGCCCCGCAGGCGACGCGGACGACGGTGTCCCGGGCAAAGCCCAGCTGGTTGAACACGACCACGCCGGGGCAGTCGGTCGTGACGAGGGCCGCGACGGTGTGCAGCGCGTCGTCGGTGATTCTGGCATCGGACGCGAGGATCTCGCTGTACTGCTGCTGCGAGACTTCGTATACCTCGCCCAGGGCCGAACCGGGTAAAATATCGTGGAACTGGTTCAGCAGGGTCAGCTCCCAGTTACGGTGCAGCGCGGCGGCGGGGTAGGCGTAGCCGGTGCGCAGGCTTTCGGCCAGGGCGGCGGCGGTCTCGGCGGTCAGGTTGGCAAACTCGGCGGCGCGGTTGGCCTGCTTGTTGCGGCCCTGGCTGGTGAACACGCCGCGGTGGTACTCAAAGTACATCTCGCCGTGCCAGCAGGGCAGGTCGGCCTGCGTCTCGTCAAGGTGCTGCTTCAATTTGTCAAAGTAGGGGGCTGCGTGGGTCAAGCGGGTCTGGGGCGCACCGGGGATGCCCTTCTCCATACGGCGGTTGATCTCCAGCATTTCAGCGGTCACACCGCCGCCGCCGTCACCGTAGCCATAGCATTGCAGCACATCCTGGGTCAGCTCCTTGTCCTGAAAGCGCTGCCAGCAGCCCATGACCTGCCTGGGGTTCAGCAGTCCGTTGTAGGTCGTGTTGAAGCTCGGTTTCGGGTTGCGGTCGGGGCGCTTGTCATAGTCCTTGGTGGAGATAAAGTAGGCCAGTACCTCGGTGCCGTCGATGCCGCGCCAGCGGGTTAGATCGTGGGGCATACAGTTGGTATCGTTCCAGGCCATCTTGGTGGTCATGAGCCAGTCCATGCCGCACTGGGCCATAATTTGGGGCAGCGCGCCGCTGAAACCAAAGGCATCCGGCAGCCACAGGATGTGCCCCTGTTTGCCGAATTCCCGGCCGAAAAATTCCTGCCCGTGCAGGAATTGGCGGATCAAACTCTCGCCGCTGGCCATGTTGCAGTCGGATTCCAGCCACATACCGCCCTCCGGTTCCCAGTGGCCGTCGGCGACGCGGGCGCGGATCTTCTCAAACAGTGCGGGGCAGTCTTTGCGCACAAAGTCATAGAGCTGCGGCTGGCTGGACAGGAACTTGTACTCGGGGTAGCGGTCCATCAGATAGTTGACGGTGGCAAAGCTGCGGATGGCCTTTTCCCGCGTCTGGGCCAGCGTCCAGAGCCAGGCTACGTCGATGTGGGTGTGGCCGACACAGTCCACCGTGACCGGCTGCCGCTGGCAGAAGCTCTCGTAAAATTCCTCTTTCATATAGCGGCGGGCGGCGGCGACGCTGGCGTAGAACGCGACGCTGTACGGGTCGCGCAGATCGAGCATATCCAGCGCTTTTTCCAGATACCGCCCAATGCCGATGGCGTTGGTGTCGCCCTCGTCCAGCTGGACAAGCACCTCGTAAGGGGCTTTCAGGTCGTAGTACAGGCCGGTGATCTCATCGTCCCGCACGGCAGTCTCGACTTTTAAAAAGACGTCCTGAGCAGGGGTGTTGCAGTAGGTATACAGTCCCAACTGCCAGGTCTGGCCCTCGGCAGCGGCGGAGGTCAGGTCAAACTCGGTATGGTTGACATCCAGCCCGCAGAGCAGCGCACCATTTAAGTAGGCGAGGAACTGGGGGTTGTTGTTGTTCCAGATATCGGTTGCGCCGGTGGAGACCAGGCAGACAAGGTGACGCCCGGCGCAGCCCGCGGGTGCGGTGATGCCGCCCCGGAAGCAGTAGTGGGCCTCCACGCCGCCGATAGCATCACCGGGGGCAAAGGGTGTCCAGCCGGGGGCTGTGGCCGGGTCCTCCTGCACGGTGTCCCAGCTATGGTAGGGGCAGGATTTTTTGCGCAGCCCCAAAACCGGGGTGCGCCCCTGCAGCGCCAAAGTGCGCAGGGCGTCAAGCACCGGGCGCGCCCGGCGGCGGAGTTCAGTGTTTTGCATGGAGGCTCCTTCCTTTTTTTTAAGTGTGTGGTAAGGGAAACGGCGTCCAGGGGACTGGCCGCCCTAAGAGGCAGCAAGGCGGGTAACGGTATTGTAGGGGCGAATATTGTTCGCCCGCACCCAGGCAACCCCTGTTCAGGCACAGTATAACATCTCAAAACTGTGCAGACAATGCAGTTTTTGCGCGGTAGGGGGCGAATGGTGTGCATTTATTGTTTACGGGGGAAAAACGACTGCTTTTTATTAAAATTTGGTTACAGAAACATTGCATTTTTTTCACTGAAAAAATAAGCACCGGCGCAAAATAAGCGCAACTTAGCATCATTAGAACAAACCATGTGTGAAAAGTGCACAATTTCAGCCGTTTTTCTTGATGCAATTTGCCGGATTGAAAAATCACGACGCAAAAAATGCAATATGCCACAATGCAAATCAGCAAGATAGGCGTAGAGAATCCACCCGCCGCAATGGTACACTATGGATACACCAAGGGAGCTGAAAGCCCAGTTCCCAAGCCCCGGAACGGAGCAAACCGGGTGAGGGCCCGGCTAATATACCCTATTTTTATTTCTACTTTACAGGAGGTAAAACCAACATGAAAAAAGCACTTTCTCTGGCTCTGGCAGCCGCGATGGCGGCTTCTCTGGCAGCCTGCGGCGGTTCTCCCGCTGCATCTACGGCCAGCTCCGCTGCAACAACGGACACCGCAGCTTCCGGCGCCGCTTCTGCCGGCGGCCAGACCCTGAAGGTCATGCTGTCTGAGGAGCCCGGCGAGGGCGATGCATTCGCTACCACCCTGAACAAGTGGGCCGACGAGACCGGCAACACCGTTGACATCATGGTCATCCCCTACGAGGATCAGTTGACCAAGTTCCCCCTGATGGCCAAGAACAACGACCTGCCGGATCTGCTGTCCACCACCCGTCTGGCCCGTCTGTACCCTGATGAGTTCGAGGATCTGGGCCAGTGCATTGACACTTCTATCTTTGAGCCGCAGGCCCTGCAGATCATCAGCCAGAACTACCTGACGGATAAGCTGTCTGTTCTGCCCCAGCAGTTCACCATCACCAACGTATTCTACAACAAGGATGCTTTTGAGGCTGCCGGCCTCGAGTGCCCGACGGTGGACGACCGCTGGACCATGGACGAGGTCTATGAGGCTGCCAAGAAGCTGCAGGATTCCGGCGCTGTCAAGTACGGCATGGCCATGGATGCCTCCCGCGCCCGTTATGACAACCTGATGTACATGAACGGCGGTTCTCTGGTCGAGAAGGACGGCGACTCCTTCAAGGTCGTTGCAGACAGCCAGCAGAACGTTGACACTCTGCAGTCCTTTGTCGATGCCAACAACAGCGGCATCATGCCCAAGGCCATCTGGGCCGGTGGCTCCAGCGACAACCCGGGCGACTACTTCAAGAACGGTGACGTGGGCATCTACTTCTCCGGCTCCTGGAACTACAACCCCTTCGTGCAGGATATCACCAGCTTCAAGTTCGGCGTCATGCCCTCTCCTGTCGGCTCTGCAAGCGGTTCTGCTATCCTGGGCGGTGCCGGTCTGGCCGTTCCCACCAACGCAAAGAACAAGGATCTGGCTCTTGAGTTCCTGAAGTGGTTCTACACCGACAAGAACTTTGCCGATTATCTGGCACTTGATAAGGGCCTGTCCTCTCTGAAATCCGTCACCTATGAGCCTGCTGATCCCGATCAGGCTGCCGACTACAAGGTCCTGCAGGCTGAGGTCGGCCAGACCACCGATGCATTCGCCATCGATGAAAGCTCCGAGTGGCGCAACTACTACGACAACGAGTACCGTGACGCTCTGAAGCAGGCTGTCAACGGCGACCTGACTCCGTCTGACGCTCTGACCGAGTTTGCTACCGCACTGGCTGACAAGGCCGGCTGGGCACACTAACCAACCGAATCAACAGGGGAAGTGATTCCCCAGGGCGAACAGACGCCCCGCCCAAACCGGGCGGGCGTCTGTTGTTTTTTAATAAACCTTTTTTTAATAAAGGAGAAGCCGAAGTATGGCAAACGAATTGCATTTTCCCCTGTTTCACGGGTATGTGGACCGCTGGCTGGTCAGCGGCGTGACCGAAACGCCGGTCATCACCAAGCCCACGGCCCTGCACGGTGCCGAAAACGAGAAGTTGAACACCGCCCCCAAGGATAAACCCGGCGAGGAACAGTTCAAGGCCGAGCGCCGCGCCAAGGCCATTGCCTGGCCCGCGCAGCTGGACACCCGCCCCGGCGGGCTGGTGGGCGGCGCGGACAACGCTACCCCCTTTACCGTCTACTGGCCGTTTGACGATATCGGCGTGACCTACGCCTGGGACTGTGAGACCCCTGCCTGCCTGAGCGCCTGGGCCTACACCGAGCTGGACGCCGCCGAGGCGGGCAGTGTGCCCTTTGACCTTATCACCTGCGGCGGCGCGGCCCTCTGGCTGAACGGCGAAAAGCTGACCGAAGTGACCCCCTACCACCACAACGAGCCTGTCCCCACGCCGCTGACCCTGCCGCTGCAAAAGGGCCGCAACAAGCTTCTTGTGTTCTTTGACAACTACGCAGAGCGCGATGCTACGATCATTCTGCGCCTGCGCTGGAAGGGCGAGGGCACCGCGCCCGAACAGGTCATCCCGGTGGGGGAGGCCGACGCGGCCCGCCTGGCCGAGGCCGAGCACCTGATGCGCAGCCTGGCGTTCCACCGCAACCACTTTACCGCCGGCCCGGTGCTGCTGGACTACGACGGCGCGGATATCGCCGAGAGCTACCACCTGGCCTTTGTCGGCGGCACCGAGGAAAATGTCAAGGGCGGCGTGCTCTTCCGCCGCGAGGCTGACACCCTCCCCCATGCGAGCCAAATCAGCCTGGGCGACTGCAAGACCTTCCCGCTGGCATTTTTGCTGCTGCAGGTCACGACCGAGGTCGAGGGCATCCGGCTGACCCGACCCATCAGTGTGGAAATTCACACCGAGAGCGTGCTGCCCCGCGCCCTGCCCACCGTGGCCGAGCGCAAGCGCCAGGCGCTGGAGCTGCTGGCCCGCTGGGGCGAGCAGAACACGAACCGCGCACTGGCGATCTTAGCCACCGGCGGCGACACCGCCGAGGCCGAAAAGCTGTTGGCCGTGCAGTCCGACTACATCCGCCGCCGCTTCGACTGCAGCGATTTTTACCTTGTCTACTACCCCTACATCCTGCGCACCTTCGGCAAACGCGGCAGCGGCATTTTGTCCGAAAAGACCGAGAACGAGCTGACCGACTGTCTGCTGGGTTTCCGCTATTGGATCGATGAGCCGGGCAACGACGCCATGTGGTTCTGGAGCGAGAACCACGCCCTGATGTTCCATACCTGCCAGCTGCTGGCGGGCGAGCTGTTCCCCGATGAGGTCTTTACCAACAGCGGGCTGACCGGCCGCCAGATGCAGGCCAAGGCCAAGAATATGCTCTACGACTGGTTCGTCACCTTCCGCAAAGAAGGCTTTACCGAGTGGAATTCCAGCCCCTACCTGCCCATTGACACGCTGGGCTTCGGCAGCCTGTATGCCTTTGCCCAGGACCCCGCCATGCGGGAACTGGGCCGCGAGGGAATGGATTTTGCCTACTACCTGTTGGCCGTCCACAGCCAGCAGGGCATCTTCGCCTCGTCGTCGGGCCGCACCTACATCAAGGAGCAGTTCGGCAACTGGTCCAACTGCCCCTCCGGCCTGAGCTGGATCGGCTATGGGTACGGCGTGCCGGGCCACGCGGGCAAGGGTATCACCTCCTACTGCCTGTCTGATTATGAGCCGCCGAAGGAGTTTGCCCAGTGGTTCAGCATCCCCCGAGGCAAGGAAATGATCTGCCAGACGACCCAGGGCAATGACGGCTATGTGGATCTGTACACCTACAAGACCGCCGACTACATGATGACCAGCGCTAACGACTTCCACCCCGGCGAGCCGGGCCATCAGGAGAACCCCTTCCAGCTGACCTTCAACGCCGTGGCGCAGCTGTGGGTCACCCACCCCGGCGAGCGGGTGCTCTTCGGCGCGGCGCGGCCGTCCTACTGGGCGGGCAATGGCACCCTGCCCAAGGTCAACCAGTACAAGGCGTTCGCGGGTCTGATCTATGATATCGCCCCCGAACACCCGGTCGATTTCACTCACCTGTACCTGCCGTCGATGGAATTTGACCGCTGCGAGGTCGAAGATAAGTGGGCCTTTGTGCAGTTGGGCAGTGCCTATGCGGCGGTGTATTGCAGCAATGGGATGCGGATGCAGGACTTCGGCTCCAACAAGGACCGCGAGTGCATCGCCGAGGGCCGCCGCTGTATCTGGCTGGTGCGTGCCGCGCAGGCAGACGAGTTTGCGGCGTTTGAGGATTTCAAGGCTGCCATGCGCGGGGCTGTGCTGGATGCCGATGCCGAGGACCGCCGCTACCGCTTTGTGGATCCCGTCTATGGTGAACTGCGCTGCCAGTGGGGCGAAACGCTGTATGTAAACGACGCCCCGATGCAGTACAGTGGTTTTGACAATTACGGCAAATTGACGATGCAGGAAAAATAAAAGAGGTGCCTGCCCCGGGAAGGGGCGGCACCAGAAAATGTTACACCTTCGCGCTCCCCGGGGAGGGCTCCTTCTCGTAGGGAATGGCGGTGATGGGGGTGACGATGCCGTTGACGCGGAACTGGGACGGCGAGGTATGGCAGAACTTGTTGAACACCCGGTTGAACTGGGAAAAACTCGTAAAGCCGCAGCTCGTCGTGATATCGGCAATTTTCATGTCGGTGTACAGCAACAGCTGCTGGGCGTTGCGCACCCGGGTGATCTGGATGTAGTTGATGAGCGAGAACCCTGTCACCCGGCGGAACTGGTGCGACAAATAGTACGGACTGATGAAAAATTTCTCCGCCAGAAATTCCAGCGAAAGCTCGCTGGCGTAGTGGCGGTGGATGTAGCTGGTCACGGCGTAGACCTTCTGGGTGATGGAATCGCTGAGCTCCTGCGACTTGTAGCTGCTCTCGCCCGCGTGCTGGGCCACGGTGGCCAGAAATTGCAGGAAATGGCAGTGGATGAACTGCTGCGTCAGCGGAGTCATCGGCTGCTTGCCCAGCGTGAAGATCGCGTTCAGGTGCGAGAATGCCTGAGCCCGTGTCTCGCCGGTAAAGCGGTAGATGGGCACCTCGGCCCCGAAAGGCTGTAAACAACTTTGCAGCATTTCGTGCAGCACTGGGGAATCATCCGGCACGCGGAAGTTTATGATCAGCCGTCGGCAGTCGCCGCCCGCCGGATACTCGGTACTGTGCAGCAGGGAAGGGCGCAGCAATACGATATCATAGGGCTGCAGGGTGTAATAGTCGCCCTCGATGATATGTGATGCACGGCCACTTAACAGAATGTGTATCTCGTGAAACTGGTGGAAATGCTGGAAACTCATGTTGATCTTGAACGACCGCGAATCGTAGTCGAACAGGTAAAACAGCGGCGAATCCAGGTCGTTGATCGAAATCATGTACCCCTGATTGTACAATAATGCATCGTCCAGATACATAGGCAACCTCCGTCAAAAATGTTCCTGTCTCTATTATACTCGCACTCGCAAAAAGTGCAATGTATTTCAACGACAAAGACAAAATCAGAGTGGTTTTTGCCTTTGTTCCTATGCTATACTTTAGGCATGTTCGAACGTTATGTCTACCTATTATAATAAAAAAGGAGAAAACCACCATGCAGAAAGCTGATATTGAAAACAAACTGGAGCTTTGCATTGAGAGCTTCAAATCTGTCCTGTATGAAAGGGACGAGACCTTCCTGGAGAACATGGCAAAATCCAACATGGACCAGGGCAACCTGGCCCGTTATATGCTGTGGGAGTGGACCCAGGGCGTGGGCCTGTACGGCCTGTGGAAGCTGTTTGAGAAAAAGCACGACCAGCGCTGCCTGGATGTGCTGACCGAGTACTACGACGCCCGCATTGCCGAGGGCCTGCCCAGCAAGAACATCAACACGATGGCCCCCATTTTTGCCCTGAGCTACCTGTACGAGTACACCAAGAATGAAAAGTACGGCGATATCTGCAAAGAGTGGGCCGAGTGGGCCATGCACGACCTGCCCCGCGCGGGCGAGGGCGGCTTCCAGCATGTCACATCGGATCGCGTCAACGATGGCGAGCTGTGGGACGACACCCTGTTTATGACCGTGCTGCCGCTGGCCAATATCGGCCGCATCCTGGGCCGCCAGGACTACATTGACGAGGCTGTCTACCAGTACCTTGTCCACACCAAATATCTGGCTGACAAAAAGACAGGTCTGTGGTATCATGGTTTCTGCTTTGATGGCTGCCATAACTTTGCCGAGGCTTTCTGGGGCCGCGGCAACAGCTGGGTGACGGCTGCCATCCCCCTGCTGCTGGAAATCGTCCCCGTGGGTAACCCCGACCGCCGCATCCTTGAGAACGCGCTGCTGCGCCAGATTGAGAGCCTGGCCAAGTACCAGGACGAGGGCGGTATGTGGCACACCCTGATCGACGACCCGACCTCCTACCTGGAGGCCAGCGCCACCAGCGGCTTCGGCTTCGGCATCCTGAAAGCCGTCGAGCAGGGCATCGTGCCCGAAAGCTACCGTGCCAATGCCATGCGCGCCTTGCAGCCTGTGTTGGACTGCATCGATGAAAAGGGCGTTGTGCAGCAGGTGTCCTACGGCACCCCGATGGGCCGCGAGAGCAAGGACTTCTACAAGCAGATCCCCCTGCACCCGATGCCCTACGGCCAGGCCATGGCAATTTTGTTCCTGATGGAAGCTGAGGCCCAGGTCTGATGACAAAAAAATGGAGCAGCCGCCTTACCTTCTTTGCCTTTGTGGTGCTCATGGTGGGGCTTGGCAGCAATGACAGCCTGCGCGGAATTTTTTCCACGATCTTCCAAGAGCATTTCTCCCTGACGACGACCCAGTTGGGGCTGATCGTCACGGCAAGCTACATCGGCAACCTGGTGTTTTTGCTGGTGGGCGGCAACCTGAGCACCCGCTTTTCCAAAAAGCGCGTGCTGCAGGTGCTGATTCTGATTTGGATGGCCGCCCTGGCGCTGTTTGCCTTTACCAGCAATTACACGGTGCTGCTCATCGGCATGGCGCTGGCGCTGGGTTCTTCCACCTTATTGAATACCACGATGAACCTCATCACACCGCTGCTGTTTGCCACAGCGCCGGGGTTCTTCGTCAACTTCCTGTTCTTCACACAGGAAATCGGCACCAGCGGCAGCCAGTATATTTTGGGCAGCCACGCCGACGGCTTTGCCTTCTGGCAGCACACAAATCTGGTGCTGCTGATCCTGGGCGCGGTGGCCTTTGTGTTGCTGCTCTTCTGCAATGTGCCGGAGGAAGCCGCCGACCCGGCGGATACCCCGGCACAAAAGGGCGGCTATGACTGGCGTATCATCGTGCCCTATGTGCTGGTGTTCGGGTTCTACTTTATCGCTGAGCACGGCGTCATGAACTGGATGGTCGCCTACGGCGTAGACGGCCTGGGCCTGCCCCAGGCCTCGGCGGCCAAGTATCTTTCGGTGTTCTTTGGCGGTATGATGATCGGGCGTCTCTGCCTGTCCCCGCTGGTGGATAAGCTGGGAGCCCTCAAAAGCCTAGCGGCTTTCGGCGGCGTGTCCTGTGTGCTGTATCTGATCGGCTCGCTGGGCGGCGCGGTGACTATGCCCGTCTGGGCCATCAGCGGCTTGTCCTTCTCCATTTTGTACCCCACGCTGGTCATGAGCATCCGGCTCTATTTCCCGGCGCAGCAGGTCTCCGGCGCGGCGGGCACGATTTTAAGCATCGCGTCGCTGGCGGATATCCTGTTCAACGTCGGTTTTGGCAAGCTGGTGGATATGGCGGGCTATGCCGTCAGCATCCGGGTCCTCCCGCTGTCTGTGCTGGCATTTTTCATCGTGTTTATGCTGTTTACGAAATTCTGTAAGCCGACGCAGAAATTGAAATAAAGTGAAAAAAGCGAGGTAGATTATGCGTTATTGTATCGGGATCGATTTGGGCGGCACCAACATCGCAGGCGGCATTGCTGACCTGGACGGGAAACTGCTGCTGACCGACAGCATCAAGACCGGGCTGCCCTGCCCGGCGTCGGACATCGCCGACCGTATCGCGCTGCTCTGCCGCCGCATGGCGATTGCCCTGGGTCTGGCCCTGAGTGATGCCGCCTGGGTGGGCATCGGTGCGCCCGGCAGCGTCGATGTGGACACCGGCACCGTGCTGTATGCCAACAATCTGGAATTTGACAACGTCCCGCTGGGCCAGATGATCCACGAGCGCACCGGCCTGCCCGTCTATGTGGATAACGACGCCAACGTTGCCGCCTGGGGCGAGTACTGCGCGGGTGCAGGCAAAGGGAGCAGCAGCATGGTCATGGTCACGTTGGGCACCGGTGTCGGCGGCGGCGTAGTGCTGAACGGCAAGCTGCTGACCGGCTGCAACGGCGCAGCGGCTGAGCTGGGCCACTTTGTGATTGATATGCACGGGAAAGAGTGCAACTGCGGCATGCGCGGCTGCTTTGAGCAGTACGGCAGCGTCACGGCGCTCATCTGTCAGGCGCGGGAGGCCATGGCCGCCCATAAGGAGAGCAAGCTCTGGGCGCTGGCGGAAAACGAGGAAGCCAACGTCAACGGCAAGGTCATCCTGGCTGCCTACGACGCGGGCGACGAGACCGCCGTGCAGGTGGTCAACACCTATGTACACTACCTCTGCGTCGGCGTGACGAGCATCATCAACATCTTCCAGCCCGAGGTGCTCTGCCTGGGCGGCGGCATCAGCCGCCGCAGCGACGTACTGGTCGAGCCGATTCGGGCGTTCAATGCCGCACACGGCTATGGCCGCAGCTGCCCCAAGCAGCCCCGCATCATGTCGGCCGAGCTGTTCGGCGACGCGGGCATCATCGGCGCGGCCCTGCTGGGCAAAGGCAAATAAGGAGAGCGGACCTATGCGCAAACACTATGAACGTATCCTGCACGACAGCGAAAGCCGCGTGCAGCGCTATCTCGATATCCAGATTTTGGACGAGAACAGCCCCTTCTGCGGCGGTTTCCCCAAGGCGGACAGCCTGGCCGAGCCGAAAACGGCCATCTACCGCGCCACGACAATGACGGCCTGCTACCTGAACCCCGAGAGCCGCTATTATCTTGACGCCGAGCTGGGCCGCCGCCTGGCGCTGGCGCTGGCTTTTGTGCGCCGCTCCCAGCGGCCCGGCGGCTACTTTGACCTCATCAACTGCAACTTCTTTTCCGGCCCGGACACGGCTTTCTGCACCAAGCGGCTGCTGCCCGCCTATGTCTACCTGTGTAAGGTCGTGGACGGCGCACTGCCCGCCGCGCCCGAAGCCAAGGCCGCTGCCGCAGAGCTGAAGCCTAAGTATGAGGCCATTATCCGCGATGCAGCCGATGCCCTGTGCCACTGCGGTTTCCACACCCCGAACCACCGCTGGGCCATCGCGTCGGTGCTGATGCTCTGCGCCAAGCTGTTTGATAAGCCCGAATGCCGCACCGCCGCCGAGGCCATCCTGAAAGAAGGCAACGACTGCAACGAGGACGGCGAGTACGCCGAGCGTTCGGCCGGCAACTACAACCGCATCAACAACGATGCCATGATCATGCTGGCCGTGGCCACCGGTGACGAGAGCTACTATGCGCCGGTGCTGCGCAACCTGGAAATGATGCTGACCTACATCGACCCCGACGACAGCATTTTTACCAACAACTCCACCCGCTGGGACATGGGCAAAAAGATCTACCCGCGGGAGTATTATCTTGAATACCTCTACATGGGCTATACCTGCCGCAAGCCCGAACTGCTGGACGCCGCCAACGCCATTATGCAGATGGTGGAGCGCCACGCCCTGCGCAGCTTTGACTGCCTCATCAACCTGATGCTGCTGCCCGAACTGGCCGCACTGGAGCACGAGGGCAGCGCAACCCCGACGAACTACCACAAATATTACGAAGGGTCGGGCATTGTGCGCTGCCGCCGCGGAAGCTGGTCCTACACGATCTTGAACAACAGCCCGAGCTTTTTGTTCTTCCAGCACGGCGACTTCACGCTGACCGTGCGCATCGGCGCAAGCTTCTGTGAGCACCGCAACTTTGTCCCCGCAACCTTGGCCCCCAAGGACGGCGGCTATGCCCTGCACCAGACCATGACAGGCTGGTATTACCTGCCCTTTGCCGAAAAGCCCGCCACCAGCGATTGGTGGCAGATGGACAACGCCCACCGCGAAAAGCTCTACGGCCCCGACATGGTGTTTGACGTGCAGGTGAACGAGGTCGAAAACGGCCTGGACATCCACATCGTCAACTCCGGCATTGACCGCGCTCCGCTGCGGGTGGAGCTGGCCTTCAACGCGGGCTGCCGCGTCGAGAACGAGCATTTCATGCTCGAGGGCAATGACGGCGGCGGCATCGTCGTCAAGGACGGAACACTGGTCGCATCCAAGGGCGTGAACGGTATTTCTGTCGGCCCCTGCTTTGCCGAGCATAACTACACCGCCGGAAAAGAGGGCAGCATGGGCCGGATGGAAGGCTGCTTTACCGCCTACCTGACCGCATACAGCACCTTTGACCGCACGATCTCCCTGCGTGCATTGCCCAGCAGCTACGATCAGGCGTGAATCAGATGGAGTCGTAACCAGTGGTGTGACAGACAAAACAGTGTTAAATAATAAAAGGACATCCGTGGGTAATGTGGATGTCCTTTTTTCCTGTCGGGAGCGGATCGCTCACGACAGAAATTCTATTTAGTTGTCCAATTTTAAGGTAAAGGAGATTCATATGAATATTCTCAAATTGACTCCCAGCTGCAAGGATTACCTGTGGGGCGGCAGCCGCCTGCGCAGTGACTTTGGCATCAAGAGCGATCTGAACCCGCTGGCGGAGGCGTGGGTGCTTTCCTGCCACCCGGACGGCCCCAGCTATCTGCCGGACGGCACCACCCTTGCAGAATACATTGCAGCGCACCCGGGCTGCCTTGGCACCGACTGCGAGAAGTTTGAGCAGTTCCCAATTCTGATAAAATTCATTGATGCCAAGAACAATCTGTCCATTCAGGTGCATCCGTCCAACGAATATGCGCTAAAAAATGAGCACCAGTACGGGAAAACGGAAATGTGGTATGTGCTGGACTGCGAGCCGGGTGCTTATCTGTATTATGGCTTTGACCGTGAGATTTCCAAAGAGGAATTTCAGGAGCGCATCAAGAACAACACCCTGACCGAAGTACTGAACGCGGTTCCGGTACATAAGGGGGATTGCTTCTTTATCCCGTCAGGCACGCTGCACGCCATTTGTAAGGGCATAGTAATTGCGGAAGTCCAGCAAAACTCCAACGTGACCTACCGTGTGTACGATTACGGCCGCGTGGGGGCGGACGGCAAGCCCCGCGCCCTGCACGTGGAGAAGGCGCTGGACGTGACCCTGCGCACTCTGCCCGTCAAGCATGACTTTGGCAGCCATCTGGCCCAGTGTGAGTATTTCACCGTGGATGCCAGGAACGGCGCGTTTGAGGGCACAGCGGACGAGAAGAGCTTTGTCTCGCTGCTCATCACAGATGGCGAGGGTGAGCTGATCTGTGGTGGCGAAACCGTGGCCGTCAAGAAAGGCGATAGCTTCTTCCTGCCCGCAGGAAGCGGCAGCTATACCGTACACGGTACCTGTCAGACCTTGTCTACAAGAGTGTGAAATAAGGCTGTGGAATAGTAAGCAGGAGGATAGAATCGTAAGAAAGCCAAATGTATTAATATTGCATTGCTAGAGCCAACTCCAGACGACCTTGTAAACTTTTTTGACGATTTAGCACACAATGACACGCTAGTGCCATATTCTGCACCTGAAGAAACTACAGTATGCGCATCTATTTAGAACCCGTGAATCTCCGTCAGTGGAACCTGTTCGATAATGTAAAAGGCTCCGGCCATGTAGAGTGTTTTCTTGCCACTCGTGATATGCAGCTTGGGGACATCGTAATTCTGCATGTCGGCAAACAGGACCCCGCGCATGAGAGTGATGTGTATGCCTATGGCACGGTCATTTATGGTCCGTATATTCTCGAAAATCGTCCCGCTGAATACTGTAACAACAAATTGACCGTGGATGTTCGTATAGACCATATCGTATATGACACACCCATCATCACCCACGAGCAATGTAAGAGATACACCGGCTAGTATAGAAATGTTCACGCCATCGCAGATTCTTTCAATGACAATTTGAAAGTCACTCTGGGTATCCAGTAATACTCCACAAAATGAAAAAGCGCTCACCGTGAAAGGTGGGCGCTTTTCTCTTTCTTAATCTGTACTTATAAAAGGTATATCACACCAGCATATCGAACAGTCCAATCATCAGAGGCATCGTCATGATGGAAAGCAGCGTACTCAGAACATACAATGCACTTGAGTGCGCCGCATCACGATTGTAGAGCTGCGCCATTGAGGTGACTGTCGCACAAGACGGCGTAATAGCCGATAGATAGACTGTCATTAAAATTGCTTTACCATCTGCAATCCAGTCAGATGCGTGGAACACGCGAAGTAGCAGCAGAACAATGATAGGAACTACAATCAGACGAAGTGCAACGGGAAGATAGTTGCGCGGTGTACAGAAGACTTTCTTTAACGGTACTTCCGCAATCGCCATACCGGCCAGCAGCATACCCATAGGCCCTATCATAGCACCTACGCTGCTGAGCGTACTCACAATAGGCGAGGGCAGCGAGATATGCAGAAGGTACAAGAGCGCACCGGCGACAATCGCAATCAGATTGACATTGGTCAGAATCTTCTTCCATTCAAGTTTTGCGCCCTCTTGCAGGCAGGCACTTGCGTGCGTCCAGAGAAGAATCAGCTGAACGATGACGAAAGCGCAGGAATACACGACATATTCCTCGCCGAGCAAAGCCTGAACCAGAGGGATGACGAGCGCAGCCGCATTGCTGTATATGATGTTGACCTGCTCCACGACATCCAATTTAAGCGGCCTTTTAAAGATAGCATTGAGGACCAGAAACACGACATGCATTCCGACCACTATGCCCATCGAATACAAGAGCCTGTGCGAATCTGCGGCGTATCATCGATTTGAAATGCGTTGAGAACAACACACGGCATGACCAGATACACGAAAACTACGGACAAAACCTTGCTGTCTGAGGCTTTCAACAGCCCTGCCTTGACGACTACATAGCCCATCAGAAGAACGATAAACAGCTGGGCTATCTGCTGCATGAGCAATACACTGACTTCCATGACAATCCCTTCCTTCGATTCAGAATAGCGTACTCCTTTCTATGAAAAGAGTCAATATGCAACATGACGGAAGTTTTTAGCAAATAGCGAAAATCAACAGTTTGTGGTGAAGGTTGAGAGTTAGCCATATGTACTGGATACTATGCACAGTTACAGGATGTTGCATTTATGCAAACGGTAGAACTTGATAGAGGAGTTGTAAAATCTATAAAAATCAATGTAAACGCGATGTTTTCTTTGATATAATATAGTTAAGAAACTATCCCCTAAAGGGAAGGAGGTTTACTATGAAAAGGAAAGTTAGTGCAGCGAAAAAAATCGTTGCTGTAGCTTTAGCTGCTACGGTTGCGGTTTCTTTGACCGGCTGCAAGAAGAGGAAAAACAACACCAATGCGGCAAGTTCGGACGTGACTACAAGCCAAAGTCAGGCAGCGGTTCCGGAAACGCCGGAAGTGACTGCCACACCTGCACCGACGGCTACGCCCGCACCGACCGCCGCGCCCGCTGAGAACACCGATAAGAAGGACAACACCACTAGCGAGCCGACTAAGACGGAGAAGCCGAGCACCGGTACTTCGACTTCCAGTGGGACGACAAAACCGGCAGCGACAAAAACACCGGCACCTGCTCCGGCAGCTACTCCGGCTCCTACCGCAAAGCCTCAGGTAAAATACACCTTTACGGTTCGTCGTCATGAGGCGACCTGCACCACGCAGGGCTACGATGAGCATATCTGCCATGAGTGGGGCGGCATGAACTACAACGACCGCTTTGTTCCGGCAAAGGGACATAGCTGGGATGGCGGTACAGTCACGAAGGCCGCTACTTATACCGAGACCGGTATCAAGACCTTCAAGTGCAAGGAATGCGATGAGACGCGCACCGAGGAAATCCCGTCTCTCAACAAGACCTATCATATCAAAAGCGTTGTTGCTCCGACCTGCACCGCTGAGGGCTATACCATCTATGAGTGCAACGAAGTCCCCGGTCTTACCTATAAGGGCGATTACAAGGCAAAACTGCCGCACGCCTACGATGCCGGTAAGGTCACAAAGCTTGCTACCATCTACGAGAAGGGTACGAAGACCTTTACCTGCACCTCCTGCGGTGCTACTTACACGGAGGATATCCCGGTAGTCGAGAAGACATGGCATAAGGGCACTACGGTAGAGCCTACCTGCACAGAAAAGGGCTATACCATTTACATCTGCGACCAGGATTCCGCTCTGACCGAAAAACGCGATTATACGAATGCACTGGGGCATGCCTGGGATACCGGTACAGTCACAACGGCAGCGACCTGTACGACAGCTGGTGTTAAGACCTATACCTGCACCCGTAATGGCTGCAATGAGACTAAGACCGAGGAAATCCCAGCACTGGGTCATAAGTGGGATGATGGCACTGTAACGACGCCCGCCACCTGTGAGGGTGTCGGCGAGAAGACCTACAAGTGCCAGAATACCGGTTGCACGAAGATGAAGACCGAGGAAATCCCGGCTCTGGGCCATAAGTGGGATGATGGTACTGTTACCGTACCCGCTACCTGTGAGGGTGTCGGCGAGAAGACCTACAAATGCCAGAATACCGGTTGCACGGAGATGAAGACCGAGGAAATCCCGGCACTGGGTCATAAGTGGGATGATGGCACTGTCACCAAGGCTCCTACCTGCACCGAGGATGGTGTTAAGACCTTCACTTGCCTGAATGATAAGAACCACACCTACACGGAACCTGTTCCTGCGACGGGACACGCGTGGGATGAAGGCGTTGTAACGAAGGAGCCGACCGCTACTGAGACCGGCATCAAGACCTTCACCTGCAAGGTTTGCCTAGCAACAAAGACCGAAGATATTGCTAAGGTACATACCCACGATTACACGCGCCTTGGCGAAATCGTCAAGGAGTCCTCTTGTGAGACCGAGGGCGAGCGTTGGGTGTACTGCAACTACGAGGGTTGCAACGAAAGAGTCTTGAAGCCTATGGCAGCTATCGGCAGCCATGATTGGGACTTTGCAAATGCCGAGTGTCTGAAAAAGGCTACCTGCACCGAGCAGGGCACTATGCTGATGCACTGCAAGCGTGACGCTTCTCATACCATGACTTACTCCTACGGTGGCACGGGTCATGTCTGGGGCGAAGGCACTATCACCACGCAGCCTACCTATGATGAGTATGGCGTCAGGACTCTGCATTGCAAGAACTGCGATGCGACCATGACCGAAAAGGTCCTGCCCACCAAGTACACCTTCACCGTTACCGTTGTCCCGCCGACTTGCACAGAGGACGGCTACACGATGCACAAGTGCAATCAGGATGACAGCTTCTCTTACAAGGACAACATTGTACACTCCACCGGCCACCATGCCGCTAAGCGTGTCATAGAGCCTACCTGCAAGGAAGAGGGCCGTACCGAAATCTACTGCACCGTCTGCGGTGATGTGAGCAGCACATTCGATTTCACGCCCAAAAAAGACCACACTTGGGATAACGGTGTTGTGACTACTGAGCCTACGGCTGAAAAAGAAGGCGTCAAGACCTACACCTGCACGGTTTGCAATGAAACAAAGACTGAGACCATCCCGCGCCTGAACAGCAGCGGCAAGTAATCTGCACGCTTACAAGAAGCACAAGAAGCACAAAGAGGAGCGTCTGCTTTAGCGGACGCTCCTCTTGTTTTGACTGAAAAACTGCATAAGTGCTCTTGAAAATCTTTTTGACATTGTTTGTCGCACTTGGTAGAATGATGACAGAAAAGAAAGAATGCAAATCCTATGGGGAGGTTTCGGGTATGCTGCAGATTGCAATTATCGAAGACGAAGCAGATTTGGCTCAGCAGACAAAGGATAATGTTGTTCGCTATCTTAATGAGCATGGACTCGAAGGCAATATCGCGGTGTTTAACGATGGCATGGATATTGCTGAGAACTACAAACCTATATGGGATATTCTGCTGTTGGATATTGAAATGCCGCTACTAGACGGTATGAGTGCTGCTCAGAAAATCAGAGAACAGGATGCGACTGTCGTTATGATTTTTATTACCAGAATGGCAAAGTATGCCATTAAGGGTTATGAAGTCGATGCACTGGATTTTATTCTAAAGCCAATCACCTACGCGCAGCTTTCTATGAAACTGCCTCGCGCCATTGAACGAGCCTCTCAAAGGCAGAAACACCATCTCTTTATTACGGTAAATGGAGAAAAGCAGCGAATTGAGAGTTCGGCAATCTACTACATTGAGGTGCGGGGGCATTGGCTGTATCTGCATCTGCATAATCAAACCCTGGAGGTTTCCGGTAGTTTGCAAGAAATTGAAGACCGCCTTAAAGACCAGCAGTTTTCGAGATGCAGCAACAGCTACTTGGTAAATCTTCGACATGTGGATGCTGTAAAAAAAGACTCTATTGTTGTCGGCGCAAACACACTTCCCCTTAGTCGCGGTCGGAGAAATGCATTTCTCAGCGACCTGGCAAATTCTGTGACGGGAGGAAATATGAAGTGAATTTGCTGCAAGAAATCATCAAAATTTTGCATCAACCGGTTCAGTTATTGATTGCAGCACTCATGTTTGCTTACAAAGAACCAAAAAGAAAGTTTTGGCTGATTCGTGCTGTACTGGCAGCAATCTTAGGATTTTTGGTTTTGAAGCTTTGCATTACCGTATCACCAGAAATCCTTTTGAATAGCTTTTTGACTTCTTTGGTATGGAGCATAGGCAGTTTTCTTATCCTGCTTTCTATAGAATACTCGATGTTTGATGTAAAACTCAAAATGGCTGCTTATTTCACTACATTGGCTTACCTTACTCAGCATGTCGCTTTTTGTGCGTGGGATGCTATTCAGCCCGGAGCAGGTTATAATGAACCTCATTACTGTTCCCTCAAAGACATAGTAGTAGATACCTTCATTCCCTTTGCTGTATTTGCATTGGTATATGCCGTGATATATCTCTTGATTGCACGACCTATGGTTAAACATGGGTATGCTTCGGTGAGCGTCGGGTATTCTTTTACGACAATGATAGCGGTCCTACTGATATCTATTGTGTTTAGTTCGGTTGTTCAGACCAGCTTTCAGCACCAGAATTACCTGTATCGGTGCTGCAGGATATATTCGATGATATGCTGTGTTCTGATATTGTGGCAGCAGGTGAGTTTTCAAAACAAATTGGCGCAGCAAGAGGAGCTATCCCTTCAAAAGCAGTTGTGGATGCGCCATCAAGCGCAATATGAACGAGCATCGGATAGTGTGAAACTTATCAATCATAAATGCCATGCACTGAAATGCCAGCTGTCTGAGTTGAAGAAGCTTGTGGCACAAACAGGTAATGCACCGGAAAATACAGTTCTTCAAGAAATCGAAAACTCAGTATCGGTATATGACTCTATCATTGAGACAGGAAACGAAATTTTGGACACGATACTGACCGAAAAGAGCCTGTTGTGCGCTGCGAATGATATCACCTTTACCTGTGTTGCCGATGGAAAGGCAGTTGGTTTTTTAGAGGCGGTTGACCTGTTTTCAATGATAGGAAACGCCCTGGACAATGCAGAGGAAGCCGTTCGTAAGCTTGAGGACCACGACAAGCGTGCGATTTCCGTAAGCATCTTCTCGAGACATGGCATTGCCATCCTTCAAGTGGAGAACTTCTACGAGGGAGACTTGCGTTTTGTTGACGGCCTGCCCGTTACGACAAAAGGAGACCCGAACTATCATGGGTTTGGTTTAAAGAGCATCCGGAGTACAGCGGAGAAATATGGCGGTACGGTTTCCGTCCAAGCGGAGGACGGACTGTTCCTGCTTCGTGTGGCACTGCCTGTTGAAACTGAATAAGCAATACCTGGTTGCCGGGGAAACCCCGGCAATTTTCTTTTTTGTGCAGAGTAGGAACAAAAAACGACCACTTAGGAAATACGTCCTCCTTTTTTTACAGTTTCAGGTATAATGCAGACAAATGACCGAGTCCGGTCAATCAGAAGGAGGAATTCAAATGTCAAACACTGCCCATGCAAAACAAGTATGCAAGCCGAAGAAATTGCCATTTGTCATAATGTGCATTCTGAGTGCTATTGTTGCGGTACTGAATGTACTGCTTTGTGTGCTTGTTCCGAAATACTACACAACCATCAATAGTTTCCTATACAAGGGATCGGATGCGGATGAGGTGGCTGCTTACCGTCAGGTTTCTGCGGATATGACGCAGAAGGTCGAAAGCGAAGGTATTGTCATGCTGGAAAATAAGAACCAGACTTTGCCTCTCGCTTCCGGAAGCAAAATCAATCTCTTTGGTTATGGCTCTCGTGACACTGTCTATGGCGGCTCCGGTTCCGGTTCCGGTGACAGCAGCAATAACATTACCTTGGAGCAGGGCTTGACTAACGCTGGATTCTCGGTCAATCCAGAACTGGTTTCTTTCTATAACGACCATTTTGTTGAGCGTGTCGGTGTCGGTTTCACCGGCAACAACTTTGACATTAACGAGCCTGCTGTCAATGAATACTCTGACGAGATGATTGCAAATGCAAAGGCTTATTCGGATGTGGCCGTGTTTGTAGTGTCTCGTCTCGGCGGTGAAGGTGCAGACCTTCCCATGGATATGGACCCGAATGCAACAACGCATATTGTTTCTTCCGGTAAGGACATTGAGCAGGTTGTAAAAGGCGGTGACGCCGGTAAGCACTACCTGGAACTGCAGAGTGTTGAGCAGCAGGTTCTGGATATGCTGAAGGAGAACTTCGGCACGGTAGTTGTTCTGGTCAACTCCACAAATGCCATGGAACTCGGTTTCCTCGAGGACGAGGGCGTGGATGCGGCACTCTGGATTGGATGCCTGGGTTCTACCGGTGCAAATGCTGTCGGTGAAGTATTAAGCGGCGCAGTGAATCCTTCCGGTCGCACTACCGATACATTCGCCTATGCGGTTGAGAGCGCTCCCAGCTATTATAGCATTGGCGCTTATAACTATACAAACTGTGAGTGGGTAAACACCAACCCCATCGGCGGCGGTGCTGCTCCGGACTTCTACCATTATGTCGATTATATCGAGGGTATCTATGTAGGCTATCGATACTATGAAACAGCCGCTGAGGATGGATTCATTGACTACGACGCCACGGTTCAGTATCCTTTCGGCTACGGTCTTTCTTATACGGACTTTGAAGAAAGCATCTCTGATTTCTCGTTTGACGGCAACAATGTGACCATGACGGTCAATGTGAAGAATAACGGCTCTGTTGCCGGTAAAGATGTAGTAGAGGTCTACTACTCTGCACCGTATACTGAGGGCGGAATCGAGAAGAGTTCTGTCGTTCTCGGAGCCTTTGGCAAGACTGGAATGATTGAACCCGGTAAGAACGAATCTGTGACTTTGACTTTCACTGCTGAGGATATGGCGTCTTACGACTATACCGGCGTGAAAGCAAAGGGCGGTGCCTATGTTCTCGAAGCGGGCGAATATACTATCAGCCTGCGCAGCGACAGTCACACGGTCATTGATTCTCGGACTCTTACCATCGACAAGGATAGAATCTACAACGACTCTAACGATGGTGCCCGCTCTACTGACGATGTCGCAGCAACCAATCAGTTTGACTATGCTTCTTTTGGCGAATGCACAAGCTATGTGAGCCGTGCCGATTGGGAGGGAACTTTCCCCAAAGAGCGAGCCGCTGCGAGCCGTGAAGCCGGTGCTGCCGCTCTGGACGCAATCAACAATAAATCCAACGGTCTTGTTGACACAGCCGAAGACATTGCCGTTGTAAATCATGACCTGAAGATTGAAGATATGACGGGTCTTGCTTATGATGACCCGAAATGGAATGATTTCCTGGAGCAGATTCCGGTCAGTGAGATGGTTAATCTGGTTTCCAACGGCGGCTGGGCAACACAGGAAGTTCCGTCTGTAGGCAAACTGGGCTATACTGAAGTTGACGGTCCCAACGGTATCAACAACATTATGGCAGGCTCTACCGGCAATCAATTCTGCGCACAGTCTGTTCTGGCATGCAGCTGGAATACTGAGCTGGCATACGATATGGGCGAAACCTTCGCGCAAGAAGCGGTAGCTATGAAAATCGCTGCTCTGTATGCCCCGGCTATGAACATTCATCGCAGCCCGTTCAGCGGCCGTAACTACGAGTATTATTCTGAGGATGGTCTGCACTCCGGTAAAATGGCTGCTGCTGAAACGCAGGGTATCCAGTCTCAGGGTGTTACGACCTACTGCAAGCACTTTGCTGTCAATGACCAGGAGAGCAACCGCGATTCCGGTGGTCTACTGACTTGGGTGAACGAGCAGGCAATGCGTGAAATCTATATCAAGCCCTTTGAGATTGCCGTTAAGGAAGGCGGCACACGCGGAATCATGTCCTCCTTCAACCGTATCGGTGAAATCTGTGCTGCTGAAAATGCTGATTTGCTCACTACTGTCCTGCGCAACGAATGGGGCTTCCGTGGCACTGTCATTACCGACTGCATCCTTCAGCTGTCCTATATCAACATTGACCGTGCAATCGCAGCAGGCAATGACTTGATTCTGTCTTTGATGAATATGCAGGCTCCGAGTGAGGCAGTCACCAATTCTCCTGCCGGTCATCAGGTCCTTCGCACTGCTACGCATAATATCCTTTATACCTCTGCTAATAGCATTGGTCAGGAAGTCAGCGCTATCCCGGTTCCGTACTGGCTGTATATCACGGTTGCGGTTGTCGATGCTGGCCTCATCGCACTGTGCGTGTTTTACTTTGTCCGCCGCCGCAAGAATGTTAAGCGTTGGAAAGAGCAGAATTCTGTGCAGGCTTAATATGGAGGAGCAGAATGGAGTTTTGGAATCGATTTGCAGCCAAACATCCTGAAACCGCAAAATGGGTACGAGAAGGCGGACTGTTTGTCATCGTATCGAATCTCATTACTGTTTTCAAGTATCTGCTCTTGCAGTTCTTGCCGAAAGCATTTGCAAGTTTGCCGATAGTTGATTTCGGCTGGCCGGGTATTCCTGTTACGCTGTTTGGAGAAACCTTTCAGTGGAATATTCTTGGCTACGATGCAGCCCACGGTGGTTTACCATATTTCTGTGCATACATGATTGCTATGGTCATTGGTGAGTGCATCAACTTCCCGATTCAGCGAAATTTCGTGTTCCGAAGCAAAGGAAATCTGGGAAAGCAGATTGCGGGATATGTGGTCGCATTCTGCATCATTACCTGCATTGTCAACTCAATCAACTGCGTGTGGGTCTCTGTTGCAGGTCTGGTTGTTCCTGATTTCATCTACAACATTGGCACGACCGTGCTAAACGGCGGCGTATCTATGGTCATCTTCTTCTTCGTGAATAAAATGCTGTTTCCGGCCGCAAAAGATTAAGCATGGACAGCAAAAGACCGCCATGACAAAATTCATTTTCTGACATTCTCTTCATTAGCGTTTTTCCTCAGAAAAGGCCGCTGTGCACTTCATTATGCATGGCGGCTTTTCATTGCACAAAAAGAAAAGCAGCACTCTGTTTTTGAGCGCTGCAAATCATTCAATCTTTAGTTTTTTGTGTCGAAGAGGTTCAACACTAGAAGATTGGTAGATCTTTTAGAATAGCTTGTCGCTACCATGAATCGCACGATTCAGTACAATAAATCTTTAGAGTATGCCCTGCTTGTGATGGGTTACAAGATGGAGCACTGCTTTCTCCGCAATAATCTCGTTTGAAAACAACGACTAAAAAAGCACAAATAAAAGAAATCTTTTTACTTGTCAATCTGCTGTAAATTATCGACTGAATTTGTGCAAAGCTAACAAAGTGAAAAAGAGAGCCGTTCTTGTCTTGACACTCCACAAGGAATATGGTATTGTAATCATGCACAGAATAAGTCGCTATTCAAGTGCCTGATTTGTTTGTGCCTTACAAAAAAGAAAAATGTACGTGAGCAGCGTCGTTGGATTGTTACCGTTTGGCGGGCTAGACCAACTCTG
>ERZ1034980.469-NODE-469-length-29600-cov-16.453309_pt1 | contig 29600 bp, 33 predicted proteins | sample MGYA00520622_ERZ1034980 | MGnify/ENA primary metagenome ERZ1034980 (study PRJEB33766, sample SAMN09781791) | gut metagenome | biome: gut microbiome | host: Homo sapiens | place: Madagascar | study: EMG produced TPA metagenomics assembly of the PRJNA485056 data...
TAAGTCTATTATAACTCCGGAGGTGGACTCTTTTTTATGAATCTATTATCTGAAAGCGTTATTTTCTTCATGCGTTTGTCGTGCTTTTGAGCGAGTCGCTTTCTCATTATTGTGGAAATTGAAAAATATTTTTATCAAGAACATCAAGAACGACTTGAAGGTCAAAGGCAACTGTTTTATCACCACGGAAAGTAACGAGCACACGCTCAGCGGTTAATTCCTTGATTGTTCCGATACCGAATTTTGGATGTCAACCAAGCGTCCACGGTAAAATTGTTTTTCCAAAACGCTTCTGAAGCTAGGAAGTTCTTGCTTAAAATTAGTAGAGCGAACTTGATAACTGTCACATCTTGCTGATCCGTGACAGCGCCTTTCTAATTTTAGGCAGAGTCCATTCTCAAAAAATTAGCAGCGCGAGCGATGGCGCTTATCATCATCCCTTCAGCTCTCGTAAATTTTCCGACATGCCAGGGCGTTCCCGTCAGTTGTCCAAGTGCCATGATTCCCTCCTTAAATGGATTCAGAATCACCATTATAGCAAGAAAATAGCAAAAAAGCAGTCGCTAGAACTGCTTAAATTTATTTTGTGACTTGCACTGCTTCCTTGATAAACTGTGAAATATCTGCTTTTTTACCTTCATGAAGGTCTTTTACGATTTTTGAACCAACGATAACACCGTCTGAAACTTTGTTGAAACGTTTGACATCGTCAAGGCTTGAAACGCCAAATCCTGTTACGACTGGAATTTGAGCAAGGTCAGTCAAGGCTTTTAAGTGCTTGTCTAAATCGTCTCGATAGCGAGAGCCATTTCCAGTAACACCGTTAACAGCAACTGCATAGACAAATCCTTCAGCACCATCAACCAAGACTTTCTGACGTTCAAGCCCCGTCGTCAAGCTGACAAGTGGAATAAGAGCAATATCTGAACCTTCAAGAAATGGTTTGATAAAATACTCCTGCTCATGAGGAAGGTCAGGGATAATCAGACCCTTGACCGCTGTCCCTTTCAAATCAGACACCAACTGCTCCAGACCGTATTGATACAAGGTATTGAAATAAGTCATGATAATCAACGGAGCAGCTGATGAAATGTTTTTTAGAGCTGAAACAACATTGTGTGGTGTTGTGCCATTTTTGATAGAACGAATGCCCGCTAACTCGATGACAGGACCATCTGCAACTGGGTCTGAGAAAGGAATTCCAACTTCAATAGCTGTCACTCCCAAGTCATTCAGGTCACTAATAGTTTCTTGTAAACCTTCCACACCTTTCTCGTGGTCACCTGCCATGATGTAAGGGATGAAAATGCCTTTTTGCGTTGCTTTTTTCTTTTCTAATACTTGTGTAAGTGTCTTAACCATTAGTTTGCCCCCTTTTCTTGTTCCAAACGTTCTTTGACCTGTACCACGTCTTTATCACCACGACCCGATAGACAGACGACGATATCCTTATCAGGACCTAGCTCTCTTGCCAATTTCAAGGCATAAGCGATAGCGTGACTTGATTCAAGGGCAGGAATAATGCCTTCTAGTTTAGACAAAATCTTGAAACCTTCCAAGGCTTCCTCATCAGTAATTGGAACATACTTAGCTCTGCCGATTTCCTTAAAGTGAGAATGCTCTGGACCAATCCCTGGATAATCAAGCCCAGCTGAGATTGAGAAAGCTTCCAAGACTTGACCTTCGGCATCTTGAAGCAAGTCCATCAAAGATCCGTGCAAAACACCTGGACGCCCTTTGGTCATGGTTGCAGCATGATAAGCGGTATCAGTACCAAGACCTGCTGCCTCAACCCCATACATATCAACAGACTCGTCATTGACAAATGGGTAGAAAAGCCCAATGGCATTTGACCCGCCACCAACACAGGCAACCACTGCATCTGGCAACTCACGACCAGTTTGCTCAGCGTATTGGCGTTTAGCTTCTTTTCCGATGACCGATTGGAAATCACGCACAATTTCTGGGAATGGTGCTGGTCCAAGGGCAGAGCCCATGATGTAGTGAGTGTCGTCAACATTTGCTACCCAGTAGCGGAGCGCAGCATTGACGGCATCTTTGAGCACGCGCGAGCCATCCGTGACTGCTTCAACCTTAGCTCCAAGAAGCTCCATACGGAAAACGTTCAGACTTTGGCGCTTGACATCTTCTTCACCCATGAAAATGGTGCATTCCATGTCAAATAAGGCTGCCGCAGTTGCTGTCGCAACACCGTGTTGACCTGCGCCTGTCTCAGCAATAATTTTCGTTTTACCCATACGTTTTGCAAGTAACACTTGACCGAGGGCGTTGTTGATTTTGTGGGCACCCGTATGGTTGAGGTCCTCACGTTTTAAGAAAATACGAGCCCCACCAATATGGTCAGTCAAACGTTTGGCGAAATAAAGGGGATTTTCACGACCAACGTAGTTGACTAAAAGGTTATCTAGTTCCGCTTGAAAACTTGGGTCTGCCTTGGCTTCACGGTAAGCCTGATCCAATTCTAATACCGCAGTCATCAAGGTCTCAGGAATAAAACGTCCACCAAAATTACCGTAAAATCCTTTGTTATCTGGTTCTTGATATGTCATTTTTTACTTCTCCTATAAATGCACTTATTTTTGCTAAGTCTTTCTTGCCATCTGTTTCAACGCCAGAAGAAACATCTACTGCATAAGGTTGAAAATGATTGATGCAAGACTTAACATTGTCAACCGTTAATCCACCAGCGATAAAGACTGGCTTGTCTACATGAGTAATATCTAAGGCAGACCAATCAAATGTCTCTCCTGCTCCAGAAACAGGAGCATCAAATAAATAATAATCCGCTTTTTCAAGCTTCGGAACTTGTCCTTCCTTAACTGAAATCGCCCTAATCACTGGTAAGCCAAAGGAAAGACAGACTTTCTCGTCATAATCGCCATGAATCTGAATGAGGTCTAGCCCAACTTTAGAGATAGCTTCTTCAAGTTCTTCTTTATCTGGGCTGACAAAGACACCGATTTTCTTAACCTTAGTTGTCAAACCTTCCACCAAGGCTGATGCCTGATCTGCTGTCACTTGGCGACGGCTGGGCGCAAAGACAAATCCAATGAAATCTACATCTGCTTCAATAGCCGTTTCAATTGCTGCTCGGTCTGATAGACCGCATATTTTAACTTTTGTCAAGGCAAAGCTCCCTCACCTTCTCTTCAACACTATCTGCTGTCATCAAGGCTGTCCCGCACAAAATACCATCGTAGGCTGATGCAATCTTTGCCACATCAGCACCGTTTTCAAGAGCTGATTCTGAGATGTAGACTGCCTCATCTTTTAGATAGGGGATAAGGCTCACACTGGTTTCAAGATTGGTTTGGAAGGTCTTGAGATTACGATTATTGACACCTATGATTTTAGCTCTCAAATTATGAGCTACCTGTAATTCTTCCAGATTATGTGTCTCAACTAACACTTCCATACCAATACTGTAAGCGAAATCGTAGAGTTCTTTTAAACGCGTTTCTGATAAAGCAGCTACGATCAAGAGAACAACTGTCGCGCCAGCATTTCTCCCAGCAATAATCTGCTTTTCATCAATGATAAAATCTTTCTGCAAGGTCGGAATAGCCACCTGACTCGAAATTTCTTCAAGATAGGCGATATCTCCTTTGAAAAATTCTCGGTCACAAAGGACTGAAATCATGGCTGTACCATTAACTTCATAAGTCTTGGCTTGCTTAACAATGTCGACATCTGTGTTAATATCACCCAAACTTGGACTGGCTTTTTTGACTTCAGCAATCAATTGGATTCGATTTTGATTAGCTTTAACATGGTCGTAAAAAGAATAGCTTTGTCGCAAAGGCTCCATCGTTTGAGGCTCCATGGCTGCAACTTCTTTTTCTTTGACGGCTAAAATGCGTTCTAAAAAGGTGCTATCAGTCATGTCCAGCCTCCTTAAGTGCCTCGAGTTTTTCCAAGGCTTTCCCAGATGCAATAACTTGTCGGGCTAGCGCAATGCCCTCTTTAATAGTATCAACTTTTCCTGCTGCAAAGAAGCCAAGACTTGCATTAAGGACTGTTGTTTCAAGGAAGGGACTAGCTTGATTTTCTAGTACCGACCGAAGGATTTGAGCATTTTCCTCAGCATCTCCACCTCGAATATCATCTAAGTCATATCTCTCCATTCCAAGATCAGCATAGCTAAAACTTCCCTTGCTTATCTTCCCATGATCTAAAAGGGTATAATGATTGACACCATAAAGCGCAGCTTCATCCATCCGATCTGGTCCAGTAATAATCAAGGCACGCTTACGACCAAGGTAGTCTAAAACCTTTGCACAAGTTGCCTGTAAATCCTCACGATAAAGTCCCATCAGCTGGTGATCAAGTTCCATGGGATGATTGAGGGGACCAATGATATTCATGATGGTTGGAATACCAAGCGCCTGTCTAGCTGGTGAAATATAACGCATGACTGGGTGCATGGCTTGGGCGAACAGAAAGGCAATTCCAACTTTGGACAATTGTCGGCTGATAGCCTCAGGACCCACTGTCAGATTGACTCCCAAGGCCTCTAGGACATCCGCAGAGCCCGATTTTGAAGAAATTGAACGATTACCGTGTTTTGCAACTGTAATACCACCACCTGCAAGAACAAAGGCTGTCGTTGTTGAGATATTGAACGAAAAGGACTGGTCACCACCTGTACCACAATTGTCCATGAGACCCGTAAAATCACCAGGAATTTCCTGAGCATAACTTCGGATAACATCGATAAGCCCTGTAATCTCATCAAGACTTTCTCCCTTTTCGGTTAAGCCCATCAAGAAAGCAGCCACTTGGGCATCTGATAATTGCCCATTAAAAATCCTCTCAGCTACTGCTGTCATCTCATCTTTTGTTAAATCTTCTTTTGCAACTAATTTACTAAAAATCTCTTTCATCGACTACCTCCTAGCCCACTAAGGCCACAAAGTTTTTAATCATGGTCATGCCATCATCCGTTCCAATCGATTCAGGGTGAAATTGCAGACCGTAGATTTGTTTTTCTTGATTCTGAATCCCCATGATTTCATGGTCGTCAATTGTTCGACAGGTAACCTCAAAACCGTTCGGCATTTGAGAAACAACGATAGAATGATAACGCATGACGTCTGTTTCTTGAGAAATATTTTTGAAAATTGGAGAAACATTTTCAAGTGCCATCTTGCTTTGCTTGCCATGCATAACTTGCTTGGCCAAGTCAAGTTTGCCTCCAAAGACCTCAGCGATTGCTTGATGTCCAAGACAAATTCCTAAAATAGGTTTCTGCCCAGCAAATTCTTTTATCACCGCCTCCATTTTTCCAGCATCTGCCGGCCAACCTGGTCCCGGTGACATGACCAGAGCGTCCGCTTGTTCTGCTAAGTCAAACAGTTTTTCGTCATCATTTCGAACCACTTCAACAGCTGTAAATGCTGCTAAATATTGCTTGAGATTAAAGGTAAAGGAATCATAATTATCAACAAGTAAAATCATTGGCTGTCTCCAATCTTTGTCATTGCCTTGGCTTTATTGATGGTTTCTTGATATTCATTTTCTGGAATAGAATCATAGACAATACCTGCACCGGCCTGCACATAGGCTTTGCCATTTTTCAAGACCATGGTCCGAATAGCAATAGCAAAATCCATATCACCCGTCGCGGACAGATATCCGATAGCACCAGCATAGATACCACGTTTTTCTTTTTCTAATTGGTAAATGCGTTGCATGGCACGAATTTTAGGTGCGCCTGAGACAGTACCTGCTGGCAAGGTCGATTTAAGGGCATCCATAGCTGTCAAGTCGCTTCGGAGTTTTCCTTTGACTAGACTGGTCAAGTGCATGACATATCGGAAATACTCAACTTCCATATATTTGGTCACTTCAACCGTGTTTGTCTCGGCAACCTTTCCAATATCATTACGGCCCAAATCAACCAACATCCGATGTTCCGCCGTCTCTTTGACATCAGAAAGCAAATCCTCTGCTAGTCCTTGGTCTTCTTCATCAGATGCCCCCCTTGGTCTCGTCCCTGCAATCGGATTGGTGACAACAGTGTCGCCTTTTACCGAAACCAAACTCTCAGGACTTGCTCCGATGACTTGGTAGTCTCCAAGATCAAAGAAATAAAGATAATTGGATGGATTGACCACTCGCAGGTTGCGGTAGTAATCTAGAGGCTCCCCTTTAAGATTAGCTGAGAAGCGTTGGCTAAGGACACATTGGAACATGTCTCCTTGACGAATCAATTCTTTAGCTTTTGTCACCATGTCAACAAAGACTTCCTGATCTAGGTGATTTTCAAATTGAAGAGATTCAATTGCCTTCGGTGCTAATTCATCACCTGTCATGGTCTGAAGGTCAGTGAGGACTTGGTCCAAAGCGGCAGCTAGTTCTGCGTCTGAACGGTTGCGGTAGCAATTATCCTCAACAACTCGAACAACCTCTTTTTTATGGTCAAAGATGAGGTAGGACTCGTAGATGAAAAAGTGCATGTCCGGGGTGCCGATGGTATCTTCTGGAATAGTTCCGATAGGTTCGTAAAGCCCAATCATGTCATAGCTGACATAGCCAAGAGCCCCACCAGCAAAAGGTATATCCGTCTTGAAATTTTCCTTGACTGTCACTTGATTGAGGTAATCCAGAGGGTCTCGGTCAATGATTTGGTCATTTTGTGTGAGAACTCCGTCTTGGTACTTAATTTCGTAAACAGGATTATAGGCGATGATGGAATATCTGGCGTTTTCTTTTTCGCGCGGAATACTTTCAAGAATAACTTTATGCTTACCTGTCAAGCGTTTGTAAGCAAGAATTGGTGTTAAGCTATCAGCCACTAAAATTCTTTCCATGGAAACCTCCAATCAATTTGAAAAACGAAAAAACCCGCACAGAAAAACTCTGTGCGAGGACGATATCAAAATAGCGCGGTGCCACCTCAGTTCATGACAGCATAAGACCATCATATCTCAATCTCCTCTAACAAGGAGTTGCACGGTAAGGGGTGCGCACCGAATTTACATGTGTTAAAATTCAATTTGACAATCAGTCCAATTTTCACAAACGACCGCTACTCGTTCACAATAACCACGAGCTCCCTGAAAACTTTTGTTTGTTACTTTTCTGATTGTGTTTATTATATAAGCTCTTAATTAAAATGTCAACTATTTTTTGAAAATTCTATTCATTTAGTTGATTTAATTTTTGTCTAATGGCTTGTGCTGACCTATCAAGCTGCCTTTCTTCCTCAGATGTGAGCTTAATGGGAAGACCGTCACCGATCCCCTCTGGCCTTAAGCGTACTGGCAAACTAAGATACAAATCGTAAGTTGGCTGATAAAATGACAAGGGGAATACTCTTGTTTCTCTGGCAAGGACAGCCTTAACCACCTGATAAGCGCAATTGGCGATGGCGAAGTTTGTATAGCGTTTGCCGTTAAAAACTTCTTGTCCACCAAATCGAGCTGCGTTTTCGATAGCTACTTTGTCCTCTTCCCTGACTAAATCATCCGTCACAGTTGACCAAGCAACAAACTGAGAATCGCCATGTTCGCCCAGTACATATCCAGAAATATCACGCGGTGATAAGCCTGAGTATTCAGACAAGTGTCTTCTGAGACGACTGGTATCAAGCAAAGTCCCAGTACCAAAAATCTTCTTTCTTGGATAATCAAGTCCTTTCTGGAGCAAGGTTGTGATGGCATCACAAGGGTTGGAGATAACCACAATCAAACCATGGAAGCTTGTTTGATTGAGCTGCTCTGCTATTTTTTCAACATTAGTCGCATTGATGGCAAGCTCCACCCAACGGTCGGGGTTCTCACCGAAGTAAGCCTTGATGTCACCAACCGCTATGACAAGAATGTCAGCATCATTTAGCGCTTGATAGTCATTGATAGTGATATTGGTAAAGTGTTCGCCAAAGGCCTGACTATCTTTCAAGTCCAGAGCATCCGCTTTCAGCTTGTTAAAGTTATCATCAATCAGCACCAAATCACTGACTAATCCTGTTTGGACGACTTGATTGGCAAGCGTACTTCCAACATTGCCAAGTCCGATAATTCCGAGTTTATTTGGCATAATGACCTCCTACAAGATAGCTTTAATGTGATATGTTTAGTTTACCACCATGCTTCCATGAACGGAAATTGGTAAATCTTATGACTGGCTCTAGCTCACAACTATAGGGAAGATTATTTACGAATCAAGAATTTTTGATTTGGTGTTTTTGAGAGGTAGTGACGGGTATGAGGTTGAGACCAAATGCCTTCAAAATCAATGTCATCTGCAAAGCGTGAATTGAAGTCGACAAAAAGTTTTTCTTTCTTCGTATCCCAACCACGCGCAATATCATGAAAGTAGGTATTGTTTCGGAAAGCTGGAATTTCGTACAAGTCACGGCAATAGCCCCAAATATTTTTGTACTCTGAAATGCGTTTTTTTAGTGGTCCAAGATTGCGGTAATAATGGGTATCAAATCGTGCTAAGGTTACAAACAAACGAACATCTGAATCTGTCACATAGTCTCCAAACAAGAAACGATTGGTTTCCAATTTTGCTTCAATGACATCGAGGGCATTGTAGAAATCTTCAAAGGCTTCGTTGTAGGCAACCAACGATTGAGCAAACATCATGCGGTAGGTTCCATTGTTAACAAACGGGAAGAGGAAGTGGTCATTAAAATTGTCGATGTCTTGACGCAATTCTTCTGGGTAAAGCTCAGGAGCATCCTCTTTTTGGAAAGGTTTGAAGGCTGTTTCAAAGTAATTCGTCAAACGATGATAATCGTTATTAACCACTTCATAAGTATCTAAGTCAACCAAGGCAGGAACGGTTGTACGACCTGTGTAGTCTGGGTCAGCACGATAATAGAATTCTGCTAAATACTCTGCACCAGTAACAGGGTCTTTGCCATCTGGCTCATAGACAAATTCCCAACCGTATTTACGGCGTTCTGGGTCTTCTGTGTGACCAACTTGATTGACAGAGATAACATCTTCAAGGCCAAGCAATTCACGAACAATGGAAGCACGATTTGACCAATGGCAGCCACGCGCCCAGAAAAGACGATATTTACCTGCAGCTGCTTTCAACTCACCTTCACCATCTCCAAAAGGCCTTGTGAAATGGTTAGGTTGGCGTTGAAAGGCGCCACGTTCATCGATTTCAGTTTTTGTTTCAACAGGACGGATTTTTAGGGTTACGGGTTTAATTTCTTTAGTTGACATAGTATTTCTCCTCGTAAAATATGTCTTGCAGAGGTATTTCAACCTCTAGTGTCGTTTCACTATCACTTGGCAAAAGCAGGTGACTTAGTGAATATCAAATTCTTGGCGGTCACGGTCGTGTGGAATCAACCAAACAGACTCGTCTGGACCTTTGGGAACAATTTGTTGTGGGTTGACCTTGGCGCTCAGGTGATAATGTTTCTTGATGTGGTCAAAATGCGTTGTTGAGCCGAAGGCCTCTTGCTGATACAAGTCTCTAGCATAACCCCACAGATTTGGAAAATCAATCAAACGATTACGATTACAGTTGAAGGCATTATAGTAAGCAGCATCAAAGCGAGCTAGGCTGACATAAAGTCGAATATCAGAGTCAGTAATTTGATCCCCGAAAAGATAACGTGAATGTGACAAACGCTCTTCTAACCAGTCCAAACGCTCAAATAGAACATCGTAGGCCTTATCGTAAGCCTCTTGTGTTGTCGCAAATCCGACGCAGTAGACACCGTTGTTGACTTCACGATAAATGATATCATTAAGCTCGTCGATTTGCTCCGCCAGGTGGGTTGGATAGAGATTTGGAGCGTCAGCTTTATGGAAAGGTGCCCAATCAGTCTCCAAAATACGAAGCATTTTCAAGAAGTCATTGTTGACAACCTTGCCAGTCTCGATATCGATTAAGGCTGGCACAGTAAAGCGTCCTGCATAATTGGAATCCGTTTTGTAATAGGCTTCGCTGAGATAATGAATGCCCAAGACAGGATCAACTTCACCCTCATCCAAGGTAAAGGTCCAGTCTGTTCGATCAACATCCGTTGGACGGACGGGATCAACCACTCCAATTGAAAAAACATCTTCGAGCCCCAATAACTTGAGTCCAATCAACTGACGATTTGCCCAAGGACAGGCATAAGAGACAATCAATCTGTACTTACCCTTTTCAACAGGTAACTGCCCCTCTTCATTTCCGAATGGAGTAACAAACTGTGTACACTGTCGTTGAAAATTGCCGTCCTTATCAATTTCTTTTTTGACGTAGTCTGTTGGCATAACTGACTCCTTTTCTAATATCTTCCAATTTCACTCTCAAAGCGATAGCCTTCTGGTAAAAAGAAGCCTTCATCTTCCATCCATTTGAGACCTTCTGGCGAACCATGACCAAAGTGTGCAAAGGCTGTTTTATTTCGGCGGAAGCCATATTTCTCATACAAAGTTAGGGTTTGTGGGTGAGTGTACAAAATCACATTGATACCCTTTAATTTTTCAAGTAAGGTTGTGATGATAGTGTGACCGACATGCTGTTTTTGATAAGCAGGGTCAACAGCTACATTATAAATGGCGCCTTGAGAGACGAAGTCTGTGAGAGCACGGCCAACACCGATAATTTGGTCGCCATTCTTGATGAAGATAGTAATATCACTGTTTTTAAAAGCTTTTTCATTGTCTGATGGATCACTGCTTGAACCCAGCCCTGCCTTATGAAGGACATCTGTGACTTGCTGAAAATCAACCTTGTTAGCATCTGTTTCAATTTGATAAGGTAATGTCATCTGTCTTCCCCCTATTTGTCGTAAGTTGGTGAATAGTCTGAACCGAAATATTTCACATTGATTTTCTTAGAAGTCCCGTCTTCCACCACTTCTTTGAGGGCTTTATTGATATCTTTGACCAATTGCGTGTCATCTTTTCCAGCAACGAAGTAAGAGTAAGGTTCACCCATGAGGACATCTGCCAAGTCTCCTGTCACATCTTTTCCGACCAAATCCATGTCATATTCTTTTTGGTAATACTCAAACATAGGCTTATCCATGAGAAGGAAGTCATATTTCCCACTCTCAACACCTTGCAATTGGGCTTTCAAGTCTTCAGCCGAGTAATTGAGAGTGATTTGTTTGTCAGAGTGTTCTTTGTTGTAAGCCTCAATGGCTGTTGAAGTATTGACACCGGTTGAACCGACTGTTGAATGACCTGCCAAATCATCCCATGAATTAACTGACTTAGCTAGCTTACTACCTTTTTTGAAGATTGCTACATAAGAATTTTTGAAAATTGGGTCCGTAAAGGCATAGTTAGCTTCACGCTCTGCATTTTTAGCGATATTATTAACACCAAGCTGGTAACGTCCTGATGAGATTCCTGTAAAAATTGATGAGAATTCTGTTTTGACGATTTTTAACTTATACTGTGGCAGTTTCTTGAAAACAGCCTTTAAGAGTTCGATATTATGACCTGTTAGTTTTCCCTTGCTATCAACATAGGTGAAGGGTTTTGGCTGACCTTCCGTTGCTGCTACAACCGTTTTGGCATCTGTGTTACTAGCTAGAACTGTTTGACTTTGACTAACCGTCACTAGTCCCACACTAGCGATCAATAAGCCAGCTACCAAATATTTTTTCCATTTCTTTTCAGTCATATCTGCATTCCTCTAACTTTCGATTTCTAAAAATAACTTGTCTCCATCTTATCACCATTAGAATTGTCTGCATAATCTATATTTTTTATGGGCGGGTATAAAAAAACTAATAGCGAGACCCCTAGCATTTCCCCCACTGCTAGGTTAGTATAGTGGCATAGAAAAGGAGGCGCTCATGTTAGATTGGAAAAGCCTATTAGAGCCTTATAAAAAGCCATTACTAGAAGATTTAGATGGATTGCTGAGGATACCATCTGTCAAGAATGTAGAAACTGTGTCCGACCAAGCCCCCTTTGGTCAAGGCATCGCTGACGCCCTACAATATATGCTAGATTTGGGTGAGAGAGATGGCTTCACCAGCAAAAACATCCAAGGCTACGCTAGCAGAGTTAGCTTGGGACAGGGGACAGAAAGCTTAGCTATTCTAAGTCACTTGGATGTGGTCCCAGCAGACCCCAACCAATGGGAAACAAATCCCTTCGTTCCTGAAATCAAAGATGGCAAACTTATTGCTAGAGGTGCTCTTGATGACAAGGGACCGACTCTCATGGCCTACTATGCCGTCAAAATCCTAAATGATATCGGTGTCACATGGAACAAGGAAATTCAGCTCATTTATGGAACAGATGAAGAAAATGATTGGGAAGGGGTTCGCTACTATTTTGAGCATGAAGCCATGCCGGACTACGGCATTGTCCCAGATGGTATTTTCCCAATGATATATGCTGAAAAAGGGGTGGCACAAATTGATTTAACCGGTCACTTTGATACCAAAGTACTCCAGTCCTTCCAAAGTGGGCAAACTTATAATCAAGTGCCAGATTTGGCTACTGCTACCATCAACAATCAACAAGTCGTCACCACTGATTTTGAGACATATTTGACACAACATCACTTGACAGGAAAGCTTACTAATGATGGAAATCAACAAACCTTGACCCTCATTGGTAAGGCCGCTCATGGTTCAAGTCCTCAATCTGGTCTCAATGCCGCCACCTATCTAGCTGATTTTTTAAGCAAGCAAAAACTTGATAAGGTCAGCTATCAACTCTTAACATTTATCAAAGATAAACTTCACGATAATCAGGATGGCAAGAAGTTTGACCTTGACTTTCAGGATGAGGAACTTGGTGCAACAACGCTCAACCCTGCCATCTTCTCTTTTGTAAATGGTTTGCTAAGAATTGGCATTGATTTTAGATATCCCGCAGGTTTTGAATTTAGCAAGGCTCTCGCTCATTTGCAAGCAACAGCCAAGGATTTTGACTTGTCAGCGCAGCTTATTTCCTTAAAAGAACCCAGCCATACTGACCTTAATCACCCTTACACTAAAAAGTTGTTGGCTATCTATCGCAAGCATACTGGCGACAAGACGCCTGCGCTAGCTATTGGCGGTATCACTTATGGACGTGTCTTTAAACAAGGGGTTACTTTTAGACCTGCCTTTCTCGGTAAAAAAGCAACCCTCCATCAACCTAATGAATACATTGAACTAGAGGACCTTTTCAAGGCCTTAGAAATTTATCTGGATGCACTTTATCAGTTAGCCACTGAGGAAGGAAAGTCATAGAAAAAAGCAAAGCAAGACCTTAATTGATATACTCCCCCTATAGTGGACAGTGAAAAAACAAAATTTACTAAAAGCTACAAGGGGAGTTTTCGTATGTCCAAAAGAAGTCCAAAATCAGTAGAAGAGAAATTAGAAATTGTCCACTTATTACTTAATCAAGAGCAGTCAGTTGACCAGCTTAGTAAGCAGTGTCAAGTCAGTAAACAAACCATCCAATCTTGGAAAATGAAGTATGAGAAGTCTGGTGTGGACAGCTTAAAAGAATCTAAGACTTGGAAAAACTATTCGTCTGAGTTGAAGGGACAGGCTGTTTTCGACTATCTTAATGGCAAAGGCTCCCTTACTGATATTTGTCAAGAGTTTGATATCTCAAGCCATTCTGTTCTCCTAAAGTGGCTAAAACGGTATACTAGTGGTGAAGACTTAAAAACCACTAGTAAAGGATACATCCGTATGAAACAGGGACGCAAGACTACTTTTGAAGAACGCCTTGAGATTGTCAACTATACCCTTGCTCATGAGAAGGGCTACCAAGCTGCCATTGAGAAGTTTGGGGTCTCTTACCAGTAGGTCTATTCTTGGATTCGTCAGTTTGAGAAAAATGGCTCACAGGGGCTTGATGATAGGCGTGGGAAAGGGTTGGACAGTAAGCCTAATCTCACTGAAGCTGAAAAGCTACAGCTCAAGATTAAGCAACAGGAAGCACGCAACCATTATTTAGAAATGGAGGTGGGGCTCCTTGTAGTAGCTTGTTAGCAATCACGTCGTCACTTCCGTTCCTAGTTCTTGGACAAGCCTTACAGGGATATTCGTAGCTCGCTCTGCTTCGCACGACTATCGCCAAAAAGTTAGATGCCATTCAACGCCGAAACCGTCGGTAAGGTTAGGTAAGCACTTAGATAAGTTTCAGACCATTAAAGACTATCAAGAAGAGCACCTAGATGCTTCCATTCAGACTTTGTGCCAAATTCTCAAGGTCTCTCGGTCAGGTTACTACAAATGGCTTAACCATAAGGAAACAGCTTCAGAAAAGGAAAATACCAAGCTTATGGAGACGATTAAAGAACTCCATAGATGTCACGGTGGCATTCTAGGCTACCGTCGCATGACGATTTTCATTAACCGCCAGCTTGACACCAATTACAACAAGAAACGCATTCGTCGACTCATGAAAATATTAGGCATTAGCTCAGTCATTCGTCGGTTAGGCAGTCTTGTACGAAAGCTGGTGCTAAATGTTACGAAGACAATAGTCTCAACCGTGACTTTACAGCTACAGCACCTAATCAAAAATGGTGTACAGATGTCACTTATCTTCAATACGGGTTAGGTGCTAAAGCTTATCTTAGTGCGATTAAAGACTTGTACGATGGTTCTATTATCGCCTATGAAATTAGCCATAACAATGACAATCCGTTGGTTATGAAGACCATTAAGAAAGCTTTGGAGCTAAATCAAGGAGCTAAACCGCTGATTCACAGTGACCGTGGTAGTCAGTACACGTCAAAGGAATATCGTCAGATGACACGCCAAGCAGGATTAACCTTATCTATGTCTCGTGTTGGAAAATGTATTGATAATGCGCCGATTGAGAGTTTTTGGGGACATTTCAAGACAGAGTCTTATCACCTCAAGAAATACAAGACTTACGATGAACTAGTCGCCGATATTGACCGTTACATTCACTTTTACAACACCCAACGCTATCAAACAAAATTAAACAACCTGACTCCTTGTGAATTCAGGAATCAGGTTGCTTAATTGTTTTATTATTTGACTATCTACTTGACAGGGAGCTGTTCATAATCTTGTTTGGCTTTTTTTACGAGACCACTAAATAGTGCTTGATGAGGAGCTTGGTCAATGAGAAATTCTGGATGCCATTGAACAGCTACTAAGGGATAATCCAAGAGTTCTAATGCTTCAATCACACCATCTCTAGGGTCTCTGGCAGTCACTACTAGGCCCTGACCTAGTGTATCAATTGATTGATGGTGGACCGAATTAACAGCTGTACCTGACGGTATCAATTGTGCTAAATGACTGTTTTCAGCCACATCAACCGTGTGATAGGTCCCTATGGGCATACCTTGTGAGTGATTAGGAATCTCCTGATTGAGGGTACCTCCGAGATAAACATTAAGCAATTGCATACCTCGGCAAACGGCTAGAATCGGTTTTCCCTGTTTTATAGTTTCATCAATAAGAGCTAATTCAAAACGGTCTCGATCCATATCATAATCGTCCTTGTCAGTCAAAACTTCTTGACCATAATATTTTGGATGAACATCCTGTCCACCGGTCAATAATAGACCATCAATATGATTAACAAAAGCTTTGGCAGTCTCATTATCGCTGATTGGAAGATAAATAGGTAGGCCTCCTGCAGCTTTAACGCCGTCTGCAAAATTAACAGATGATGATATATGAATGATAGGAACATCGTCTGCAATTGGTTTTTGGTTGGCTGAAATGCCAATAAGCGGTTTCGTCATTCTTACTCCTTATCTACTCGAACAAAATGATCTACCCCAAATTCTTGCCACTCAAAGTTTTCAGACAGCTGAAATTCCTTAATATCACTAGTAACAGCTAAAAGTTTTTCACGCGCCAATTTGGGATTTAATTCTGGTTTTGCATTTAGCAAATATTGCGTGTAGGCATGTTGGGGATGGTCAAAAAGATGCTCTGCCGGTGCAATTTCAACTAACTTACCACGATAAAGCACCGCTATTCTATCAGAAATATGTCGGACCACAGACAAATCATGTGAAATAAAAAGGTAAGATAAGTTTAGATTGGCTTGTAAATCTTTCAACAAACGCAGAATTTGAGCCTGGATGGACACGTCCAGAGCAGAAGTCGGCTCATCACAAACCACAAACTCCGGTTGGTTGATGACTGCTCGTGCAATTCCAATCCGCTGGCGCTGCCCTCCTGAAAATTCCTTCGGAAGTTTGTTAACAGCATCACCCGTAATTCCAATTGAGTGTAGCATATCTAAGGCCTTCTGTCTAGCCTGATCTTTTGGTAAGTCAATTAAGGGTTCCTGGACAATTTCTAGTGCTGTCATCCGAGGATTGAGAGCTGAGTAAGGATCTTGAAAAATAAGCTGGAGCTGACGCGACATCTGCCGACGATCTTTTGGCTTAAGTCCGTGTACGGCTTGCCCTTTAAAAGACACCTCGCCATCAGAATGATTTTCCAAGCCCAAAATAATACGTCCTAGAGTTGTCTTTCCAGAACCTGACTCGCCCACCAAACCAAGGGTTTCCCCCTTGCGAACTTGTAGGCTAACCTGATCCAGTGCTTTGACCGTTACATCCTTTCCTTGACGCTTCCCATTATGGAAAATCTTAAAGACATTGTGTAACTCGATAATATTTTCTACCATATTATTCCTCCACTAAGTAACGATGGCTATCGCTGACAGATCGATAAGTATTGGAGAGGACAAATTCCTCCTTCTCTCCTAAAGTATCAATCAAATCCAAGTCTGCTGCAGCAAGTAATTGTTTGGTATAAGCATGCTGAGGATTGCCAAAAATGTCATCCACGGTTCCCTCTTCGACAATTTGTCCTTGATACGTGACCTTAACCAAGTTACACATACCTGCAATAACGCCAAAATCATGGCTGACGAGAACAATGGATAAACCAGTCTCAGCTTGCAACTGTTTCAGCAAACTCAAAATTTGTGCCTGAATGGTCACATCTAGAGCAGTTGTCGGCTCATCAGCAATAAGAAGTTCTGGCTTTGCTAAGAGCGCCATAGCAATCATTATCCTCTGACGCATACCGCCTGCTAACTCAAATAGATACTGATTGAGTCGTTTTTTAGGCTCTGGAATCCCCACCTGCGTCAAGACTTTTACTGCTAATTGCTCGGCATCCTGGTCTGAAATTTCCTCGTCATTTCGAAAAATGACTTCTGCCAAATGGTAGCCTATCTTACGAAGGGGATTTAAAGAAGTCATAGGATCTTGAAAAATCATAGCAATGGGAAGGTCGCTAGGATTGTCAACAGGTTTGCCTTCAAATAGAAATTGACCGAACTGACTATGGAGATTGTCAGGCAACAAGCCCATGCTAGCCTTCATAGTCAAACTCTTGCCCGAGCCAGATTCACCAATGATACCAACAACTTGACCTTTAGGAATCGTCAAATCAATCCCTTTGACAAGCGGTGTGGCAAGTTTTTCTCTCTTAGCTTGTCGATTTACGACTAGATTTTTAATGCTAACGATTACTTCTGTCATACTAGCCCTCCCTTTGAATATAGGATTTAAATGCTTCACTAAGATTATTGATGGAATAAATGGTCAACAAGACAAAGAGCCCTGGTATGATTGCCATGTAAGGTGCCTTTTGAAGACTGCTCTGCGCATTTTGCAAAAGACTCCCCCAAGAAGACATGGGTTGCTGAATCCCCATTCCAAGAAAGGATAGAGCTGACTCTGTCATGATAGCACCAGAAATGCTATTGGTCGCAGCCACAATCAAGATTGGCAGAATATTTGGAATGATATGGCGCCAAATGATTTTCCAGCGCGATTCACCGATAAACTCACTGTAAACGACATAATCACGATTCTTAACAGACAAGGTCTCTGCTCGAATCAAGCGTGAAATGCCCATCCATGAAAAGCCACCAATCACGATAATGATGGTCATTAAACCAGGACGAAGAAAGACACTAAGCACAATAACCAAAACCAACCAAGGGATTGAAGATAGGATTTCCACTAAGCGCATGAGGATATTGTCCACCCAGCCACCAAAGTAGCCGGAGACTACACCAACCAAGGTTCCGATAAAAGTCAACGCCAACATGGCTGAAAACCCAACGATCAGCGACACACGTCCACCATAAATAACACGACTAAAGTAGTCCCTACCAAGCTCGTCCGTCCCAAACCAGTGCTCAAGACTCGGTCCCTGCCACATGGCTTTTGTATTGGTTGCTGTCGGACTATAAGGAAAAAGCGGTGCTAGGAGCGAAATCAAAATGAGTACGACCAAAAAAATTAAGGAAAAACGGTAAAGAGGAGATTCTTGAATGGTTTTCCAAAAACGATATTGCTTGTTCTTTTTCATGCTACTTCACCTACCTTTCTAATACGCGGATCAACGATTGAATACAAAATATCTGACAAAAGATTTCCCAAGATAACCAAGGTTGATGAAATCAAAAGCACCGCCATGATAATAGGATAATCGAGATTATTAGTAGCACTTGTTAAATAGGTTCCAATTCCTGGCCAGCCAAAGATATTTTCCGTAATGATGGCACCAGTCACAAACATTGGCAGTGCTTGTCCGATACGTGTTACAATCGGAATCCAGATATTTCTAAGAACATGGCGCGTGAAGATTTCTGATTGACTGGCATGAAAGGCACGTTGAACAGTGACATAGTCTTCTGACACCTGCTCCATAGCTGCTGCTCGAATATAGCGAAGCAATTCTGGAAAATAGGCAATAATCAAAGTCAAGTAAGGCATAACAAAGTGACTTGCCAAATCACCAAAAGACCCATTATCTCCTGTCGAATACATGCCAATAATCGGCAACCAATTCAACTTATAACCTAAGAGGTAAATCAAGAGCATCCCAAACCAAAAGGTTGGTGTTCCCATTCCAATTGAGGCAATAGCATTAATGATTTTATCAGTCAACTCACCTTTATGCGAAGCTGCCAATAGGCCGAGAATACTCGCTAAAAGTAAGGCCGTCACATAAGCTGGCACCACAATAATCAAAGTGTGCGGTAATTTTGTCGCCAAATCTGATGAAATACTTGACTGTGTGATGAGCGACTTGCCAAAATCACCATGAATAATATTAAGCAACCAATGCCAATACTGTAATAAAAATGGGTCGTTCAAGCCGTTCTTAACACGAAGAGCATCAATTTGCTCTTGGGTCATATTTGGGGTCGTTAATGTGTCCACTACGTCAAATGGTGCCAATTGAATCAATGAAAATACGATAAATGAAATTACTAGTAATAAAGGGATGGCTTGTAGCAACCTCTTAGCAATATATTTCCACATAGTCACTCTCCTATCTAATGATGACAAATGACAAAGAGACTCAGGCAAGTCTGCCTAAGCCCCTCAATCATCTTATTTTGAAGATACAGCTACTTTTGCCCAGTCTCCGATAGTGTAAATTGGGTAAAGGTTCTTCGTTTGAATACCTGAAATGCGACTGTTGACTGCTAATAGCCCATTATCTGATGAAATTGGGTAGATAACAGCTTGGTATGCAAGTGATTTTTGGAGGTCATTGTATACTGACTTACGGTCAGATGAATCAAGTGTTTTGGCTCCTTTAGTAAAGAGGTTATCGATATTAGAATCAGCCAACTTAAAGTAGTTAGAGGCTCCTCCTGTTTGGAATAAACGTTTGTAAGTATCTGGGTCGTTCCCCATGCTGTAAGAACGAAGGAAAAGTGGGTATTTGGTTGTGCCATCCTTCTTCAATTCTGCTAGAATTGTATCGCCATCGCTACCAGCAAGCGTTACTGTGATACCAACTTCTTTCAATTCTTCTTGAATAATCGCAGCTTCTTTAGTGAAGATAGTATTGGTAGAACTATAAGCCATAGTGAATGACAGATTTTCAGCACCAGCTTCCTTCAACAATTCTTTAGCTTTTTTAACATTTTGTTTGTAGGCAGGTGTTTCTTTGTTAAAGTAAGCATTATCAGTTGGTAAGAATGATATTGCCGTTTGATAGAAGGACTTAGAAGTGAAGACCCCTTCGTTGATATCAGAACGATTGAGAGCATAGAAAATAGCTTGACGAACACGACTATCTTTGATGAGCTCTGAGTTAATTCCGAGGTAGTTAATACCACCTGCTGAGTATGTTTTTGTTGAAACACCACTTGATTTCAAATCAGAAACTGCATTTGAGTCCACTGAAGCTAGGTCAACTTCACCTTTTTGAAGGGCAACCTTAAGTGTGTCGGCATTTTCAATAATGCGAACGTTGATTTTCTTAGTCTTCACTTTACCACCGTAGTAGTATTTATTAGCAGTTAAAGTAAGAGATGAGCCTGACGTAAACTGTTTCAAAACATATGGTCCTGTACCAACTTTAGGGTAGGCACCGAGGTCGTTAACAGAAAAGTCTGACGTGTTTTTGTAGACATGTTCTGGAATGATATAAGTTTCGTTGGTCAAGTTATTAACTGCAGCTGCGCTAGCTGTTGGGAGATTAAATTTAACCTCATAATCACCAACTTTTTCAACAGTTACAGGTTGGTCACCAATCCAAAGGCTTTCGTACTTACCATTTTCTTTTTTAGCTTTTTGAGTGTAGGTAAAGACAACATCATCAGCGGTGAAATCTTCGCCATCTGACCATTTGATATCTTTTTTCAACTTAACATCGATAGACTTGCCATCTTCTGATTGTTTGATACTCTTTGCCAATTCGTAAGTGACTGTCCCGTCATTATTGGTACGAGCAAGGGGTGAGTAAATCATGTTGATTGCTTTCAACCCCCACAAATCATTTGAATTGATAGGATTTAAGGAAACAGGGTCACCGCCAAAGGCATAAGTTAAACTTGATGACGAGCTGGTTGACTTCTTCTCTGTTTTCTTAGACTTGTTGAAACCAAATACTGCTGCAACGACTGCGATAATAGCAAGAACCACAACCAGTGCAAACCATTTTCCATTATTCGACTTTCTTTTCATACATAACCTCTATTTTTCTTGATAATAATCTAAAAGCGCCAGAGCACTTTGAACAAAATAATTAACCGCAACAGGCAAAGCCTCATCTTTCACGATGAAGTCATCGTGGTGCCAATCTGGGGCATTTTCATCACCATTCGAACCAACAAAGGCAAAGACCCCTGGAATCCGTTCTTGATAAGCAGCAAAGTCTTCACCACCCGTTGATGGAAGGGTTTCAATAACCTCAGCGTACTCTTTAGCAGTTTCAAATATCAGCGGAGTGATGCTTGCGTCATTAAAGGTAACTTTTGGTGAGTTGCCCCATTCAATAGAGACTTTAGCGCCAAATTGTGCAGCAGTGTCTCTTACAATTTTCTCAAATGAGTCAATAACTGCTAAACGTACTTGAGGATCAAAGGTTCGAATAGTTCCTTCAAAGAATCCTTCGGCTGGTAGAACATTCCAGGTATTCCCAACATCTATATGAGTCACTGATAAAACAGCAGATTGGAAAGGAGACACCGTCCTTGCAACAATTTGTTGGAGATTATTGACAATTGTTGTGATGGTTAGAACAGTATCAACTCCCAAGTCAGGTCTAGCAGCGTGTGCTGAGATACCTTCTACTGTCACAGCAAACTGTTCCACACCGGCCATGATTGCCCCTGACCTCAAGCCTAACTGTCCTGGTTTCAAGTGAGGATTGTTGTGGTAACCAACGATAGCAGATACATCAACTAAACCACCTGCACGGATGACCTCGTGAGCACCTTGGAAATTTTCCTCAGCCGGTTGAAAGATAAGCCTAACAGTGCCTTTTAGCTCCGATTCTCTAGCTTTGAGTAATTCAGCTGCGCCTAGAAGACTGGTTTGATGAAAATCGTGACCGCAAGCGTGCATAGCATTATTGGTGCTAGCATAATCTAAGCCTGTCCGTTCAAGGATTGGAAGCGCATCAATATCTGCTCGCAGTGCAATGATAGGAAGACCTGAACCAATCTCTACGATAACACCTGTTTCCAAGGGATAGTCAAGTGGTACGATTCCCAACTTACGAAGATAAGTCTTGATATAGTCAGTTGTTTCATATTCACTTTCAGACACTTCAGGATGTTGGTGAATGTGATGTCTGGTAGTCATCAAGCGATTATAAAATTCGTCATCAACCATTTTTCTCCTCCTTCAAATTAACTTGCCCTCATTCTAACATCTCCAGAATTATCTGAAAAATTTAAAATACTTATGCCTGACCATAAATTTTTCTAATAGCAAGATAAAAACAAGCAAAAATCCGAAGCTGTTGCCTCGGATTGTAAACTATTTTAGAAAAAATACTTAAGCATCATAAGCTGTTGTAGTTTCAGACCAATCCATATAGTCTACTACTTCCATAACATGCTGATAACGCATGGCTTGTTGATATCTCGCTGGTTGACTGTCTAACATGGCAAGTCCTTGAGCAAGGTTTTCTAGGGATTTGACTAAACGTTTTAACATCTGAACTACCTCCTAACGTATGATAGTTCTAGTCTAGCATAAGGCTAGCAAACTGAAAAATAGGCTTTCCTTATGACTAGCTATAGGCTTTCCTTATAGTGATTCTTTGTACCTCCAAAGCATTACTGTTTCCCTATCAAGCCATTTAAAATTGCTATCACAAGATAGTTCGCTATCATGTTAGAATAGTAACAATCACACCGAAAAGATATTCAGGAGGCCACTATGAATTTTCAACAATGCCGTTACGTTTTGACAATCGCTGAAACTGGCTCTTTTAGCCAAGCTGCCAAGCAACTATTTGTCACCCAGCCCAACCTCTCCACTTCCATCAAAGAATTGGAGGAGGAATTGGGCGTCCAGCTCTTTACACGCTCCAACACTGGTGCTAAATTGACTGAGGATGGTTTTGACTTCATCAAGTACGCCAGACGCATTTTAGGCGAGGTTGACCTCCTCGAAGAGCGCTACCGTAGCCATTTCAAGAAGAGTTTTACCGTGGCTTCCCACCATTATGATTTCTTATCTTTACCACTGACGCGCATTGCTGCGCAGTTTGAAGACGACTACCAAGAGTGCCAGCTGATTGAGACGACGACTAAGAAGATTCTCGAGTCCGTCGCTAAGTTTGAGAGTGATTTGGGTATTATTTATCTCGATGATGACAACAGACATATTTTAGAGCGGTCTCTAGCGCAACAAGAATTGACCTTTACCAGTCTGGGTGACTTTCCAACGCGCATCTTTCTCCGTCGAAATCACCCGCTGGCTAATCGCTCTGCTATTTCTCCCAAAGACCTCAAAGGCTACCCTCAAGCCCGCTTCCGTCAGGAAAAGACTGGGCTCAACTTTGACGAGGACCCGCTGGAGGTTAAGGACGGGCAGAATGTCATCTACACCAACGACCGTGGCACCATTATGAATATCCTCTGTGCCAGCGACGCTTATGCCTCTGGTCTCGGTATCGTTAATAGTTTTATCAAGGACCAAATCGTCCTCATCCCGCTGGAAGACAGCCCTAGTCATACTTTGGGAATTGTGACTAGTCAGAAGAAAAAAACACCAGAAATTACGGAGACTTTCATCCAATTTGTCAAAGAAAGTTTGGCAGAGCATTGTTAGGAAATCATCTAAAAAGCGAAGCTAGTGAAAAAATCTAGCTTCGTTTTTCTCTTATATCATCACCGTAAAGGTAATGGTGTCTTCCTTATAGGTCACATTGATGCTACCTCGGAAGAGTTTGACCAGACTTTCTGCCATGGAAAGCCCGATGCCGTAGCCTGATTTTTCATGGTGGTGAGATTCATCTTCGCGGTAAAAACGTTCAAAGAATTTGCTGTAATCAACATTTTTTCCTTGAGCATAGGTATTGGAAATTTGTAGTTTGGGTTTGCGTCTGCGGTTGCTTCGGCTCAATTTAACCGTAACCTGACCATTAGGGTCACAATATTTGTTGGCATTATCAACTAGCAGTGTCACCAATTCAAACAAGGATTTTTCTTCAGCCTTGACATGAATACCAGGCTGAATATCCATGACAAAAGTTTTGCCATCCTTGATGACGGGGCCCTTGAAATCCTCAGCGGCATCTTCAGTAATAGCTGAAAAATCCAAATCTGTCAAAATGATTTCAGGCTGTTCTTCCAGTCTTGCCAAGGTCACCAAACCATTGATGAGTCCTGTCATGCGGGTCACTTGGTCGCCCGTGCTCTTGGTCCATTCTGACTCACCGTTCATCAATTCAACCAACTCATTATTGGCAGAAATAATAGCCAGCGGCGTTTTCAGTTCATGACCAGCATTGGTAATGAAGCGGCGCTGTTTTTCATAGTTGCGGACAAAGGGCTTAATCATCCTGCCAGAGAAAATGCTGACAACCGACACGAAAAAGATAAAACTAGCAACTGACATCAGAATCGAGATGTGAAGCAAGGACCGACTATCTTGGAACTGGTTGGTACTATCCAGAACGACCAACAAGCGCTCATTATTCGATTTTTTCCTGACCAGATAAGAGTAGGTATGTCGTTGATAGACAAAATTACCACTGCTAGGACGCTTGCCAAGCAACCTAGCATAATTTTGAATTTCTTCATCTGTCAAATCGGAAATATTGGTGGAATCATAAGATTTGACATTGCCTTTCTTATCCAAAATGGCACTAAAATGTCGGTATTGGGACAGGGTATCCACTGAAATGACAGCCCCCAATTCTTTGGCAGCTTCACTGATAGAAGGAAAATTCCCATTGTTGTCCGCAATAACGGTCAAAATTTTATTGATTTCCCCCTGGGTCTGGATGAAGCGGGCGGAGTTGATGACCCCAACGACTGAAAAGAGAACGACTAGGATGGCAGCTGATGAAATTCCAATAAAACGCAGTCTTAATTTTCGAAACATCAGTTATCACTCGCTTCCACCAATTCAAAGTCGCCATTTTGGTCACCAATAATGCTGAGATTAGCTCCGACGGCTTTCAATTTTTGGCGCAGATAGGAAACGTAGATAAAGACATAACCGCTATCTGTGTCCCCATCGTTTTTTTCTGCTGACCAGACATGATTGAAAAGCTGCTCTGTTGACAATTTTTTGCCCATGTTGAGCATGAAAAATTCCAGCATTTTGGATTCTTTACCCGCTAGGCGAATGGTATTTTTGCTGGCTAGTTCTTGTTCGCCGACATTCAAGGTGACCGTGCCAACGGTTAGGACGTTAGAAGTGAAAGTTGTGTCCACTCGGCGGGCCATTGAACGCAAGCGCGCCAGCAATTCTTTCAAAGAAAAAGGCTTGGTCAAATAATCGTCCGCCCCTGCATCAAGTCCAGTCACGCGGTCGTCAACCTCGGACATAGCCGTCAGCATGATGATGTGAGACTGGTTGCCCGACTGACGAATCTCTGCAACAGCCTCAAGCCCCGTCTTGACGGGCATCATGATGTCCATGACCATGACATCGTAAGGATTTTTCATAGCCAAATCAACCGCCTCCTGACCATTATGAGCCAGGTCAACATCGTAGCCTTCTCGGGTCAAAGCGGTGCTGAGCACGCGCAACATCTGCTCTTCATCTTCTGCGATTAAAATCTTCATTTAGTCTCCTCTTCTGTGCTTGTTTGGATGAGATTTCGGATGGTCTGCATGGACAAATCAACTGAAGCCATCTCATCCGCACAACGTTTTAATTCTTTAACAATCAATTCAGGGTTTTTAATATCGTGCTTGTACTTCATCTGATGCTCCAGACTGGCCCAAGAATCTTGCGCGATAGTCCGCAACTGCACTTCGATGAAATAAGTCCCAGGCACATTTCCAAGACAATCTTCAAAAGGCGTCTCAACTTCTAAAATGAGGTGATAAGAGCGGTAGCCATTTGGTTTTGCATTCTGGATATAGTCCTTTTCATTATAGACTGAAATACCATCCAGCCCCTTGATGAAATCGACCAGCTTGTAGATGTCATCCACGAAGCCACAGATAATGCGAACACCAATACTGTCTCGAATGGATTTCAAAGCTGACTCAGTCGTGACTGGCAGACCCTTTCGCTGGCATTTTTCTTCCATGCTCTCAGGTGCCTTGACTCGTGCGATGAAATGCTCATAGAGCTTGTAACCCGTCTCGGTCTTAGCTCTGCTATTTTCCTCCTGAATCTTCTGACTAAAGTCCTCCAAAATCCGAGGCAGATAGTCGCCGTATTTTCCATATATATCTCTTGTCATAACGTTTCCTTTTTGATGAATTACTTCCATTATAGCATAGAAACCTAAGGGAAACTAAAATTGACCACATTTAATCTGCCATTAAGACCTAGTGGTCTTTAATTTTCACGGTCAAATCGGTATAATTAAACTGAAAGGATTGGTTATGGATTTATTAGACTACGCAAGGCTCAATCAGTCGGTGACCTTTGAGGAGAAAAAGGTCAATGCTATTGATTTGGCCATTTGGAATGAAATCAATTACCTTGTTTTTAAGGGCATTATCCCCCTCTGGCAAGGATAGCAAAGTTGACCTGACCTTCAATCAACTCTATCAGGCTTATCAAGAAAGCAAGACACCAAAAATTCACGAGCTTTTCTTCTCCCACGATACCTGACTTGACTTACTCAAGCTACTTTCAAGAAGCAGCCGTTATGAAAAAGTCATCGCCTTTGGTCATGAGGATGTTTTTGACGAGGAGAGCGAGACGCAATTTGCGGTGACCAGCTTCTCCATTGCTGACACTATCGCCATTGTCTTTCGTGGGACAGACAGTAGCCTCATCGGCTGGAAGGAGGACTTCAACCTCTCTTACTTAGAGGCCATTCCTTCTCAAAAACTTGCAGCAGCTTATTTGCAAGACATGGAACAAAGCTACAACCTTCCCCTTATTTTGAGCGGACATTCAAAAGGTGGTAACTTGCCCTTTATGCAGCTAGCCAGTCGGCATTCCCAGAGAAAATAGCAGAGCTTTATATTTTTGATGCACCAAGTTTGCAGACTGATAGACTTAAGCTTTTGGAAGAAAAGCAGCTCAGCTCAAAAATTTAGGCTTTCAAACCACAAGCTAGTATGGTTGGCATCCTCTTTCACTACACTGCACCTACAACCATCATTAAAAGTAACGGACTAGGTGCTATGCAACCATTTGCTACTACTCTAGTAGGTTGAGAAGGACAAGGACAGCTTTGTTCTGGATCCAAAACCCAGCAAATTTAGTCAGAAAATGGAAAGAATCAGCACCGATTTTTTAGAGACTTCCTCATCCAAGATCAATGAGCGCAGCCTTAATCTCCTCTTCAAGGCATTTTTCTCAAGCAATCGGAAACTGACGCTTAAAGAAAGATTGTTTGATGCTGTCAGAATCATCCGCCAGACCAGTCAGACTGAAAAGAAGGCTCTCCTTTACGCTGGCAGACAATTTTTCGTTGTATCTGTACAGGATAATCGTCACAATCAGGACCAACGCATTGAAGATTTTTGCACCAGACAAACCTTCTTACGCTTCTTCTCTCTACCCGAACAGATTGCCTACCGTTCCAAATGGCTAAGCCTTGCCATGTCTTTGATTTTCATTTATTTGGTTTGGATTTTTTACCATAACTCCGAGCTGACCTTGCTGGTCTTCGGAGCACTCTATAGCCTTTCTATCCTAATTGCCTTTATCCTAACCCTCAAGGCTTGGATTAAAAGAAACCATAAGCTGAGCTACGACTATCTACCTGGACTTCTCAGTATCGCCTCCCTATTGGTCATTAATTTGAGCCAGAATATCTTAAGGGTACTTCCAACCCTGCTGTCTAAATCCTTAATCATCTTTATCCTGATTTGGGTAGGACATTTCTTCTATCAAGGCTACAAAATCAGAAAACACCTGCCTCAACTATCAGTCACTCTCTTCAGACTGACCATTCTTGCCCTGCTCATTGATGGCATGCTCTACCAATTCTCCACCGTCGTTCACTTTTTCATTGAAAAAGCAATTCTGCTCCTCCTTCTTTACAAATGTATAAAATTAATCATCATCTGCTTTAGGAAATTTAGATAGAAATGGAGTCCCTATGCCCCAATTATTTTCTGTAAATACCACTTTGACCAAGGCTCAAAAGCAACTTTACCAAGCCTTGAATAATCTTTTAGCTAAAAAGCCTGTGGAGATGATTAGTGTCAGCTCTCTGGTGACTGAAGCCCATATCTCTCGAAGTACTTTTTATCTTTACTATGATAATGTCCGTGAATTGTATGAGGCTTATTTGTCAGACTTAGTTGCGGAGCTTAGCTATTTGGCAAATCATGTGGAAGCTGACGCTGACCCCTACCATTTTATTTTTATCAAGATTACAGACTTTATTTTGGAAAATCGTAGGCACTTCCAAAATTTGCTTATTGAGCGCTATGATGCTTACTTTGTTAAATTATGGAAAGCAGGCATTGGTCATACCTTCTTAAATTATTTTCCTGACCTAAGCCGTTCAAGCAATATTGACTTAAAGTTTGAATTAGTGACAGCCCAATTTATTGCAGGTATCACCTATCTATTGAAACATGACAATCTCAATATTATTGAAATGGATTATTGGGTGCAGGCAACTATTCATCAGCTACTTAATTAAAAATATAAAAACTGGACACTTTCACCCAAACTTGTTCTGTATCTCATTTTATTTTTTCTTTATACTTGATTTATCAAAAACTTGAAGGGGAAGATAATGACAAACGATATTAAGATTCATATTTTTCACACAGGAGAAGTTTGTGTATCACCAGACCTGCCTTTTGGTGGTGACAATAGTAATCTCTTGAAGGCCTCTGGTCTTTTCACCAAAAAGGCTGACCGCATTTGGTTGCCTGTGTCTGCTTATTTGATTGAACATCCAAAAGGACTCTTTTTGGTGGATACAGGATGGAGTCGTGATATGAGCCCCGAGGGGGTCTTTGATAAAAAAGCCCAAATTAAACATTTGGGTAGTCGTATTCTTTATGAGGTGAACCAAGGTGTCGTTCCTGTGGGACAAACAGTTCCCGAACAACTAGAAGAACTTGGCTATAAACCTAGTGATTTAGATTATGTTCTAATGACGCACCTGGATTGTGACCATGCTTCTGGACTAGAAGCTGTCAAAGAAGCCAAACACATTTTGGTAGCTCAAGATGAACTGGAATTTGCTCACAAAAATCGCTTCGTTCGCTATCAATCCAAGTGGTGGGATAATGTGGATATGACTGCTTTTGAATGGAATGCGACCGAGGGACCTTTTCAAAAATCTTACGACTTATTTAATGATGGCTCTATCCAATTGATTAGTATTCCTGGTCACGCAGATGGACTCTTTGCAGTCAAAGTGACCAATGATAGCGGACAATTTGTCTTTCTGGCCTCTGATGCAGGCTACGCTGAACAATTATGGAAAGAACTCATTCTGCCAGGCATTTCTTCTGATAAAGAAAAACAAATGACCTCGCTCAAATGGGTTAAGGAAGAAAGTGAAAAAGCCAACTGTATTCAAGTCATTGCTAACCATGATACAGCTATCAAACCACATACGATTACTTTCTAATTTAAACCTGTCAAGTTAACACCATCAGCTTTAGAAAGAAGATAAAACAAACCAGCATCCGTCAAGCATGCTGGTCTTTCATTATTTCATAACCTTCTCAAATCGGAAGAAACAAACAGAGAGGATGTCCCAATGAGCCACTGACAGTATACCGCTAAATCCCATCACTTACAATGGAATA
>ERZ1034980.472-NODE-472-length-29406-cov-6.897823_pt1 | contig 29406 bp, 53 predicted proteins | sample MGYA00520622_ERZ1034980 | MGnify/ENA primary metagenome ERZ1034980 (study PRJEB33766, sample SAMN09781791) | gut metagenome | biome: gut microbiome | host: Homo sapiens | place: Madagascar | study: EMG produced TPA metagenomics assembly of the PRJNA485056 data set...
TTGTACATGTTTTTCTTCCTCCAAAAGTAAAAATTTATGGATACGCTAATCATAGCGTTTATCCCTCCTCAATTGCGGCCACATCGGCGTTGTACACGTCCTCCACCATGGCTGCCATGGCTTCCACCAGCTCGTCATTCTGGGCCTCCAGCGCGGCAGCGCGCTCCCGCTCATAGGCACGTTGGGCAGCGTCCAGCTCCGCCCAGGGCTTCCAGGGAGATACCATTTCGCCTGTAAATACCGTGCCATCTTCCCGTGTCCAGGTCTGCCCGGCAGGTACATAACGGTATCCCTCAATATAGGCGACGCACTTGCCATCAAAAAAGGCTGTTTCCACTTCCACCAAACCATTGCCAGGAGATGTGTGGCACTTATATTCTTTGTCGATGTAAACCATCATTGCGTCCCCCCTCGCGTCAGCCAAACCTTGCTAACGTCGAAATTAAATGTGAAAGTGGCATCGCCACCGACACCGCAGTACAGCACAACATATCCTTCGGATATTGCGCTCACATCCAGCTCGTGGCTTTTGCCGCTGTTATAGGATATGAACTTTGATGCCAACACACTCGATACCTTTCCTGCCGCAGGAGGCTCGGACGTTACGCATACCGTATAGCCGCCAGCTCCGGTTTCGCCGTTTACGTGCAGAGTGGTAAAGCCGTCAATAAGCACTTTGTTCTCCGTGTAAAAAATACCAATGCCACCAACGGCCTTGGTGATAGCGTGCAGCGTGGGTCTCCACGATATCTCTGTACCCACCGATGCATCGGCATTCCACTCGTCGTATCGGTCCCCGGCATCATACAAAATCCCGTCGAATTTGCTGCTGACCATCACCCACTTCCCGCCAATGTACATACTGGCCTCCACCGATTCCCACGCGCCGGATGTAAAAACATACGTACTGTGAGCAATGGATTTCGCTTTCGACAAAAATACGATGGTCCCATCAGCCGGGGCTTCGGGAAAAACCTCCGCAAAGACGTACTTCTTCCCGGCCTTGTCGGATTTTACCCAGATCATGTTCTCCTTCGGCCTTGCCGGTTCGGTAAGGCCAGAAACGATGCGTAGGCCGCCGCCACCGCCGCCAAATCCCGCATTTGTGCGTCCGATCATGCAGCCGCCCCCCTCCAACAGATAATTGTGGGTATCGTGATTGCGGATTCCGGTACATCGGCAGCGTAGATATACACGCCGCCGTTGTAGCACTCCGCCACCGGCGCAAAGCTGTTGTCAGCCATTGCCGCCAGCCCGAACACCACATCGGGAATCATCGCCGCCGTTACGCCGCTCAGCGCCACTGCTGCTCGGTACGGGTAATCCTCATATGTGCTGTCTTCGGCCCAGGCCGATACAGCAACCACCGTATTGGCAAAGGCCAGCTTCTTAAGCTCCACCGCCGTCCCCGCTTCCAGGTTGGCAAGCTCCTGGGCCAGGTTGTCCAGTAATGCCGTATATTGGGCGTTGATAGTAGTGGTGTCGATGGATAGGCCGTCCGTTACCAGCCCGCAGACGGAGGGGTCTAGCCGTTCGTCTGTGATCATGCTTGCCGTGATTGCCGTGATACCTGCCGTCACGGAAACTCTTGCAAGGCTGATTTGCCGCACGGTGCTGTTGTTGGTTAGCGCAGGTGCTTCTGCTGTGCTGGATGCAGTGCCTTTCAGTACCTTAATTTCCGGCAAATCTGCGTAGTTAATGGTTTTCCACTCTACGATGATTCTGTCGATCCTGTTCAGCACGCCGTCGGCCATATCGATTTTCAGTTGCAGCTTTTGCCCGGACGTTTTTTCAGTGTCGTTCCACCAAACAACGCCGTTCCCGCCTGCATCCGTCATCCATCCGGTCCCATCAGATACAGTAATCCCCATCCCCGGGGTATCCATAGCAGTCACCGCAGCATTTTGGGCAGCAGCAAACACGCCGGATGTTCGCCCGTGCAGCCAGCGCATAACCTCTTCCGCGCCGATGTATTCATCTCGATTATTCGGGAAACTTTTAATTAACAAGCATCTTTACCTCCTCTATCACCGTCAGCGCGGGCTTTCCCAGAACAATCTCTGTTTTTTCTTGGTTCGCGTCCAACGTGTATTTCAGGCTGGTGATTCTGGCGTTAAAATTAACGCCGTATTTAACGGATGCGCATGTAACGATATCGCCCAGCTCGTAGCGCCGCCCAAGGTCACCTGCCGGAATTGTGGCCGTAAAACTTTGCCGGTTCACATATTCGCTCAGCTTTTCTGCGGCCTTGGCTACGGCCTCGCCCTTTTTCTTTGCGAATTCCTCTCCGCTGCCGCTTCCGGAAACGCCGGTATCTACCCACAGTTCCCGATCGCTTGCATTCCAGTGCTTGCCGACGTAGTTCATCCATGGGCCGCCGTCCCATTCCCACGCCGCGGCGGCGCAGTTGTAAAACGTGGAATCGTCCGTATCGATAACCAGGTCGCGGCACGTTCCTTGCTCGGTGGAGAAAACTACCCTGTGGATTCCTTCCGTCCGGTCCACGCCCTTGTAAATTTCGAACGTGATTTTTTTTCCTTGCGCGTCCCAGATAATGCGCCGCCCCAACTCACCGTTTTCCAAAAACGGGGTAATGGCATCCAACAGCTGCTCGCCCCGCACAGATGCTTCGTTCACGTCCTCGCTGTTGCCGCCGCTTTCGTCCTGGCTCTCGGCCTTAAATTCCTCGCTCAGCCCCTTTACGGGGGCCGTCTGAATGATGTCCAGTCCGCGCAGGTTGCGGTTTATTGCATCGTAAACGCCGTTTTCGATGTTGGTTATGGTGATATCCTCGGCAGATACCCGCCGATTCAGGATACATTCTGCGCTTTTCCCGTCTGCGGTGATTTGCAGATTGTTGGTATCCACTTTGGTGTGCATCAGCAGGAATAGCAGTTTCCTGTCCGTGTCGTAAACCAAATTTCCCACGCGCAGCGCGGAAATGTTCAGTTCGTCCGCCGGGGCGGTTATGGTGATTTTCCCGGTGTCGTTGTAGTAGGCGATTTCCGCAAGGCTGATAACGTTTTTAAGCCAATAGGTTTTTGCAAAATCTTCGGCGTATACAACGATCATGCGACAACACCCGCTTTCTCAACGGCATACGCAACGTCGATTTGCAGATTTTCCAGCCCGCTATCTGCACCGGGTTTCCACACATTATCGCCCGTTTGCAGCTCGAACAGATCGCTGCCAATGTCCAGCGCGCCCAGACAGTCCCCATCGACTGTGCTGGTCACGCTGATCTGGTCGTGCGTAACTGCCACGGTCAAAATTTCCCCCGCAATCATGGACTTGTTGATTTTCAGCATTTTGCTGGATTTTGCATCATCAATCCATGGGTTTTGCACCGCGTCCAGCGCTCGCAGCGTCATAGTGTACGGTGCCGCAACCTGCCCACTGTTTCGGATGTTGATAAATTTTGCCTGTACCACCTCGCCAAAACGGTATGGCCGGGAAATATTCCACGGGAATTTAAACCGCTTTGCAACGCCAATCAGCGTTGCAACCTGCACGTTCTCCTGCACCCAGTACGGATATGCCGCGCTAAGTGAAAACTGGAATCTCGCGCCGGTTCTCCCGGCCTCCACCGTCGGCGTTTCGGTGGGGTAAACATCCAGATAGTAGTCATCGGCATATAGCCGCCCTTTCAGGTCGGGCCGGATGACATTCAGCAGCCTTTCTTTGCTGGCGGCCTGGCCTTCGCCAACAATGATTCCGTTGATGGTTACCGGCCTTTCCTGCACATGGGTAGTCTGCACGATCCCGCCAGCTTGGTTGATACCTACGGCGGTTCCCAGCTCAACGGAAACGCTGTCGATGCCGTTCGGCTTGCTAATAAGATACCCGCTGCCATAATCAAACGTGATGCTCTCACCATCTGCATTGACGTACCGAAACAGTTTGCTTAGATTGTTGTACCCGCTCAAAAAGCCCACCTCGCTCGCTGGAAATATGCCTCTGTCGTTGCCGCAAACTGCGCCGGGGTCTGGGGTGTGGCTCTGATGTTTTGCACAATGGTGATGCCCTGTCCGTTCCCGCCGCTGCGGCCTCGCCGCCACTGGTCAGCCTCGTAGCTTGTCAAAATCGCCTCGCCACGGTGCAATTCTGCAAGATATCCGTTGTACGGTATATAGTCCGCGCCAATGGCGTTGCTGTTAAAGGTCACCATTCCGTTGGCGGTAAGCCCTTTTCCTCCAACCAACTGCACGCCGATGCTCACAGTGCCAAGGTGCCCTTGCAATGCGCTCATCATCGTATCTGCAAGGCCAGCCATTACAGCAGCTGCACTCCCTTTGCCGCCCTCTAGGCCTTGGACGAAACTATCCATAGTAGATTTTGCCGCGCTCGCTGCCTCGTCCGCTTTGTTTAGCCCTTCAATCATTTCGGCATAATCCGCCGCTATTTCCTCTGCTTTTGACGCGAATTCCCCGTTCATGTCCGTCATGCTTGTGGCAAGCTTGCTTTGGGATTCTTCAACGCCGCTGGACAAAGCCAGCAGGTTTTCCACAATTGCCCGCCCTTTATCGGTGGTTGCGCCTCCAACTGCCTCCAACGATTCGACGATAGCAGCGGTATACGCAGCCCCGTCTTTCCCGTAGGCTTGCAGGGCATCGCTCAGGCTGCCTAGGCCATTATCCGCCAGATATTGAAGATTCTCGCTGTATTTGGTATTGTAATCGATTTGGGATTGCATCCCGGCGGTAATGTCCGCTAGGCTTGTTTTAACATTTGTCGTTGCTTCATCAAACGGCCCAAACCATTTTTCCACATTTGCAAGCGTATTTTCATACGTTGCCTGATACTCCGCCATCAGCGCTTCTGCCGAAGAAATATATTGGTTGGTCGCGTCCTCGAACTTCTGTGCCGGGTCTGCGGCTGCATCTGCAATTTCGGCGGTTCCGTTTTTAAAGGCCTCGGCCTGTGCCAGATAATCGTTCATAGCACCGGTTAGCTGATTGATACGGTACATATCGCCAGAGGTTATTTCTTCACCGGCTTCATACTTGGCATAAATTGCGTCTATCTGGTCGCCATATTCCTTGGCTTTTTGGGTCGCCTCTTCCAGATTGCTGGCCTGGCCCTTAAACTCATTTTTCCCAAAAATCTTATCAAAGCCACTGTTCAACCAGTCCACAACGCCGCTTACAGCCGGTAGCACAACCGTTCCAAGGCTTTCCTTCACAAGCTCCCAGTTGTTTTTCAGCTTCGCCATTTTCTCAGAAAGCGTATCCATAACCTTGCTGTACGCGGATTCCGTAGCACCGGCAGAGTCTCCCATGGCTGCAACTGCGGCGTTTACGTCTTGAACGTTGTTGAGCAGGATATTCGCGCCTTTACCGGCCTCTGCGCTGCCGAACAAATCATTGATCGCAAGCCCGGAAGCAGATGCAGAATCGGATAAGATTTTAAGCACATCCGTCAAGGATGTACCGGAAGCCATCAGTTCTGAAAAACTGTGGCCGGTTTTTTCTTTGATGATTTTTGCCGTCGTCGTTCCGGACTTTCCGACTTCGTTCAGCATGGCATTGATCAGCGTCGTGGATTCTGCCGCCTGGTTGCCGTTTTTTGTCATAACGGCGTAGGAGGCAAGCAGCTCGTCAATGCTCACGTTGTACGCTCTGGCCGTAGGAATTGACCGGCCCAAATTCTGTGCCAGCTCTCCGACGGTTGTTTTACCTAAGTTCTGCGTGGTGATCAGCTTGTCGGAAATTCTTGTTGCATCAGACGCTTGCAGGCCGTAGGCATTGATGGCAGTCGTCAGCACATCAACGGCAGTTGCCGCATCAGTAAAGCCACCTTTTGCTAGTTTTATAGCGCTTGTGGTAAACTGTACGGCGCTTGCCTGGTCAACGGACGCAGATAACGCATTGTATACAGCCTCAGAAAAATCGGAAATGGCAACGCCGGTTTCCTGGGAGCCTTTTTTTATGCTCTCAAAATAGGCGCTGTTGTCCGTCCCGGAAAGCAACGTGCTCACCTTGGCAAATGATGTTTCGGCTGTGGACGCAACATTTACACATTCGGCGGTAAATTCGGCAAGTTTTTTTACGGTGAATGCCGCAGAAACAGCGACGGCAGCTTTCGAAAAAGCTTTTTCGATCATCCCGCCGGAACTACTTCCTTTGCTACCAAGCTTTTCCAACCACGTTCCGCCGGTTTTGGAACCATCCGCAACGCCCTTTCCTGCGTTTTCACCGGCTTTTTCAATATTTTTCAGTTTGTCCGATGCTTCATCATTTGCAATAATGCTAATAAACACATCAAGCAAATTGGCTATACGTCCTCACCTCCCATGGCGTCCAGCTTTTCGCCCAGCCGGTTTATGATTTCGTCACCGGATTCCTGCCCTTTTGGTTTCCGCTGGTCTGTAAAGTCTACATATCTCTGCGCCATGTACCTACCGCCAAGGCGCTGGGTTACGCTTTCGCAGATATATTTCAGCGTGTCGGTGGTGTAAATCCGGTATGCCTCATCCTGCATCTGCTGTTGGTGCTGTGCCTTTAGCAGATGCAGGATGCCACGGAAAGGTAGCTTATCCCACAGGGCAGGAGGGATACCGCACACCGCCAGACTGTATCCCTTTACGCCAGCGACAGCAGCGAAATAAAAAAATCCATCACGTCCGCCCGGTTCACGCACTTTACGAACGTGGAAATGGCATTGGGGGCAATTTCGTTTTCGCTGCAAATCCACATGGCATCGGTGACCTTTGCGGTCTCCACAGGGAACTCTTTGCAAGCCCTCTTTGCCATGGCCCGGATATTCCGCCGCCCGGCCTCCCGAGCTGTCTCGCCATCCTTGGGGGCGGTTTTCAGCTCGCTCATGTTGGTTACGCTGACAAACTCCTCGATTTTCTCCACCACATCAAAGGTGGCGGGGAGTAGCTGCTCGTTGGGCAGGTCAAAAACAAACGTCATGCCGCAATCTCCTCCTGTACATAGAACTCCATCGGGCACTTGGTCACGTTGGCAATGGAAACATGCCCTTGCAGCTCAATGGTCAACTGGCCCTTGCCATTCTTGGTGGTTTTCAGGGTCAGGCCGCCGGAACTCAGCACATTTTCCAGGGAAATTGCCGCCATGCCGCCGTCGCCCATGTCGCCAACCCACCAGATTTTATCGGTAAAGTCGGCCAGTTCCAGCGTGCCTTTGGGGGTAATCTTGTTTCCTTCGACAGTGGCAGGGCCGACGGCCAGCTGTACGCCTCTTGCCGTCATGGTAACGGCCACAAAAGAAAATTTGCACTCCCAACCGTCCAGCTGTTTGAGCTCTTTGGTGTTGTTGGGCACATTGTCGAGGTCATCGCCGTCATCGGTGTATGTTGCCACGCAGCTGGCAGTGATGCCTCCGGTAGTGGCGTACAAAATATCCGCGTCCTGAGGTTTGGCGGGCTTGCTGGGGTCAAACTTGCTCAGCACCATGCCAGCGCCCCGGGGAATGCTTTTAAATGCGTCAGACGCAATCTGGGTAAACATTTTGCTCATGCTTTTTCCTCCTATCGGAAATATTCGGCGGTAATATTCAGCGCCCGCCTTTTTACGCTGTTGTCTTCGTCCGGCACGGCCCGCAGGGCAGGGGAGCCCATATACAGCCAGATATAGCCGCCATCCACGGCTACAGTGCAGCCGCCCCGGCCTATTGCGTCCATGATCTCCCGGGCTTTCGCCGTGGGAACTGCCTCAGATTCTGTCTTGTACCAGATGTACACGGTCAGATTCACGGGGTAGTCGTCAAATTGGGACAACGCGAACGAGTATGTGATATACGGCATTTCCTGCTTGTCCGGTACTGCCGTCTCCGGGAAAGCAGGAACGCCGAAACTGTTGAAAAATTGGTTCAGTGCTGCATCCGGGGTCATTTCGTCAGCTCCCATCGTTCGGCGGTGACTTGGCAGATGTCCAGCGTCCCAAACTCTGGTGACTGCTTATCAGCCCCGTTGCTGGTGACGCGGAAAATGCCGCCGTCTTTCTCCCGCCGGAAAACATCGTGGAAGGACAGGGGAGTGCTGCGCCTGGTAGTGACGGTGTACACGCTTGTAACGCCTTCTTTTTCAGCAATCCGGCTTTGCATGGTGGTGTCCCGCACGATAGCGGCATCGAATTCCGCTCCGTCGGACCATGCTACGTTCCACCCGCCAGCACCGTCCGGCTCCCGTGTCTTCTCCATCAGCACGCACGCCGTAAAAAAGTTGTCGATCAGGCTCATATTTTCCTCCATGCCCTAAGCCGTGGCCCGAATACTGTCCTCCAGCTTGTGCTTTCGCCGCTGGACGAATTTCCGCTTGCCTTGGTGTACGAATACCCGCCGAAAGATTCACTTTGATACGGGCTTTGTACGGCCTCACCGTTCTTCTCTTGCCATGCGTTGATTTCATCCAGCAGCGCCAGCAGCTCAGGCGGTACACAAATCTCAGTCACAATGCCCGTGTAGGTTTCGTTTCGCAGGTCGGTATTGCCGTAGCTGTGTATCCCGTTGTTCCTGCGGCTGCCCTCGATCAGGTAGTAGTCTCCATTTTCCAGGCCGGGGAGGGACAGACGCTTGTCCGTGATCTCCTCGCCGAAAAACTGCCATTTTTCACCCGGGAAAAAGTTGTGCAGGTACATAAGCAGCTCGTACAAACTTACGGGCGTTGTCTGCCCCATGCTTTCCCCTCCTTTCACTGGCCCTTAACAACGGCCAGAATTTCCGCTTTGTTCATCGCGGCGCTGACCCCGGCAATGCCGTTTTCCTTGGCGTACTCCAAAAGCTGTGCTTTCGTCATTCCGTCAACGTCCACGGCTTCCGGTGCGGTTGTATCAGCTGACAGCGCCGCCTTTAACCCCCCATGCCGGAAGAGGCAGCGGAAACGGTAACGATTGCGATACCGTCCAGGTACTCGGCCCAAAGGGTCATACCCATAAGGGCGAAGCTCTCGCCCACGGCGGTGCTGTAGTTGCCCTGTGCGTGGAAGCCGATCAGGTTGGTTTCGCCCTGCACGGTGTATTGCAGGCCCAGCTTGGCAAACTCGCTGTCGCTGGGGTCGACATAGTACAGGTCGATATTCTCCACAGGGGTAGCAATCACGGTGTTCCGTGCAATCTGCGCCGCAGGCAGCAGGAAAAGCGTGGAGTAACCCATAAAGTCCTTGACGTAGGTCAGGCCGAACTGGTTCTGTACGGTGATGTTGGCAGTACCCAGGTAGTCGTAAGCATCCAGAATGTTGGCAAAACCGACAATCTCGGTAACATCTTTCTGCATGGTGGCGAACTTGTTCAGGACCTCGCCCTGCGCCTTGGCAAGCGCCGCCTGCCAGGTGGTAGCCGTCGCGGTCAGGCTGCCGGTCTTCAGGAACGTGTAGAACTTGGTCATAACGACGTTCTGCAGCTTGGTCAGGAAAGCGTCGTCGGACTTCTCAACGGCGATCTCAGCGCCGTATTTGTTCACGTCCTCGATGGGTACGGCCTTCGCGTACTTCTCGATGGTCAGGTCGGCTTTGCTGGCCTGGGTGATGGTCGCCTTGCTGTAGGGGATAACAGCACCGGCGGGAACAGCGCCGCTTTCCAGTGCCACATCATCGGTGTAGGAAATAAGCGTAGTTCCGGGGGCCTTGCGGATGGGCCGCATAATGCCCAGGATGTTCTTCAGGGTGTCCCAGTTGTCGTTAAACCGGGTAACAAAATCGATTTCTCTTGCGGTAACGCCGGTGTAGACGTTAGGCAAAGAGCTTCTGGGTGCGGTGGTGGTTTCAACTGTAGTAGCCATTTAATCTTCCTTTCAGTTCGAATTTTCGAGACTTGCGGCAATCGCAGCCTGCCGCTCTGCTGTGGACAACACATACCGGCCCTTGTCGTCCTTCTTGTAGATTTCCGCCCTGCTCGCTGCGCCGCCGGTGGTGCTGGGCGGTGTCTGGGTCTCCGTGCCCTTTGTGGTGGTCTTTCCGATCAGGCCCTTGTAGTCGCCGTTAAGCAGATCATCCAGTGCCTTGCTGTCCTTGATCTTCTCACCGTCCAATTCAAGGCCATCAATTTCAGCTTTCGCCCCACGGATAACCAGTGCCATACTCTCGGCGGGAATGCCCTTGCCCTGGAAGTACGCCCGTGCCGCCTTTTCCTTGGCTGCTGCGCTCTCCTTGGCGGCGACCCCGTCCTTGTACTCCTGGAAATCCTTCTTTTCCTTCTCATACTTGGCCTTGTAGTCGTTGCCGCTGCTGTCCTTTTTCAGGTCGTCCAATTCCTTCTGTACGTCAGGCAGCTTCTCGGCGTCGGCCTTGTACGTGGAAATCTGGTCTTTCAGGCCGTCCACGGTGTCGGTGTGTGCCTCAATGATGGTGTCTACCTGTTCGTCGGTTAGACCCATGCCCTTCAAAAGTTTGCGAGTTAATGCCATTGTGTTCAGTCTCCTTTTCCTTGGCCCCATTCCTTCGGGGGCGACTGTGATATAAAAACCGCTGTACTCTGCGGGTTTTACCGAAATAAAAAAGAGCCAAACAACACGCACAATTAGCGTATTGCTTAGCTCCAATTGCTCTTTCCTGCGCCCAATTACACAGGAGGCGAATATTTGATTGTTTTCTTTACCTCCAGAACGATGTACCCGCCGCCCTTGCGCCGTATCTCCACATCGTTCCCACGCTTCAAAATGGCCTCTATGGCCTTGATAATCTCAGGGTTCATATCTGCGCCCTCAAAAAGCTAAAAAAATTTTATTCTTTACGATTCTACGCACCTTATATCACATCGGAGGGGCTTTGATACACATTTTTGCAATCCACAAGCAAAAAATCGCAAAAGAAGACCCCGCAGCGGATAACCGCCACGGGGTAGGGAAGGGGATTATGTATTACAGTGCGTCCGCCGCTTTGAATGTTTCCAGCAACTTTGGGAACTGAATTGCAAAGAAATCAACCATTTCCTCATTCTGTGCCCAGCTCGAATTTTCAGCAAGACCGCTTTCAAACAGGAAAGCATGAATGATTTCGTGCCGCTTGTTCTTTTTTATTTGAACCGCTAAATTTTTCTTACAGGTTGGGTCACCTTCTGAATCGGCGTAGCTGTCCACAAGTAGCTCTTTCACAGTTTCGTCGCAGATACCATCCGCGTCTTTCAACCGGCAGTCTTGGTTTTTACTGGTAATCGCCAGCGTATAAGCCGCTCCAAGAATGTTAATTTTCTTACTTTCCATTTAGCCACCGTTTTCCAATTCGTCCTCCACGATTTTCTTCCATTCATCCATGTGCCCCTCGGCAGCGGGCCGCAGATACGGATGTGGAGGCCGTTTGCTTGTGCCCTCTTCCTCAAACTGCGCATATTCAACGTTAGTTCCGATATACACAGCGTTGCCCTCCACATAGTTTGTAATGCTGTTTCGCAGTCGCCCGGTGATAACGTGGCACAGATCTTTTGCATAGCTTTCGCATTCCAGCCCGATTCTCACCAATGCCCTGTGAATGGCCGCTTTGATGCCCTCGGAAATCTCCTGCGTGAAATCTGTCATATCAAGATCCACACGGAATCCGCCGCCTCCGCTGGAACTGTGGGTGTGGTTTGCCATGTTATTTTACCTCCGTAAACAGTTCTGGAGGATAAGCATATTCTTCTCCGGATTCGTCAACTACGCCAAGCCATCCTTTTTGCAGAATACGTGCAATATAAGTTTTCCCGTTTCTTAAGGCCAACGGATCATCATCCCCGATGTAAACAACCTTAATTTTTTCATTGATCATCCTCGATAAACCAGTTTCCATCTGCATCAGGTTTCACCTTCCATTCTACACGGCCTACACTTGGTTCCTCGTACCAATGCAATTCTGCTTTGTAGCTTTCACCATCATAATCAATATATCCAACACCTTTTGCTTTTACCCATTCTGATTCTTGCGTTCCGGGGTATCTATCCAAAAGCACGTTGACAATATCGATTTTACGTTTTCTTCCTTTTCCAGCAATAATATTGACGTGGGTTACAGATGTTCCCTCTGTCAAATGCACAATTTCCCTGTTCGGAAGTTTAACATCATAGTTTTTTGCTTTCGCACCAAGGCTCCTGCCTATGTTAATTATACCATTTTCTAGTGAATAATCAACACTATTTTGCGCATTTCCACTGTAAGTTCCCCACTTATTTTTGGAATTAACCTCTTTCCCGGCTTTCCAATCCTCATAGCTCATGTTTCCCAGTTTGGAGGCCCTGGGTGCGTCGCTTTGGTCGATACCCTTCACGGCGGAAACCATGGTGCACCGGCAATTGTAAATCAGATACCCCGGTGCTTGCGGGTCTCCGGGATATCGGATAGAAGCACCGCCCACATGGAATGCCTCGCCTACGGCTACTCTTTGACCGTCAAGCAGTCGGTGCTCGTGCCGGGTTCTGCCGTCCAGCGTAGCAAGCCACTCCTGTTCCAGTTCGATTCCGATAGATTGCGCATATTTGTAGGTATCGATTCTCCCGGCACATTCCGCCGCCGTGGTTGCCGTCCGGGCAGAGCGGACAGCGGCGTTCAAATCCATGCTTGCCACAGTCACAAGCCGCTTTGCAATGTCCTGGATGGGGTCTCCCAGAAAAATGCCCCTGTTGATAGCTGCCGTGATATGCTTTTGGTTCCACCGCTTATCAACAGGCACATCTACAGATGGAAGGGGAAGCAGGTTCGGCTCTTCCCGGATCAGGCGTTCCACCGTGCTATGGTCGTATAACGTCCACGACAAATTGACGTTTGCTTTCTTCTCGATATCATAAGCGGCATAATTGGCATTCAGGGCATAAACGTCTTTTGCTTCGCCGTTCACAATTTTCATTGCAATTTTGTCGGCGTTTGTGAAATCCTCAGTCAGCACATCGATCATATCTCGCAAATGCTTTTCTTTGCCTAGAAGCTCTTGCCGCCATCCTGTATATGCCTTCTTTGACAGTTTCCCGTCCGCAACGGCCTGCGCTTTCTTTTCGTCAAACTCCCGGAATTCTGCCAGCACAGCGGAAAGCTTGTCTTTAGCTTCTGCCAGAGTATCGGCATAGACCTTTGCAATTCGCTTTTCCATCACCGCCAATCTCTTGTCGGTCTCCTTGTGCCCATAATCGGCCATATGTTAACCCTCCGGCTGCTGCTGTTCCTGCTGGTTTTCCTGTTGCTGATTCTGTGTAACTTGATTCTGCATTGCCCCCATACGCTTCAAATCTGCCTCATCCCGCCGTTTCAGAATCACCGGCACTTCCTCCGGCAATAGCCACGGCAAATGCCGAAGGGTCGTTTCATCGTCCAGGAATTCAGCTGCGGATATAACCATATTCGTGATTTCTGCCTGATTGATGACCTTGTTCCAGGTGAACGCCGGTTCCGGGTCATCGATTCCAGCCACAGCGCAAATCTGCCGGATAAAATCAATCAGGAAGTATTCAAAATCAGCGCACTTGTTATCCTGCGACTGATATGCCGCCAAAATCTCCGTAGTGGTTTTTTCCACAGCAGACAACGCCGATACATCCAACATTTGTGCATCTTCGTACAGGTCACGCCGCAGAATATCCAGCATGGTTTTTCGTGCTTCCACCGGCACGTCCAGTGTGTGGGCCTCTGCCGCCGTTCCGTCGCTGCCGTCTACCATAGTAGCTTTGACGCTCTTCATCCGCTGCACAAACTGTGCCAGATCCTTGTCGTCCATGGCTCCGGTATTCTTCAAAACCCAGTACACGCCGCTGGTGTCGTCGATTTGGTTTGCGAAGCCGGATTTGATGAAATCATAGCAGTCAATAGAGCCGCGCAGACCCGCCAATTCGCTTTCGTGTGTGTCGTTGCCGTACAGCACAGCGATGGGCAACCTGGTGTAGTTTTCGTCGCAAACGTCCATTACGCCCAAATCGTTGCGCAGCTCCTTGTGGATGTATGCCCGCTTAGCGGAGATCATGGCTGCGTCGTCGCTGCCCTCGGCGCTCCACTCGCTCACACCGTCCGGCTCATACAGCGTTGCCCGAAACAGCGTCTTGTTCCCGGTCTCCCGGAACCAGTACCTGATACCGGCCATCAGCTCTGATGTTTTCTCATCCAGCAGAGGGACGAAACCGGGATTTCCGGGAGTATCGGCAAAAGAGAATACTTCCAGATGATCCAAATTCCAGTACCCGAAGGCCACGCCCTGAGCAAGTGCCAGTTTTGCCGCCGTCTGGAGCTTGTTGTCAAAGTCAGGCCCAAGCTTGTCCTTGTCGTCCATGCTCACGCCATTTGCGCAGATGTAGCCCACTTCTTGTAGCACAAGCCGCCGGAACATCAGCGTTTTTAGCCGGTAATCGCTGCTCCAAATGTCCGGCGTTTTGTTGCCGGACAAGGTGAAAAGAAACTTCTGGAATTTTTCGATTGTGATGTTGTGCTTGTTGTAGTACGCCATTCCATCCACAGCGTCACGGTATGCCTTGCTGCCCTGATGGTCACGCACCGCAGCCCGCAGGAATTCACCCAGCGTTCCCTTTGTGATTGCTTCCTGCAAATCCTGATATGTTTTCATTCGTTCCCTCCAAAGTATCAAATTTCAGTTGCTTACAAAAATGCTGCAGCTGCCGGATCAAGTGTAGTTTCTTTTTTGCTCCACAGTCGCTTGACGATGCAGGACAGGCTATCTGGTGCATCATCATGCTCGGCTTCTTCGTTGTAGTCACAAATCTGGTTGATGTACGCTTTATCGGTTCCCTCCACAAACAAGACATTTTTCCACTCAGGCTTCAGCACGCTGGAAATCTTCTCGAATTTGTTCTGGTTTTCGTGGTACTCTACACACCGTTCTCCACGCCGCCGCAAATCCTTTGCCAGATAGCCCTTGTCACCGTTGTTCTCGCAGTAAATCACCCCGGCGTTAAACATTTTCCGATACCGGATAATATCATCCTTGCAGTCATCAACGTGCTTTCTCCACATCTTGCCAAAAACATAGTATTTCTCATTGCGTTTCTTGCAGATGGTCAACGCTGTGTAGTCCTCGCCGCCATAGGCAGCGTCCACATGGCAAATGCCCTGCTCTGCCATTGCAGGATCAGCACCAGTTACCGGGTCACGGAATATCACATCATCCGAAGCAATGTGACGCAGTTCGTAGTTTGCGGCGAACAGGGAAGCGGTCATGCTGTCACGCAATTCTTCCAGCTTTTCTTTGCTTATAAGCCCCGTAGAATAGCAATCGTATCTTTCCGGTTCCTTTACAAGTGTAAACGCATCATCTGGATGCCACGGCGTGCCAATAAAAACAATACGGCCATCTCTAGTTACAATGTTTCGGAGTTCTCGCACGATTGCTTTTGTCTTTTCTCGTTCTGCTTTACTCAAACGGTCTTGTAGGTTAACTACGTCATCGCAGATGATCAAATCAGCGTGCTTGCCGGTCAAGCTTCCACCGCATCCACACCCAACAATCTGCTCTGCGCCTCTTGGGCTGTCATAGATAGAAACAGTCATGCTTGTTGAATTTGCTGTAGTCAGAAAAATCTTGCTTTCTGTAAGCACTTCCGCCATATGCCGGAACGCCTCGTTCTCAAAAACTTTCTGGGCCTGGGCTATCGATTCTGCTACGTCCGAATCTGTTTTACGCATAAACAAAGCATTTTTTGCATGATATAATACCGACCACATGGCTAGAGCTACTGAAAGCGCAGAGGATTTATAGCTAAGTCTGTGCGCTTGCAACGAATAGTCATCGTCTCCATAAATGATATGTTGCATCCATTTCCCGTGAAGATCATCCGTTAAATCCTTAAACCCAACCATGCGGCCAACAGCAGCCGGATATTCACGCCATATTCTCCACACCACATCTCTGGTCAGTCCATCTATAAGATTTCCCCCTTTGTTTCGTCCAGCAGTTTATCAATGGCCTTTTTCGCATCTTCTGATAACTCCTGTTTCGTTAAGTCAACTTTTTCGACATACAGACCATACCGCTTTCCCAACAACTCTGCTGCTTGCAAGCGTTCTTTTTCGTTTGGGTGCTTGCCCATTTCTCTGGGCAATCCATCTTCCACGACTATTACGGTGGACATTGATTCTCCACGCATAACAGATGTTAAGTATTTAAGTATTTCATCCTGTGTCGCAATCAGGGAAGCTTCTTTTTCCTTCATGCGCTGTTCTATCTGATTTTTAATATTAGGTTTTATAAGGTTTTCCGTTGCAATTACCGCAGCTGTTTTTTTAGAATACCCGGCTCTGATTGCGGCCTGGGTAGCGTTCAAATCAATCAAATATTCGTCTACAAATCTTTGCTGCTTTGCCGTTAATTTTGCCACAATCTCACCACTTTTCGAAAATAAGTGCAAATAATTCCCAAATCCCTGCCTTTATGGCAGGGATTCTTTTTGAACAATTGTACAATAATGCATGGGCTTTGATACACATTTTTACAGGAATCCAATCAATGGATCATTTGGAAACAATCTCAATCTGATAACCAAGTTTTTCCTCTATTTCTTCTTTTGTCATTTTGTGAATTTTGGGTTCAACTAGAATATCGACAAATTCTGATAAAAATTCTTCCCCGGTGTTTTCGATTTTTACGCAGCCCTTAGAGCACTGTAAATATTCTGATACAGCAATGTCCCATATTGGTGTAAACAAACGGTTGCTAATAATTGGTACATTCTCCAGCGCATCAGGGAAAGAAACTTTAGGGAGAATGTGCAAGTGTTTTCCTCTTTTATCCTCGTATTCATAATCAAGCCTCATGTACCAGTGACCATTTTCTTCGAATGGTATTACTTTTTTTAATTCTGTTTTTCCATTCTCGTACATTCTTAATCATCCTTTTTGAAAATCATTTTTACAAAAACCCCATTTCCTTCGCCACGGCGTAAACAAACTCTTTGCTCCACTCGCACGCTGTCGTCTCCGCTATATGCAGCTGCACGGCAGCACCGGGGACATTGTGCTGCCGTTTTCTGTAGACCAAATCAATCATTTTCAGGCGCTCTTCGCCTCTGTACTGGCCCTTTGTCCGGGCCAGTACATTTTTCACGGCTTTGTCGCAAAGGTACTCCTGCCAAGTCTCTGGGGCTGTGCCAGTTCCTAAATTGCGCATGATTGACTTTTTGACATAATCGTACCACCAGTATTTCGGCCTAGACAAAGCCCCAACTCCTTTCACAACATAACTATCAAATGATTTTCGTATTGGCAAGCCCAGCCATAAAGTTGATCGGTGTTGAAATTGCAAGCAGCTTTGTCAACGCAGCCATTCGCTTTACCGCCTGTGCTTTACTTGCCGCTTCATACAGTGCTGCAATACATCCGTATCCCTCCATCTTGTCTGCGGCCAACACATAGGATGTTGCTTGTAATGCCTCCGAAAACCATCCGGGAACGCTGCCACCCATATAGGTCGCCATAGTCCTGCGGATAATCTTTTCAGGATCAACCCCATCGTCTTCCTCAGCATCTTCCCATACTCCGTCCTTGGCGACCTGCTTAATAGCTGCCGCCAGGTCTTGCGTAATACGCTCATTTACGTTTTTGATGATTTGATCTTGGTCGAATGTAATTTCCGCCATAATATCCTCACTTTCTTCCGTTTACGCCCCACTGCCGTCTGCGCACCTGCTCCCGCGTCCACTGCATCTCGGCCCGGTGGAAGGCCTTGGCGATCTGGTAGTCCGCGCAGCGGTCAGAACAGGCAGGGGAGCGGCGGGGGCAGTCTTTGCAGCAGCCGAAAAAGCTAATGTTGATCGGCATCATTTTGGCCTCCTGTTTTGCCGCCACCGGCAAATTGTCCCATATTGCGCACGTCCGCAGATTGGTCTCGGCGCTGGCCGAAGCTGCAAAAATCGTCCGGCTTTTTTACCGGTTTGAATACACGATCCCAGCGCTCACCATAGACGAAGGTGTTTTGCGGATGTCCGCAGTAATAGCCTGCTGTTCCATCTGTCCGCTCATACCGTTCGGAGTGTTCGCACCCCTTGCACCGCACCACCGGCACGGCATCCACGGTGGGAGCCTCGTCAATGTCCTGGCAATAAACGAAATATTCTCCATCGTCAGGGTCGGCAATCGCCTTTTCCTTGAGTTTGTCTGCATCAATCAGCCGCATTTTCTCACCCTCCTATACATCGAATTGATAATGTTCAAAAAGCCATTGAATAGCGTGTTGCAGTTCATCTTTCGTAACGCCGTTCAGCGTTTCAAGGGCTGAAATCTTTTCAATGGCTATGACTTTTGCCCAAATTGGGACTGTTTTATCGTCCAGCCGATATTTGAAAATGTCAGCGGCTTGTCCGAGGCTCAAATTCCCGTTAAACGGGAATGGAATCACAGCCGGTTCTGGCTTCTCAATGGTTTCCTGGGGAAATCCGTCCATTTTGGTTTGCAAGGTCATCAAGGTAATACCTCCTCCGGTGGTTCAGGCAGCGGCATCCAGAAAAGAACTTTGGTATCTCTGCCAGTGGAAACCTCACCGCCCCAATTCCCGTTGTACTGGAATCCGATACCATAAGTCTGCCACAGTCTGTTGTAGTTACCGTACCGGAAATACTGGTACCAACACAAAACATCTTGCCCGTCCTTTGGCAGCCTCTCGCTGCACGGAATCCACCTTGTCCGTTCCAGGGCCTCCATGCCCATCCGGCAGGCTTCGTTCACCTCGTCCAGGCCGTCATAGTTCTCCCGGTGTTCCGGGTTCAGAATTTCAATTGCTCGGTCAATCGTCATGGTTATTCCTCCAATCCAATCCCATGTAGCACATAGGGCATTCATCTGGTTTTTGCTCTCCGGCAATAAGCCCCAGTTTCCGTTTACAGTGCGGGCAATATGGAACTCTCCACCATCCGAAAGAGTTGCCTAGTTTCCATTTTACCGATTTGTAAAAAGGTTTGTTGCAATCAGCCATTGTTCAATTCCTCTACATAGCACCAGCTCTGGGGCGGGCGTTTGATTTCAACGGGCGCATATCCAAATTTCGTTTTTCGTAGCCCCATAAATTCGCTCAGCGGTTTCGGGGCATCATAGATTTTCAAGTTTGAAATGTGCCAGAAATGCCCGTCTTTGCCGTCCAGATATGTGTCTATCTGGTACATATTTAAGCAGCTTCCGGCAAAAGCACTTTCCGGCATTTTCAGATACCCACCACCCCAAATGACTCCGATTTTGTCACACACAAACTCTCCGACAACGTGCCCGTTACCAACACTATGTAAATCTGGTTGCGCTCTTAAATGTGCGCACACTGCGGCAAGTCCATTGTACTCTTTCCTAATTTGTTCTCTCAGCACCCACAATCTATCAGAGTCTTTTTTGTCATTTGTGCAATAAATGTAAACCTTAAACGGCGTTTCCAGCTTCGGCTCTGTTTTTCTCAATTCCAGCGTCTTTTCACCGCTCAGAATCTTCTCCACCCACTCCGGGCGAATGCTGATAAGTACCGCTTTAGCCATGCTCAGCCCTCCGGTTCCAGGCTTTACGAGCTTCTTCTTTTGTGCGGCCTGGTTTTGCAGTGGCACCACATTCCTGGCACTGTGCTATGTACCGATAGTATAAGTACTTGTTTTCGTCTTCAAGTATCTCTACACTTTTGCCACCGCAAAACGGGCAGGGCCTCAATTCGATTTCTTCCATCGTTATCCCTCCATTTCTTTCCGCAGGGAATCCTTGATGTAGTAATCAAGCCCAAGCCGCTGGCAGAGCTGTTCCACATCCTGCCCGAACTGCTTCCAGTCGATATTGCTAGGATGGTAGTTCAGCTTTCCAATTTTTACCTTGTCGATAATATCGTGGCATTCCGAAAGCATTTCTATAACCCCATGATGGTTCAACACCGGCTCGCAGGAAATCCATGTGCTGATACCGCACTGTTTCGCAGAGTAGAGGTCAATCAGCCGGTCAGATGGAGCATATGGGCCGATATTGGAGCCGTCATAGGTGATTCCGTACCAGTCGCTTATGTCCAGCAGGTCAAAATCCCGGCTACCATCACCCTTGGTGAGGAGCTGAACATGGTTCCCGCTCTCTTTGATGGCTTTAATAACCGCCCTGGTGGCGGAAGTGTCGTAGCCCGTGGGGTACGGGTCGCAGGTGAAGCAAAGATGAATAAGCTGCCCCTTGACCTGCTCTTTCTCCAGCTGCTGTTTCAGAGCCTCCACCAGCCCCGGGCGGGGTGCTACGTTGGCGTGAAAGGTCTCACGATCCCGGTGCAGCACATTCGGTGCGAAACAGTAGTAGCACCTGTGGGGGCAGCCGGTGTAGATATTGACAGCGTAATCGCCGTATTCCTTGGCCTTTCCTTTCGGAATATACAAAGGTTTCATGTTTTTACTCTCCTTCCCGCCCGGGTTTCCCCGGGCTTTTAAATGCGTCGATTTCGAGGCGGTTAACCTTTTCCGTGACCTCACGAAAATGGTCTAGCCCCACTGTTCCGCCATTGCGGCGGCGATTCCGGGATACGTCTTGCTTCTGATCCTGGCGCGGTCAGGCCCAGACGAGCACCAGTGGTTTTTCTCCCGCAGGCGCTGTGGCAATTGCAGCATTTCCTCCCGGACGTTTTTGGTCGGCACCAGCTTAGGCAAGCCTTTCAGCCACAGACACGTGGCTTTCTGCTCCGGGTGCCCGAACATCCATGGCTGGACAATCTGGTCAGGCTTCATGTAGACGGTCGACATGATTCCTACAGGGTTTTCCGTAGCAATCTTGTCAACGGGTGCTAGCACGAACCGCATGAAGAAAACGATGCTTTTCTGCTGGGCGAACGTTCGCTGCTTCTCCGGGAACCACCTGGCGCCGGACGCGGCCAGATCTGTACACGGTGGATGTGCAATCAGCAAATCCCACCGGCCCACATCATGTGTCTGTCCGTCCGTAGTGGTCACTTGACCCCCCCTCGATGGCCTTTAGGGCATCCCCCAGGATGTGCCATTCCGGATGCCCGCCGCTGGGTTCCTGGATGTCGCAGGAATAGGCTTCATGCCCCCGCGCCCGGAACGCCTTGCAGACGGTTTGCGATTCTTCGCAAGCTATCAGGACTTTCATTCCGCGCTTTCCTCCACCGGGGAGCGGAGCCACGCAAGCCACACATCCCTGCACTGGTCCATGTCCAAAAAGGTGTTGCAGTCCGAAACCGGGCAAGCGCTGCAAAAGGTCACCTTGCTCGCTTTCTTCGCCAGCTCCTCGACCGTCATCTCCCGGATGCGGTCGGCGTTGGTTTTTGGCTTCACCTTTCGCTGAGATTCAAGCTTCCACTTTGCTTCCAGCGCATCCTGAAAGCAATTGGCCGCATCGTGGAGGCCGGCGGCCCATACCTGGTGCATCATTTCCATTTCCCATGCCCTGGGGTTTTTGCAGCACCCATTTTCTCTATGCTCGTGGGTTACTGGGTTTGGCGAAAGCTGTTCTACAACGTTGATCATTCCTCCGCCTCGCTTTCCAGCCAGGTGCGCCATTCTAAAAAACTTTTCATCGTTCCGTCGCAAAAATCATCGAGCGGGCACAACCGGCAAAAGATAGCTCCTGCACAAGCGTTTTCTATGATGTATGCGATTGTTTTGTCCGGAAGTGCCCGGATTCTATCCGCATTTGTCATTTTGGTTCCTCCTAAATTCATTTCAGCCCCAACATTTCCCGCATTTCACACCAGTTTTCGGCGGCAGCGGCGCAGGGGCTTTTCTTTGGCTGCCTTGGCTGCTTTGGCCTTGTCGTGGGCCGCTTTGGCCTTGTCATGGGCGGCTTTGGCCGACTGCCGGTTGAATTCTGCCTGGCATTCCAGGCTGCACAGGGTGCGCCGCCCGCTTTCCGGCGGAATGGGCTTGCCGCAGATGCGGCAGATCTTTTCGGGATTCATAACCGGAAGCTCCCGCAGGGGCGTTACCGCCACCGGCAGCACATAGGGCCGGGGCTTTTGGGCCATATAGTCGCCGTAGTGCAGCCCGTTCAGCGTCGCCATGTACGCATCATGGCAGGAGCGGCAGCGGCCCCGGTCGTCCAGCTCGTCCTAATTGTGGGACGTGCGGCAGATTTTGCATTTGCTCATGCAGTGTTTCCCTCCATCATGTGGCGGATGGCCGCCCGTTCATCATCATCCAGGGGCCTGGGAAGCACCTGGGTTTCCACTTCCAGTGGCTTGGCAAATCCGGCCATAAGCTCGGCGATTTTCTCCCGTACCGGCAGCGGGATTTTGCGATCCTCCACCTGCCGCTTTTCCAGGATTTCATATACCTGTCGAAAATTCGCCCGATCTGCAATCTGGTTCTCGCTCCAACACAGGCTTTTGTACCCCAGCCGCCGCACGGTCTCCCGCGTCAAGGGCGGCAACGAATTCAGGGCTTCCGCCTCGTTGTAGCTGCCATATTTGCGGATTGCAGCCATAGTCTTGTTCCATCCCTCGCCCCAGTCCTCGGCAGCACCGCCGTTCTGGATTTCGGCCATCCCGTCCCGGATATCGGCGATGGACGGTGACCATTTGTTCGTCGCAACCCACTTGCTTAGGATTGCCTCCGCCGCCTCGTAGGGGATATCCTGCAACTGTCGGAACCAGAGTTCCATTGCCTGCTTGTTCGGAAGGATATTCTCCCGGCTGTAGTACGTCCGCAGCGCAGCGGCAAAATTTCCAAATTCCTGTGCGTTCATCCCGTCACCTCCCGGCTGCTGGCCCAATCTGCGGCCATGCCGTAAAAATCATCAAGTTCCTGGGCCTTTGTAGGCTTTTGGAATTGCTGCCGGTTCTGCGGCCTCGCCTGGTTCTGCTCCCGAGAAAGCCAGGAGTTTACAAACCGCATGATTCCGGCTTTGGTTTTGCGATTCTTGGGGTTTGCCAAAAGCCATCCCCGCATATTCCGAAGCTGCTGGGCTACATCAACGGTGGGATACAGACCAGAAAGCTCGTCCACCGTTTTCTGGGTGATTGGGAAATCAGAGCCGTCAACCAGCGGCAGCACCGCAGCGGGCGGGGGGCTGCTCGGCAGCTCCGCGCAAACATCCGTAGGATGTATATTATCTATCTCTTTCTCTACCTCTACCTCTTTCTTGCTTACGGCTTGCTCTAGCTTAGCGTTTGCTTCCGCTTTGCTTTCGGTTTGCTTGGCGTTTGCTTTCTGCTTGCTTCCACCATTTTTCCCATTTTCGGCCTTTTCTCTGGCTTTATCCAAAACAGGCCGAAGCAACTCAAAAGCAATCGCCACAGCATCCGAAACGGAATCCAAATCAGGCTCTTCCTGGAAAAGCGCGTAGGAGCATATGATATCGTAAGCGTCGGCACGATCAGTCTTTTTTTTGATTCGGCTGATGGCCTTGTAAAAGCTTTCGTAAAATGTAAATTGTGTTCTCACGCTTACACTTCCTTTATCCGGATTCCGTACCGTTCCAGCATTAGCTTTCGCTTGATGATATATTCTTTCGTTCTTACGCCCTTTGCATCCTCCACAACGGTTTCGCCGCCCTTGGTGTAAACAAAATCCGCTATGTAGGCGCATTCCTTTTCCAGGACTTCCCCGGGCTTTCTGCGGCCCTTGTTTGGGCCGCGCTTGTAGACCTCAAAGCTCGGTGCCCGCTGCGTGGGAATCAGAACGTATTTTACTTGCAGCCGCAGATCAGAGATTTCTCCGGCCAGCTCCAGAAGCCGAAGCTCCTGGAACCGTCTGGCCTCTCTGCGGCTGTCAAAGGTTATCCCGGAAACCGTTTGTTTCCGGCTGCCGTATTTGCTCCGCATGGCTTAAAAGGGTAGCTGGGCATCATCGTCTACAAGCATCTGGAAATCAGATGCAGGAGCGGCGTTGTAGCCGCCAAACTCAGGGGCAGCAGCCCCCCCGTACACGTTCGCCGTCTTATTTTTCAGCGGCTTGTCCTTGGGCAGCGTGTAGGAGCCATCTCCAACGCTATCCACGCTGATTGCCCGGAAGGGGCGCACAGCCCAGCCGGTTTTCCCGTCATACTCCCATTCTTCATTCCGCATCAGGATGCCAATCTCCTTTTTGGCAAGGCTCTGCTCGTTCCAGTCCCAGACATATCCACGGTTGGATTCCTCCACGGCGGTGGTAAGGCCTTTCAGCAGTGATTTTGCCCATTCGTCCTTGTCGCTGCCGTCGTTCTTCGGCAAAAACTGCCGCAGAACACCTTTCCATTTCTTGTCGTCCCGGGTGTTGTTGTCGAAATCGTCCTGGTAGTATCCGGCCCATTCGCCCTCGGAGATATCAAACAGGATACACAGCTGATCGCCGTAATCCGTCTGCTTTACAACTGCCTGCTTGATAATACACACATAAGCCCCCAGGGGCAGCTTGCGGAAATCGCTAAACGCTCTGACGCTCTCCCAATTGTTCGGTTTCTGAATCATTTTTACACATTTCCTTTCTTATTCCATCCGTAATATTCACGAATTGTTTGATCTACCATTTTCAGGTCGTTGTCGATCTCCGCAGGGAACATTTCCATGGGAGATTTGCAGGTTGTCAGGCCGTCGGACTGCGTTTGAAAAACGTGCCGTTTTCCGTCTGTCCAGCACAGCAGGACGATGGAGAAAAGCCCTTCGACTGTCAATTGGTTGTCCAGCATCTTGCCCAGCGTCTTTGCCCGGATTTTCCCGGTATTTCCGTCCTGGTCGGTGTGATGCAGGAAGTAGACGATTACGTCCGCCGGTGTCTGCTGGATCACGAACTGCACCAGATTGTAAAAATGCAGGGCCATGTCCGTATATTTGCCATATCCGGTTTCTTTGGCTTTGGCAAAAGCCTCGAAGCACATCAGGTATTGGCTATCGTCAATCACAAAAGCCTTTTTGGGGCTTCCCTTGATCGCCGCGCAGATTTTGCCATAATCGGCGGAGTTAAACACCGGAAGCTTTTTCCGGAAGGGGAGAGGCTTTCCAGCAACATTGATAATGCTTACATCATTCGGCTCGAAGTTCCGCAAGCTGGCGCTCTTGCCGCTGCCGGATTCGCCCAAAATAAGTACCGGAATGCCCATTACCGATCACCCTCCTTGTCCTTTTCGATCAGTCCAGCAGTTTTGGGCCGGTGAACTCTTGCATCCATGTAAATTTCCTCGTCCATGGCAATCACCGAATCCGCAGGCTCTCGCCCCGGTCACCCAGGGTGGCGAATGGCAGATCATTCCCGGCTTCCAGGTACTCCCGGATACGTTTTGTGTCGGGATCGCCAGGCTTTAGCCATTCGGCGGGGACCACGCCCATCAGGTCTACAGGCTTCGCACCGCCGTTTTTCTGGATGGAGTAAGAAAACAGGGGGGTCTTAAATTTCGTCCGTCCTGTGGCCTTCATAGTGTCATACAGCCTAGCCTTCATCCATTCCTTCCGATTGGTAATAGAAGCTTTCCGGTTTTGCAGCCGCTTGATCTCCTCGTCAATCTGGCTTGCATCCCCTTCCATGCTCTTGATGATCTTGGCGTAACCGTCGGCCTTGGTATCCATGTCCGCCTCGATCATTTCCAGCGTGTCGTAGATGGCTTCCTCCGGGACCTCCGGGTCGAGCAGCATTTCAAACACGTTCTGCCACTCCTGGTTCATATCATATAGGCTCAACATCTTGACATTTCCTTTCTTTTCGGCTATAATAACCGTGATTTCAATATTTCCTTTCTGCCCTTGCCGCTCCCGGTGTCACGACCGGGGGCGGCTTTTTACATAAGCTCCGCAGCGGGAACGTTCAATACCGCTGCAATTCGCTTAAGCAGGGGAACGGAGGGAACTTTTACCCCGTGCTCCACCTGGTTAATCATCTGACAGGTGACATATACCCTGTCTGCAAGCTCGGTCTGGGTCAGGCCCATTCGCTCCCGCAGCTCTGCAAGCCGCCTGTAGTTGATGCTGTCCATTTTCTCACCCCCAATATTCCATATCGTCCGGCAGCCCATGGATATCCACGGAACTTACCATATCGCCTTTGCAATCCTTGCACACCGTCAGCGGTATTTTACCGACGTACAGTGTGTATTTTTCTTCACCTACGCGGATTTCGCCGCCGCAGCAGTCGCATTTGATTGCGCCTTTGTCGGCCCGCGCCTGCCGCCGGTCTTCCAGCTCCCAGGGCTCCACAAATCGTTCCATTCGCGCACCCCCTACAGGCTGATGATCGTATAGATCACTACAGCGGCAACGGCCAGGACCAGGAAGATATTCATTTCCTCCCGGGCCTTGCGCTGCTTTTCAACAGCCGCCATGATTTCGTCATCCAAACCGATACACCCCCTACCTGGTCGTTGTATGGTTGCGGTTTACCAGCTGCACAAAGGCCTTGTCTCCGGCCTGGTTCGTCCGCTCTGTTTCGTCCAACTGCCGCCGAAGTTCTGCAATCTGGGCTTTCAAAGCCTCGTTTTCTTTTTTTTCTTCAACCAAAGCCGCCCGGCAGCGCTTGAACTGCTGGCACAGCAGCCGCATTTTTGCGGCCTCTTCCGGCTTTAGATCATTGATAATGTCGCTCAGCATCATTTCCAAATCCATTCCTTTCTGTTTGCCGGGATAACCCGCCCGGCTCGGGGCCGTCTGTTCCGTGCTGCCAAAAAACAAGATTAGGAGGTTCGGCGGCCATGCCTCAAAACCGCCGTGGTGGGGGATGGCGGCCTCGAACCGCCGCAACACATTGTTTACACCTGTTCCCCCATATTGCCGGTCTTTCCCGGCTGCCGTCAATTTGCGTTCTCCCTGACGAACTTCCGAATTTCTTTGTCGGAATACCCCAGGAATTTCAGCACCACCGAAATGTCCGGCTTCATAAGCGCTACGAACCGTTTCATAGCGGATACCGGCATATCCTCGGGGTTCTTCCGGTAGGTTCCTACGGTTGTGCGGGATACCTCCATATCGCTTTCCAGCTCCCGATTTGACGGATACCAGCTCTTGTTCGGCAGCATCCCAATCGCAACCTGAAACGCGGCCCTGGCTTTCTCTGCATCCTCGGCGGCGTATTTGTCCGTCAGCTGCCTGATTCTCGGCATCTTGCGCACCTCCTTGTTCGTCTGCCATCGTCAGTGCCGGGGGACGAATCCCGACAGACGGCCCGTAGGCCGTTTCGGCTTATTCAGGAAGCGCATAATTTAGAACGCGCCAAAGTCTATCGCACTGCTCGAGAATATTATTTTTTTGACGGATTTTATTATCCAGGATTTCCCCGCCGTGCTGGTCCATCATGTGATTCATTTCCTCCCGCACGATTTGTTCATATCCGCAAAGGGCTGTTTGGAGGAAATCAATTTGTTCCACTGTTAGGCTGATGGGGTAGGGTGTCTTTTCCATTGTTATCTTCCTTTCTGTGTCGGACGGCCCGCAGGCCGTTTCGGCTTAAATATCCAAAATGTAGGATGTGGGGTTCCTTCTACAGGCTCTGACCGCCTCAATGGTTCCTGTTCTGCCGGATTCTTTCATCCATCGTTTTCCGTGCCAAATGGCTTGTGATTTCGTTTTGTATTCTGCATCATTGCCCAGAAGGGGAAGATAAGCTTTGCAGGCGGCTATATCCGCGGAATCCGGGGTAAACTTCCAGTAGTACATATCAATTTCCTTTCTGTGTCGGGCGGGTTGCCCCGCCCGGGGTGGTTTACTGTGCGGCCCTCACGATGTACTCAGGCATCCCGTGTGGGAAGCCGTAGCCTACAGCGGCATCATTGCGGTTGTGGTTGTTCATGGCATCTACGGCGCTGTTGGCTCGCTTCAAGCTGCTGTGACGCTCAATAACGGCCTCCATGCCATCCGGGAACATTGCGACAATCTCAAATTTCTTCATTTCAATTTTCCTTCCATATCCCTTGAAAATCTTGGGTTTGTGTGCTATATTGTAGGTAGTTCTTAACTACAGTTACATTATAGCTTACCTAGCTTACTTTGTCAAGCGTTTTTTGAAAAAATAGTTTACTTTGTTTTAAGTGAGGCTGCAAATGTTTTACAATATTTTTTTGAGGCTATGCAATGATAGGGGAATAAGCCCGTCGGCTGCTGCACTGGATATGGGATTTACAAAAGCGGCAAATACAAAATGGGCAGCAGGAAAGACCCCCAGAGACGCAACCTTGGCGAAAATTGCTGAATATTTTAATGTATCTGTAGAATATCTAAAGGGTGAAGAGGGCGAAACCGACGAAAGAGAGCAAAAAAAGAACCCCGCCCAGATGGACGGGGCGGGGAAGGCAAAAAGAAATTTATTGTCTGTTGTTGCGGATTTGTCCGAAGATGAATGCACGCATGTTCTCAATCTTATTGATGCGGCGAAAAAACTGTAGGGGTTCGCCGTGAGACTGACAAAAGATTCAAAATATGTGCTAGACCAGTTTATAGCGCACCCGCCGGATCCTCCGGGAGAAGTCTACGATTATATCATATGGTCGCAGTTCATCGACGAAAAGCGCCTGACGATACCGCAGTACCGGGGTATTTTAGAGGAGCTGGAAGCCGCCGGGTGCATAAAATGGGTGGACGGCTCCAATTCCAGATTCTACCTGCTGGAATCCGGCAGGAACTACAAAGAGCTTGCCGCAGCTTCCGCAAAGGAACTATGGGCAAACCGGCTTCTCGGCTTTCTCTCCGGCATTATTGCCGCTGTAATTGCGCAGCTCGTCATACAATGCGTTGGGTGAAAAATTGATGCACTTCGCCCCGATGTCGCATCCAAGAATTACAAGCGGGAAACGGTCATCGGGCATTACTACATGTTCGCAGCAAATGCAGTACATATCCTTGCACGGGTGCAGATTTTGGCCTTGAAAGTTATTGCATTTCCGGAGTTTCTCTTTCAGGTATGCAATTTCTTCCTGCATTTCTTTCCTTGTTTTGAACACAGAAGCACCTCCATACATATTCGGCCTGTTCGTCGGTAAGCGAAAGGATTTCTTCTCTTAGCTTATCACGAATTTGTTCGGTTTTCAATAGCTCAGTGTTACATTTCATAGCGGTACTTCCTTTCGTATGTTCCGGCGGCGCGCCGTGTGATATAATACAAGGGGTGATTTCGGTGGATCAGGCAACCAGGGATAGCCATTGGGCTGAATTAAACAAGCTTTCCACAGACTACATCGCAAGCGGTGGTTATGCTGCATATACAATTGTTCGCTATACAATGGCCTTGCAGCTGCTCTACGAGCAGCATTATGTGGATTCTTTCACAATGTTTGCGGAGGTGTTCCTGTGGGGACTTAACGGCATGGATACGCCGTATTACTCCTCCCACCTTATTGATATTGCAAAAAGGATTTATCCGTGTCTGCCGGTATCACGGATGAAATTGAATAAAATTTTATCCGATCGGCTGAAAGATCAGGCTACACCGTTCCATTTTTATTCCGCCCAGGAAGTGCAGAAAATGTTTATGCTTCTAGTAACCGATAGGCGGGACGCTGCTGCCAATATTTTTATGGGCGGTCTGCCGGATGTAAAGAAATGGTTGCAGCGCTCGAAAAAAGAAACGGAATATGATCTTAAAATACAGGATACGCAATTACAGCAGGTGCAAGCAGCAGATGAAAAATACAAAGAATCCAAAAACC